>Ga0307514_10002558_pt1 | contig 18720 bp, 18 predicted proteins | sample 16_EM_MG_FD_203088 | JGI IMG/M metagenome (GOLD analysis project Ga0307514, IMG submission 203088) | Populus trichocarpa ectomycorrhiza microbial communities from riparian zone in the Pacific Northwest, United States - 16_EM | ecosystem: Host-associated > Plants > Roots > Unclassified | place... | reverse complement strand
ACGTGATAGCCGTCCTGGAGGAGTGTTGAGCTGATTGGGAGTACGGATATCACTATGCCAAGGACTATGATGTAACTTGCCTCTTTTGTAGTTAGCACCATTAGTCATCGATCGACCTTATGTCGATTCGACATGTCTCGTTACACGATACAATAGACACCTTCGCATACGCCCGCGCACACTCGACTACTCGAGCACACGCCACCGTACAACAATAATCACCATCCACAGATAAAAGTCAACGCAGTATTAGGCCACAATCATGATATTCCAATTACTTGACATTGCCAGCATCCAGTTAAAATATCAGCCCAGTGGCCAATTGTTGTAATTGCATTATTTAGATAGGTAGGTAATATTAAAAGTGTTATTTATAATACAACTTATAGGACAGATTAGAAATTAGTAAATATGTTTGCCAAGGAAAATGCTAATTTTAACCATTACAATCTAAATACTAGTATTTATAATCAAACAAAATTACAAGAATATTGACATTGTATCTTGTCATATATAAATATAGGGAGTATGAATAAAATGCAATCATTATATGCTTTAATAATCTACATTTGTCCGAATTTTATGATGTGTTATATATGTAAAACTAATAATAACATGAGGTGCTAGTAGTGATAAACTCCCGAATTGCATTTAAGCAGTAAGTTTCACTACCATTACAACATCTCTGAACTCTATAATTGGGAACATGACATACAGTGGATATTTTAAGGGACTAATTAAGCTTCACAGAATGATATAGTATTGGAAAAATATGATACAGGAGTACTGTATGCAGCAGGAAAGAGTTTATTCCAGAATATCTAGCATGAAGCAACAGAAGGTCAAATGGATGAGATATACCAAGTATTAAAGATCTCCAAGTACTGGATAATCAGAAGGTAGTTACAATTAAAATTTCGAAAATGTAAGCTATATATTCATAAGCCAAAAAATAGTGCAAATTATATGGATTGTAAATAGAATGTGAAATTACTATCGACATTGTCAATCCTTATTCAAAGATATACTTCACCTGGTGTTATAGAAATGTAGATAGTAAGTGAATATGCAGTAGTTGAATTCTCATTGGTTTCAAGAAATACTAAGAATTGCACTAATGTATTGAATTAGTCACATTATGAAAAACACCTGGATAATACAATTGATTTTCCAATATATAGAAGATTACAACATATGTTTCAGCCAACATTAATGAATAAATTGGTAACGATTTTCTGATCCAACCATGATGAACTCTCAAGTTAGGTACTGAATCACAAATACGGAGGAATTGAAAATCCCTTTGCTGATGTCCCATCTCCACCTAAGGCATTTCCAAATGATCTTCTATTTGGACAGATTTAGTATTGGAAGTAGTGGCTAGAATTGGTTCTGGCAAATTGTGTGGATATTGTCTACCTGTACATGGAAATAGGCAATAATGATTGTATACATATATTCCAATATTGCAAGATTGACCTAATTTCTGCATATATATAATTGCATCTTAAGTTGGTAGTATTGGCCTTAATCTTTCCAGAGTAAAGAAAGCCTTGTTTACTTGGATACTTTGGATATTGAATATACCAAACCAGTTAATTACCTATATTATCAAGCAGTATAAAAGAGCAATTCCACAGCATATAGTAGTAAAAACAAGTGCTGATCACGTTTATAACTGAGTGTGTGGCCTCTGCTAACTCATCAATATTCTGATATAGAGAATTTTCAATGGTCTGAAAAGTAGATGATGAGATGTAACTCCAAGTATATTTAGAATCTGGATGACGTATTGGAATGGCAAGAACCTGCTTTCTGAGACATGTGAGTACTAACAATTCAGTTTTAACCTTGGAATCTATTCTTAGTTGACCAGGTTGGGGAAATCATTATATGGCAATTTATACATCAAAATATTACAATCTGATATACTTAATGCTGACAGTTCAAAAGCTGTTCATGGAACATACTTCCTTTAATAACAATATCTCTTGTCTCACAGCTATTTTCAAATAAATTGTGTTACACTACGATGATGAATTTGTCTGGATTCAATCAGTTAAATTTGTTAAAGTCAAATTCAATTGACATTAATCTAACTTGCATAATGCGTATATTAGAAACATGAAGCAACTATTTGAAAATTTTCCATTCAAACCAAAATGAATTCTAAAAAGGTACCATTACAACTGTAATAGAGTAGACATACTAGTCAAATAATGGGCTTCAGCAAAATGTATTTTAGTCACTGGGGGCCTCCAGGAATATCTGAGAGGATGTGGAGTGTAAACTTAAAAGTGTCAAATTCAGGAGAGTATAAGACCCTAGGAGGGCATCCCGGCTGGCCTTGGGAGTAACTGGAATCTCTGATGACTGGTACAGAAGTACCATGGAAGTAATGGTGATAAGTTTGGGAATACGTCGGAGCCCTGGAGAGATTATTGGGTGCATCTGGGAGTGCTGCCAACCCAACGCAGGAATCACAATTAAACTCTGAGAGATGCCTAGCTTGTTATGGATATTCATGCAGAGGACTACCGGGGTGATCTGAAATGCTACAGAAGTATACGTGCAATCGATTTCGCTCAACGCCGAATATGATACATGGATCATTGTTCATTATCACTTCTGAAACATAGTAGCTATCATCTTCTTCAACAATGTATTTTTTACCTCACTACATTGAAAATACAAGTTAAACGGTGTGCACTGCAAATATAAACAGAGGTACACCGAAACATTAACACACCTGAGCGATTGAATGATATGAATTAATCATGGTGTCAATGTCGTCCACTACTTCTCACATCTCATTAGGGCCAATGAAAGCAGGATCATACAATTCATCAATGGCGCAAAAACGCTGGAGGTGTTCATTGGATTTGATGTTTATACATACCCGCCAAGTTGATGAAATTGAATTCCAATGTCATCTGGCTCAATTTGTAATATCTAACATAGGTGTAATGAGATGATAGCTAGCTGTAAATCTGTGTGGGTATTTGAAACACAACGATTATTCGGATGAACAAGGGGAGCAACCATCAGGAAACCAGGCAGGCCAGATGGGGAGTGCTGTGTGGACAAGAGAAGTAGACAGAAGGTGTTGAAGGAATGCAGAATGAAAAAGAGCACCAAATCGAGGTAGATGAGTGCCAGTGGGGAGTGAGAAGCACCAAATCTAGGCTGAAGAGCACCAACGAGGATTGAGGAGCACCCATACAAGTGGAGGAGTGCCGGAAAGGGGTGTATGTGTGTAATCGTGTGGAGGGGGTGGGGAGAGTAAGGAGTGCAGAATTCAATATAGGAGCAACAATGCATGCCAAGGTGCACCAGTATGAAATTCAGAAGCACGGGCAGGGGCGGAATCAGCATGCAATTGAATAGAGGAGCATCATCATACGCTGAGGAGTGCCAACAGGGATTGAGGAACGTCTATCTACTCAGTGTGGCACTGCAGGATGGTTTGAAGTCGCCCACTAAAGTAATTGATGAAGTGCAGTGGCTTCCAGAGTAAAATTTCTCACAGGGGATGGGCAAATATACCTCAATATGCATCTTGAGAATACATTACTGTTGCCTTCTTTCCACTGGCATATTCAGACAGAGCATAAGGAATAGCTGCAGCTGCTAGCGCTACAATCTACAGAGTGAGAGATGGGAAATGCTACAATGTCATAGGCTGGCACACCAAGCTATTTGCGGCGAAGAAAAATTGGTGCTAAATTGATGAAGCACTTCCATTCGGGTAAACCATGATTTCTTATCATCAATGATGTTGGTGAGATATCCATCGTCAAACAGGAGCTTTTCAACCTTGATCTGAAGGTCAGTCTGAGAGCACAAATCTAACTTGTAACTCCGGACAACAGTTCAACATGCCACATCTGCCAACCATCCTCGAATTGTACATAACTTCAGCTATAACTATGTACATTTTGGGGTGTAGTCAATATCCGAATTCTGATAGAGGAGCATGAAACAGAATCCAAGACTTACAGCATCTCATATTTGTGGATCTATTTTGAGACATGGACTGCTGGGCAATTAACATAGAGATGGTGTTCCTACAGGAGCACCTGTTAATGCCCCCTGACAATGCTCAGCTTTAATGGCAAGTTTGGATAGCTGCTTCAACCATCAAGAACTTGTTATCGGATAAAATTGGCAAAGTAGTCTTTGTGAATTCAATTGCCTCCATGAACCATTTAGTTACCTGGAAAGTAGACTTTTAGTGTTGGGAAATGCTCTGATCTGCACTGGCCTTGGGTTGTGGAACATTTCGGTATCCACTAGACTTGCATAGCAGCAGCACCTGGGTGTATGGTGCAGGGTTGGACTCTGATAATTTGTCGAGGACGGTCGACTTTTAGCATTTGAGCAGTGGTGGTGCCATTGCCCCGGCTGGATTTCAGGGATTTGGAAGCGGAGGACGTGCAATGACAGTATTGACAATGCTCAGTGTCATTGGCAGAGTACCCCTTGAAGTTTAAAATGACTTGTCCCAGCATGCCTGGCCAAGAAGCAGGACCTCCTGATGATGATCCAGATGGTCGTCTCGGATGTTGGACAATATGGTGGACTCTCCGGGGTGCTCACTGGTGTCACCACTAATCTCCTGATTGGTATAGTCATCCTGGTTGAATAAAGAAATTGGGCACATTCGACATTTGTAAAACAATACAGCATGGAAGATAATTTGAACGCAAACATTCGATGGACATCGAATATTGGCTGCTTCCTTGATTGCAAGTGTTCACTCTAGGTATGCTTCTTAATTCTTCTGTGAATAGTTATTCCTCACCTGGCTGGGCATTGGTTCCATTTGTGGTAATGAAGATAGATAGTTGGGGAATATGGGAGAGAATGTATAAGCAGTAAATATAAGATTAAGTGCAATAGAATATCCGGAAAAATGGAGCAAGAAGTTGCACATAGTCAAGGAGGATGTAATTTGAGGCATACCTTGCAGGGTTCAGGAGATATGACTTCAATTGTCCATATCTATAATGAAAATGGTAGTCTAGAGTTGCGATATTGGATGTTGCCAGGTGCACCGGAATAGATGGATTACTTGTCTGGTATATTGGAAAAGATGGATTCCTAATGCCGAATGTTAGCAAATCCTACCAACAGTCTGTATGGATGCAAGAAATAGAGGATGGCTAAAGCCAACGCACATAGAATGGAACCAGATGCACTGGAAGATACCTCGCGACATCAAGGAACCATCGGTGCTGGCCAACTGGAGCACTGAGAACCTGAATGAAAACCTGTGCCCATGAATATGACTCTCTAAACGTAGTAAATATGTGTGAATGTTCTAGCATTGGAGTTGACCTCATGAAATAGAGTTGGTGCAGCATTTAGAATCTGCCGAATTCACTAGCTTGGGGATCTTGAGAGTGACGGCTGAGTTGCAAGAGTTCATACTGAGGTTGTTATCAATCGAAGAGAAATATAAATCTCCATATGTGGTATATCTGCACCAAGGAAAGACAAACTTTGATGATACTCTATTGTATTTGGATGCTGCCACTAAGTTTGCAGTTGATAAGGCATTATCATAAGCATAACTTCCCTGTCATGCTTACATCTGGGCTGTGTCTGCAGAATATCCTTCACAACAATGTTGCAGTTAATGGAGGCAAGAGAGAATTTACATATACAAAGGTGAGATACAGACACAGAGAAAGAATATTTAGGTATGATGGATGATTCAGGGGTAATTGTATTGATTCAAGCACTTGGCGATGTCAGGATTTCTAATCAATGGGTCATGAATACTCATTCACATTCTGATATGGTGCCTACTATGTAGGAAGTTGGACACCATTATATCACATATTCATTGTGAGTCTCACCACTATAATGGTGACTTCAGTTGATGTTGGAGTTGAAAGCTATATGCTATAATCGTATGAATGCATAGTGAGACATCATCTCACAGTGGGTAGAGGAATGATTATTGCTTGTATACTGTTCCGGAAATTGAATTGAACTGAAGCTTAATTAGTTATGCTTGGATTCAATTGCTTGAAATTGCAAGCTCTTGTCGCTCTGACAGTTAATCACACTCTTCGAAGCTGTCTTTTCTGAATGTGAGCTTTCACGATTTTCTCTCTTTGAACTTCACTCTTGACGGACATTGGTTCAAACAATCTATTCTCAGATACGAGATTTGGTGGCCCAAACATACAAGTTAGTCAGAATTGAGTCAAGTTGGCATTCAAAGCATTGAGAACTTAGGCCACTTTGAGTAAGTGTGGTACATGGGTAAGTAGAAGTTGCCAGCCATCTTGTAGAGTGATTGAATAGAATCTGTAATTGGAAATTCTCACTCTGAAGCTCCAGCTTTTTTAACACAGTGCAAACTTGCAGAAGCTATTTTAGAATTTCGAAGCAAAGGTTCAAGCGTATTGCTTAGTCAATATTGAGCTAGGTGGGGTTACCAATTGGCCAGGTCTGTGCATTGATGGTTTAGTTGCACAGGGCGATCTTTCTCCAACAGACAAGTTCACACGGAGCTGACAGTTCTTGGCATTTCAGCGGTGGGCTTGAATCTCCCTATGAAGAACAAATTCAGACAGTAGCAGAGGCCGAGCGGGATGAGCTGCCTGCACCTTAATGTGAAGTGTCTTGATTGATGACAATCTGTGCGCACTGCATCCAGTGATTCAAAGTCAAAGAAAATATGATAAAAATGAAAGAAACTACAATATAAAGTTCACTACACACTAGGATAAATGCGATTCGGTGGTATATTTGTTGCCTTCGAAGCGCGCCTGGGCTGGAATGGTACCTCCGTAATGATTCACAGCGTGCGAAAGTTGGCTTCATAACAATCCAAAAACCTCATTCTCCACTGGTTTGGAGATCACAGATGTGCCAGAACTTATATCAGAGGCCAGGCAATACCCGGTGGCAAATGCTGCAGCTTAGCTATGAATACCTGAGTCATGTCTCAGTATCTGAAACTCCGGGATGTGGATCTGAGGTATGGCTGAACGTCGATAATATGCTAGTGAAATCTGGAACTTTGCTACAAATCCATGAGCCCATGTCTTATATTCTGACAGCAGAACTCAATATTGAGCAGACTGACTTTATTGCCAAATGGGATGAGCAAATATGCTGTGCTGGATTTGTTATAACGATATGCCTAGGATTCTCTAGTGCACCAGACCTTTGGGGATAAGCTAGCAAAAGCTGCAGCTTGCCATGAATAAGTAAGCCTGTGTCTCAGATTCTGACAAATGTACTCAATATCGCTCAGACAGACTTCAGGTCCACTGGGATTGGCAAATATGCAGTGATCGATTAGTCATATAGATATATACTCAACCCTTTCCTGTGCACCTGAACGTTGATCAAACACTACTAAAAGCTGTGGCTTTGCAATGAATAAGCGAGCGGTATCTCATATTCTAACCGAAGTACTCAACATTGCCTGGAGTGTCTTAGTGCTAAAGAGAATTGGTAAATATGCTGTGCTGGAGCTGTCAGAACGCAATTCAAGACATATGCTGAGGATTCTCAGGTGTACCTGAAGTTCCATTATATCACAGCAAATGCTCCGGCTTTGCTATGAACAAGTGAGTCGAGTCTCATATTCGAACCGAAGTACTCAATCTCGCCTGGGGTGTCTCAGTGCCAAATGTGATTGGCAAATGTGCTGTGTTGGAGCTGTCATCATGTGACTTAAGACATATGCTGAGGATTGTCCAGTGCACCTGAATTTTGATCATATGCCGGCAAATGGTACGCCGTTGCTACGAATCTGCAAGTCAGTGACTCCTATTCTGACACAGCTATTCAATATCACCTCGCTTGGCCTATATACAGAGCTTGACCTTTGGTCATGAGGCTCATGCCGGATTACAAGGATTCGCCGGCATACCTGACAGCGGTTTAATTATGCTTTTTCATTGTTTTGACTACAAAATGCAACTGTGGCCTCAGGCTCCTGGTGCACCACAAATTTGCAACTGACACACGATTCGAAGCACTTCTGCTGTAACATACTTATCATTCAACTTATGCTATTTATCGTGAAATAGGCCAGCTGGGAACATATCATGTAGTCTCTCAATGAACTTCATCACATGTTTGTCATTATTAATAATCAAGAATGCCGATGAAATCATCCTGTAACATTTCCAATGTCATACCTTTAATTGGCTTCAAAATGACAGAGAGAAAGGATTCATCTATGCAGTATCATGTGACTTACAAACAACCTAGTTGACTATTTGTATCGGTTAGGATTATGTTGGTTGACTGTCTAAAGAGGTGTACCTTGATGAATTGTCCTCAGAATCCAAGATGATGGTTCAACAGACTGTAATATGTGTTCATTCTCTGTCCGCCACAATGAATGGTCCTCACAAGACTCCAGAATCTGGTAAATCATCATCATCGTGATGTTTGGTCAACTCACCAAGCCATGCAGGACTCACATTTGCACCACTCCCGAGTGTTGGTGGGGATCACTCACGTGGTTGTCATAACCACGAGGACCCGTATTCAGCAACCATGCATGTGGTACACTGTTTTGCTCCAGCCAGACACTTCATACAAATACCTGCCACTGCTCATTCAATTCCCATGATGTCTGAGTTGTTACTAAACTGTCAGCTGCTGCAACATTTAGGCCTGTCCTGCCCACTTGGGGTGTAGTTACGAATTCAGAAGGATTGCACGAATCCTGGAATTTGAGCTGTGTTTCTATGTATTCAACATTGCCAATTTCTGCATACATGTGCAATGTATCCACATGATCTGCAAATACTTGGTTAGCCACCACTTCAAATGATAAACTTGGCTAGAAAGAGGTCAAAATAGAATTGCCATTTGTGGAGAAGGTGCATTGGGGTGTGCATTTTCATGTCTGTCATGTTTAGGAAGAACCGCCTCTCTTGATGTATTGTCCTGGTCAGGTTCACAATACTCCGCAGGTTCGTCGACAAACATTGGTAGAAATGTGTCTCTCAGCGATCTGGAAATTGAAGAATCCACTCCAGTTTCGGCTGGCCATTCTTTGTAGCATTGTCATGAAACGTTGTTGCAATCCTCTGTGTCTCCCAACAGAAACAAGAAACATGCTAGCCGCCATCTATGAACCCTCGATGCTTCTGAAGCACCCTGTGAAGTGTATCTCTCCCCAACAGTCATAAGTTTTGGTTGCACGTCATCAGTCCACTCGAGATCATTAAGATGTGCATTGTCCTTCAGTATTAAAACGAGTGGTTTTCTATTTGATCCTTTCACTTCTGACCACATTCTTATCATTGAAGGCTCTCCAATATTTAGCATCCAGTGCAACACATCCTGTTGATGTTCTTTGTGCTTGGTCTGGATAGCATGCATCAAACCCTTCAGTGCAGAAACAATATCTTCGCACCATGCTTTTCGATCATAGTATCATCATTTGGATTATTAGGCCCACCTCACAACTGCCACATTTTCTGATAACACCAGTCATAGAGTGAATGGAATTCCGGCCTAGCGGAGACTTTGAGTGTGAATCGAATTTTCGCATGTATTGCAAAATGCCAGCCTACACTGTTCATAGTTTGTTGCTGATGGGACCTATCAAAAATCCCAAAATTCCGTTGACAGTAGGAAAGTTAGCTGTTGGTTGATGGTTTCACTCTGGATGTAAAGGTTTCATATGACATCAGGTGGATATTCCTTTCGATGGCCAGGTCATCAGTACTGGTGATCAGATCAATGTGGGTAAGATTTGTGTTTTCCACATGCAACAGGTTCAGGAGTTTGAAATCGGATGAATGTTTCATCTTGTCTATGAAAGTCTTGAAGGTCTCTGCCACTCTGGGCATAGTTACCACCAGAATTGGTTGAAAGGCTGATACAAGTGCCAGTTGCCAGTGGGGTGCTGTTGTCTCGATCACCAACAGGTGACAGCGCAAAGAATTGAGTCTCTGGAATAGATTGAACTCCCGTTCTTCACTGACAATGCCGGGAATGTCGTTGTGTGCCAAAATCCCCCACCCTTGAATGGAATTCCCCCATAGAATGGACTATGCCAACCCCATTAAAACGTTCTCAGTCACCAATTTTCAAATCATTGCTACTGCAACTGAGATGAAAATCGTTCTGAGACCGAATTCATCCACCACCAATGCTCCGGGTATAACAGCATCCTAAACCCATCCCCTCTGGATGCAACAGATGGCCCAAACCTGGTGCGCCGGAAACTGAGTTCTGGGTAGGCCTGCATTTGAATGCTTGTGGCATGGAACATGGTCATCTGTTGATTGGTGAATAGGATGGGCATTTAGCAGCCTGACTCATCAGCAAGATGTACTTTAGTCACTGGAAGCCTCAAGCAGTGTCTGAGTAGATGTGGAGTGTAAACTTAGATGCGTCAATGTTAGAAGAGTATCAGACCCTAGGAGGGCATTCCGGCCGGCCTTCGGAGTAACTGGAATCTCTGATGACTGGTACAGGAGTACCATGGGAGTGATTGTGATAAGTTTGGGAATACCTCGGAGTGCCAGAGAGAACTTTGGGTGCACCTGGAAGCACCTGAGAGCACCGGCTACAAGCCTGGCAGCGTAGACGATAAGTCTGGGAGCACTGAAGACTAGTCGAGGAGTGGCGAGGACAAGCCTGGCGGCAGCTGGGAGGGCCAGCGACGATCCAGGGAGCACCTCGAATCACTTTAAAGCAGTCTGGAAACAACGACATATTCTTTTGGAATGTTGCAGATGCGCCTGGACATTATAGCTACTACTTATCATTCAACAATTTTTAAAACTCATGTATTCAGTTTTTATTCTCATCTATCTATCTATATAGCTACCCATCTACACACGGTATATCTGGACTGGCTGCAAGCGGCAGTGCTCGAAAACAATTCGAGGTGCGCCTCAAAATGACAATTGACTGAACTCAGACATACACTCTGAGGATGTGATCGAGCGAGTTTGGAGATGCACTTGAAGGCCGTAATCGAGCGTATTTGGAGATACATTGGGGGCCGTGATCCAGTCAACTCAGAAATTCACTCCGAGATCATGACTGAGCGAGTTTGGAGATACACTTGGAGGCCACGATGATGCAAACTTGGAGGTCGTTATCGAGCAAGTTTGGAGATACGCTGTGGAGGATGTGATCGAGCGACATTGGACGAGTACTTGCAGGCGCTTGATGGACGGCGTGCTGGGTGCTGAGAATCAATTCATCAGTAAGTTGACTCGCAAACTTGGCAATGTGACAAGGTGACTTTACCTTTGAGCTCTCATGGCGAGCTGGCTGATGGCGGTCGATCGTGTAGGGAGCCACGCCAGAAGCTGCAGCTACATTTAGGGGTCAACTTGTAATCATGAGAATGAAGGGAAGACAAACAATCTTGGGTGGATGCTGTACTCAGTGTATGCTGTGCTCGGTGTATGCTGTACTCGGTGTATGCTTGTACTCGGTGTATGCTGTACTCGGTGTATGCTGTACTCGGTGTATGCTGTACTCGGTGTATGCTGTACTCGGTGTATGCTGGACCCTGTGTATGGTGTCCTTGATGTATGCTGTACTCAGTGAAGGTTGTACTCGGTGAATGCTGTACTCGGTGTCAACTCATGATCATGGCATGGAGAAATAGAGAGGGATGACATAACTTTGGGTTCTGTGGTGATGATTGAGTTGTGGACGAAAAGGAGAGAGATGGGGGATGAAGATGAGAACCATGTGGAGGATATGAGCGGATACGAGAAATCAGGGGTACTAGTTGCCTAATTGGGTTGTGAAGACCTCGTATCGGTGTGATTACATGCCAGATCGGGACTCATACCTGCCGTATCGGGGACGTTCAATTCACTCGCACACGAAATTCTCTAAGTCCCAGTTTCTCATCATGATTTGACCCATCTCTTCTCATCGCTCTCCTTCTCGTCCTCAACTCTACCGTCACCTAAGACCACGCAGTTAAGACATCCCTCTCTTTCTCTCCATGCCATGAGCAAGAGTTAACACCAAGTAGAGCATACACCGAGTACTGCATACAACGCGTACTGCATCATCCCAAGATCAACTGTCTCCCACTCCCAGCCAGTCTCTCAGCTTTGAGCGGACCTTGTTGTACTCAATTCTCTTCATTCCCACAAATACGAGTTAACCAATGAATAGAGTCGCAGCATCCATCGTACCTGCCTCCCGATCTACCAACTCCAGATTCACTGCCTCCAGATTGACTGCCTCCAGATTGACTGCCTCCAGATTGACTGCCTCCAGATTGACTGCCTTCAGATCAATTGCCTCCAGATCAACCACCTCCAAGTAGTCCTCCAATCTTGATTGATCATGGCCTCCAAATGTATCTCCCAACATGGTCAATTACGGCTTCCAAGTGCATCCCTGAGTTCACTTGATCTTGGCCTCCAATTGCATCTCCAAACTCGCTCAATCACGGCCTCCGTGTTCACACAATCATGGCCTCCAAGTCCATCTCCAACCTCACTCAATTATGGCCTCCAAGTGCATCCCGGAGTTCACTCAATCTCTTGGTCTTCAAGTGCATCTTCAAACTTGCTCGATCCTGGCCTCCAAGTGCATCAATAAGTTCACTCAATCTCAGTGTTCAAGCGCATCTCCAACCACGCTTGATCATGGCCTCCCAGTACATCTTTAAGGAGCGACGGCAGCTGTACTGACATACACGGGTAACGGTGGTGGATAGAGGGACAGGGAGTATGCATTCGGCAGACCCCGGAGTAGATAGACATCATCTTATTTCCATCGCATCTTATCACATAATGAACATACCCACTCTATCTTTCCCAACTTTTGGTCCCACCAGTAATGTCCGAGATTTCGTTGATCCAGGCCATTGCGTGGATCCTCAATGCTGGGTAGTATCATATCTTCTCGCCCGATTGCTACTCTCCTGGAACCAGAACTGCACTTTCTCATGAATTCAATTTGGATGTTGCAAGAGGTGCAGTGGAATGTTGATGGTGGGCTCTCTGCCTTCTAGCTCCAAGTGGTGCATATCTAAGTTCTTTCAATGAGCTGTCCAGGTGCTCCTCCGATTATGCTCGAGTACCATCTGCGGCCAGATTGACTTTATTTATATATATAGAGAGACTTAAATAATGCATGCCATAGTACGATGTAGTGAATATTGTGACTGTAACAAAGACGAACATAATAAGACGAAATGTGTTGTGGTTATGTAAGAACCACCGCTACAAGAATATGTCACCAAGTCTCTTGCAGAGCTGCACAGTGGTTTCGGCTGCACTCGAAGTATCCCACAGAGCTGCGCAGCGGTCTCAGCTTCTCTGGAAGTCTCCTGCAGATCTGGGCAGAGGTCCCATGAGCTCCAAAACTGACAATTCTATATCTCAAATCTTGTAGCATCCTGAATGCACCTCCATAACTCCAGGTGCTTTCTGGAGCACATGAGAATGCTCTTGCAGAGTCTGAGAGCACTTTGCTTAGCTCCAGGCGGGTCTGGGAGCATCTAGATGTACTTAGAAGCACTGGTGAGGTTGCCTGGAGTGTCTGGGAGGTTTGCATGTTGCTTTCAGACTGAATTACATTTTGCTGATGCTGCCTAATCAAGAAACTTGTGTTCAAATTCATTGTTAATTGTATTAAAAGCTGTATCCTGTACTGAGCTGGTATTTGGTTGATCGAGGACATCCTTACCATCCTCGACTTGCTGCTGAACTTCGCTTGCACATTTGCCTGTGTTCTTTTCATGGTCAATGATCTCTTTCAGTTGGTCACATGTAATCTCGGTAGATGGGCTCATATTCTGGCCCTCCTGAAATTGTTCACAATGTTAGGTATTTTGCACACAAGCAACCATTGGAACAAATATATATGGATACAATACAATCAATTCTATTCTTTCAATCAGAACTTATATTGATACAAGTGTCCTCCTCATACCCACCATCCTCCTCTCCCTTCTCTCTTCCACCCTCTTCGGAACCTTCCAAAGTCTAGTTATACTGATTAGCAGTTGCGCACTTCTAGCTTTAACACAGCATAGTGGGGATTACCTTCACTGGTCCAATTAGCTGCTCGGCAATCTTCTTCCTTGTTGCTCTCTCAATTTCAACCCAAACTATTACCAGATTATGTCCAAGTTTCAACTTGAAAGCATTTGAAAGACAACTGTTGAATGAAATCTGGCCATACATGTCGTGCATTGACATATAGTTGTTTGTACATAATTCCTTATACTCTTTGTCCAATTTGCCCTGATCCTAGGTGTACTGGAATATCGATGTTAGAAAGTATGGCTCCTTTTGGCCACTGTTAGTGTCCATGAATTCAATCAGCCCCTCCCAGTACCTTACATCTGTATAAATAGCTTGGAGTTGTTTGGGGTCAAGAACCATATCGTTGCCATTCGACACGGAGTAAGTCAAATCCGTGAACATTGTATTTGGCAATCCGAAGAAGTTACTTCTCACTGTTTTGCTTGTTTGCTTGCCCAAATCCATCGCAGGTCCCTTGTTTCCTTGCGGTCAATTTTTCCTCCCCACCAAATTTTCGCTTGCATATTTCTCCAAAAACATCTTAACCTACTGCTGCCCAATCCATTCAGCATTATTACAAGTATCGAAATGTGGCCTCTTCTTGAATGTCTCCAAACAATCTTCAATCGGAGTCTCCCAGTGCTGTGGTCCTTTTCCAATCTGCTTCAAGAGGTTCTGCCCCCAGATCATGGACCGATGCTTCTTCTCCAGGAACAAAGCCACCCATACTTTCTTCCACTTGTTGAATACACAGTATCTGGCCTGCTCCATCCTTTTGGCAAATTGCTTCAAGGAGAATTTGGTTTGCATCAGGTTGATTGGCTCTTTGCCATACGCACTGCCCAAGTCCTACGAATCGCTGGTCCCATCATCTGCTTTATAACTGTCGCCCGAAATATCCTGCCATGGAGGAATATCTGCACTCCCTGTGGCATCTGCTTTCTGCGGTTCCACAGGTGGCTGGAATGTCTCCATTGGGAGGCTAATTGGATGTCTCCTAGATGGGCCGGAAGAAGGTTAAGGTGGAGGATTAGGGCTGGAAGATGTTGGACAATTGACTGGATGGGTTTCCACCGGTCCTGGAGGCATGTTTAGTGGACCTGGAGATGACAGGCGTTGTCCAAGAAGATGCAGAGGGGGGAAGATTTGAGACCCGGCATAAATACCTTGGTGGAGGTTATAACCTTGCCACTGTGGCCCATAACTTCGATAACCTTGGCTTGCGCTGGTGCTTGGTTGGGAACTGGGTGTCATGTTCAATGGAGAGTGCTGATGAAACTGCGGAGCGTCTGGAAATGACTGCTGTGAAGACAGGTAACCATACCCATTCAGCAGATGATATTGATTGATTTGTTACCCAAATTGACTGTTCTTGCCAGCGGCAGTTCATGAACTATTTATCGATGGTTCTGAAATGTCGTCACAGCATTGTTGCATGCCATAAAGACCACCTGGTGGAACCTGATTGGGTGGCTTTGGTGGAGATCCGTTTGTTGACATGTTCTGTAAACAGACATGGTTGGGAACTAATATTGATGCAAGAAGTGATACAGAAAAGCCAGAGTATGATTGAGTAAAATGCAGGTACCAGTGTCCTTCGGTGGAATGACGATCTTCATATATCCCATTCTGTTGTCACACTCTATGGTGTTTCACTCGACCTTTGATCCATGAAACTGCTCTGGCTAAGCAGAAGAAACCTTAATCACATACACTCCACCTTTCATTATGGTATACTGGAATTCATATACTAAGGTATTGGATGGGTACTCACCTTCGTACGCTTCCATGACTTTACAGGTCACTGAAGGCATATGATAGAATATCTCCAGAAACCCAACCTGAACTAGATCCCGTATAAAGGTTGACACAACTAGGAATATTTCACATAAGTTGTGTGTGTACGATATTGCAACCTGATTCAATAGGAGGCCTGTGAGTTGAGCAGGAATACAGCTTGCTTCTAATTGAGCTGCTTGTCTATACATCATTGTTCTCCTCAGAATCCACATTGCAGTCAAGAATTGTTACTGCAGCAACCATCCTATCAGTTCTTGATGATCATTGCAGGGGCATTCAACTAGCAAGGATGCTCTCCTATTGATTGAATTAAGACAATCTAGCTTTATTATCAGCTGGTCGGAGACTCGATTGTAGGTATAACTCACAATGCCACAATGACATAGTATAATATCAGGCCTATCGTGGCAATTGCAGTGATGACAAAAGAAACCTTCTCTTCTTTGCTAACAACTTTCAGCAAACAATGTGCACAATTATTGTGCAGGATATGGTCTACATATTCTGGTTTATGAAGAAAGCTGATGGTAAGGTGACTTTATTGTACCCCTCTCCCTCGCATTTAGTGGGGTGCAATGTGGCTGTGATAGGTTGACTTGAATATGCTCCTATTGAAACCAATATTGTTGGGCTCAGAATCACCCCCTGAAGCATCATTGAGATTTATCCAAATACCTGTTCACTGAGTATTCCTCGAATATGGTCAAAAGTTGCTGGAAACAGGTTAAGTGCTTTATCTTCAATAAGATATTATTTGACAAGAACCAACGTCTGGCTCACTATCAACAATATCACCCAATATGGATGAATGAAGGGCGATTACCTGACAGGAGTTTACGTCCTGCAGGCTGGGATTGACCCAAGTCATCATGGTTCGAAGTCAGTTGTTGCACCTGAATGGCCATCAATGAGCTAGTCAACTAATGAGCCAACCATAGACAATATAGCTGGTGTGCCACCTCCTGAAGATACTCCTGACGACGAAACTATAGACCCCCAGAAGCCTGATCTGACATCTACTCCTGATCCAACAAAGACAGAGGCTTATAGGCAGGGAATTGGAGTGGAAAAAGCAGTGTGGAAAGCATATGGCAAAGCAACTGGATTGTGCAACAAGCATTACAAGTGCTTAGAATGATGGAATTTATGGTATCCATTTCAGTCAGCACACAACTTTCAACAGACTCAATCATTTAGCCAGCAAACGAAAGCATGGATAGATCAACATCTGCGTAATTGACTCGACAACTTCAAAATCGAATCATTCCAATTAGCAGCTGCCCAGTGAAAGCTTCTCTCTGAAATCAATTCTGGGCTCGGCAATGATAGTTGGAATGAAGATCATTTACATATCTTGAGAAGATTATGCTACAGGGATATATTTACACGTATACTGTACCTTTTGGCATATTTCCCATTTCAGGTGCACTTCAATTTTGAACCGGTGCGCCTTGAAGACTTGGAAAATCACCAAACATACAGTGAGATCAACACGGGCGATCAGTGGTGAGGTATTAAAAATCAGCTTCCTGCCGGAGCCATGATTATGCCAGTCATTTGGGCATCTGACAAGGCTCACGTGACTAATTTTTCAGGCAATCACCATGCCTGGCTGCTGTATCTCATGATTGGTAACTTCCAGAAAGATATCTGCTGAACACTTAATATGTGCACCTGGACTCTGGTTTGGCTGATTCCCTGTCCTCCAAAAGGTGTTAGAACTACTGACAAAGCATGGCATTTCATGGTTGGAACTGTGCTGTATCCATAGCAGAATGTTGACCTAACCAGTCCCGGGTTGAAATGGAATTGTGCTGATGGATTCCACATGTTGAGCTGATTGGAAGTACGGATATCACTATGCCAAGGACTATGATGTAACTTGCCTCTTTTGTAGTTAGCACCATTCGTCATCGATCGACCTTATGTCGATGTGACATGTCTCGTTACACGAGACAATAGACACACCTTCGCATACGCCCGCGCACACTCCACTATGCGAGCACATGCCACCGTACAACAGGTTATGAGCCCTTGCGCTTAAAAAGGGCAGCGACGATCAGCACTTCCATTTTCGTTTGTCGAGTGGAGGTCAACATGGTCACGGAGAAGCGTCTCCACAAGCTAAGCAATTATCCCGCACCCCGCCGTATTTCTGACGGCGGCTGCTGTACGTCACCCGCACAGTCTGAGGGACTACGATAGCTGACGATTGCGATACAAGATATAATATCTCGTTACAGGATGAGTTCGACTACGATCACCATCACCAAGTTCAATGGCACAAACTATGCACAATGGGCAACTGAGATGGCCCTACTTCTCAAGCAGAAGCAAGTGTATGGTATCATCAAAGGATACGACGACAAGCCGGAAGAGCCAGCAGGAAACGCGACCGCTACAGAGAAGGCCGCTTTCAAAGACTGGATGAATCGCCAAGGTGTTGCCAAATCGACTATCCAACTCGGCATGGAGCCGAGGATACAAGCGGAATATACGGTTGTCGACGATGTGAAGACGCTTTGGGAAAAGCTAGCATCAGCCTACAAGTCAAAGCTAAAGCTCAACATCTTCGAGATTAGGGAAGACCTTTGGAGAATCAAGCTACAGGACTGCGGAGATGTCGACAACTACGCATCGCGGACCGATCGGAAAGTCAAGGATTACAATCTCCGCGCAGGGCCAACGACCAATGACACCGACGCTGCCGACACCGATGCGAATGCAAATACAATCGCCAAGATGAGTGAGCAAGAACACATCTTCTACCTCCTTCGCGGAATCCCAAGGAACGACGAGTGGAAAGTCTTCCTGGAGCTCATGATGGACAAAAACGCCACGATGACCGCCACCCCCGATGAGATCGTCACCAAGCTCGTCGAAAAGGAAGCTGCAATCAAGAGAGAGA
>Ga0307514_10002557_pt1 | contig 18726 bp, 21 predicted proteins | sample 16_EM_MG_FD_203088 | JGI IMG/M metagenome (GOLD analysis project Ga0307514, IMG submission 203088) | Populus trichocarpa ectomycorrhiza microbial communities from riparian zone in the Pacific Northwest, United States - 16_EM | ecosystem: Host-associated > Plants > Roots > Unclassified | place... | reverse complement strand
ATGCGGGCTTACGCAAGAAGGTGTTTTGCTTCGTGAACTAATAGTATCCATCCCATTGATGGTAGTCACGTGTACTTGCTTGCCTCAAACATGTATCATTACCGCTATCAGGAGAGAACCCCTAACATGACCATTGTATCTTGTGTTGACCTTGTTGTTGGGCGAGATGTTGGATGTTGCAAGAAATGGACCACATGGAGACAAGCTTCGTCTTTTATGTCAAGGTTGGTAGGTTTGATCAATTCAAACAAAGCAAAATCAGCATTTTGACCGTCACTGCATTGGGAATAGTCATGCTAGCAGTACATTATGACTTGATAGTTAGCATGTGATTCATGTAAGATCCCGGCAATATCTTGAGACAAACATCACCAGACGTCCTTCCCGTTGAAGAATGACCTTTTTATAGCTATCAGACATGAGATATCTGCTGTCGTTCATCTCGATGCATCCCTCTAAACAAATACACAATATCAAACCGACTTACTGAAATCGCGCGACTGTTGTAATCCCCTGCAGCCATATGCAGCTGGATTCAGCTTGAATTCAACATGCAAGTTGGCTGTCACTCATTCCATTTTGACTAGTAGCTCACCATATAATCTTCAGAACTTCCCACTTCTTTTCGTGATCATCTTCCTCACGTTACTACAACAGCAAGCCATGGCTCTCGAAACACTTCCTCCAGGTGCGATTGGAGCCGAATTGAGCCGAACGACAGGCGCTTCACGCAATGTGCCACTTGGTGAAACACAGCAGCAACACAGACACCAGTTAGTCCACCACGACATTGTAATTGTAGCCACAGAAAATATGACTCAGGACACACATTTAAAACAGGTAGGTAGAACGGGAAGCAGGAAGAACAAGAAGCCGTATGCAATCGGATGTGAGTCAATCCATATCTGTGTAGACTACGGTCAATTAGAAATATCACACACAGCTGGGGTATGTAGAGAGCTATGCAACCAATTTATTGAATCCCATAACAGCAAATCTCCATGGTCGACCAAGGCATTTATCCGCACAGTGCCCGAAATTGAACATCACAATGTTGTCAGTTCTGGCATTTTCGCAGACAAATTTCGTGATCAACCTCCCCGGGAATGGAAGAAACAGGCCCTAAAGACTTTTGAGGAGGCTGCGGAGTCATATATTGTTGAGGTAATACCCGGATATCGCTGTAGAAGTGTTACGGGGATGTTTTAGATCCCAATAACTAATACAATATTTATTGAATCTAAGTACAGCCGCCTATCTAATCTCTTTCTCTCCTCATCTTATCCTAAGACTCAACCTCTTGCCCGTCTTGCAAGAGCTATCTCTTCCCGTAGTGCTAAGTCCAAAGCCGCGTCTTCCAATTCGGCTAAATTGAACCGGTGCCAACAGCCGTCTCCGATGTAAACGTAAATTAGGCTTCCCCGTCGTGCAACCACTCCTCGGAAAATTCCTCGAAGGGTAAAGCACCCGTGTTGAGATATCTCAGCACCACGTAATCGATATTCTCGAGTTCGCAGAAACGAAACACCACAGCGTAGGTGTGGGTTAAATGGTGCTCAGCCAATTTGAAAAGCAAATTGCCGAAACTCTCGACTACTCGTTGCAGTGCGTACTCGGCTGGTGTATACTGATGTCCAGGCATAAACAACCCAGTCTCGTGTATGGATGAGGGAAGTAATTGTGAATACATAGAATTCTTAATAATATTTTAAGATTGTTTTCGGTGTTCTCTGAAAGCTAATCTGTTCGCTGCTTGTTCCCCTAAATCCTTCGACCATTGCTGGCTCTTTATAGCCCTCGTTCTTTCCTTCGGTGTGATAGTGTTATCTCGGCCACGCCCTTTTGCGCCCGATAATAACTTACCACAACACCCTCAGGTAATTGTGTCTCTGCAATGTGGTTTGAAAGCATTACGCTCCTGACTACTATCAGGCCATCCATCGCGCAATATCAGCTTATCCTTTCCTAACTCAGACATCTCTGCAAACGTACGAGTCGGTAGTTGGAACAGTTACCAATCAAAATGATAATGCTTATCGCCTCTTAAATCCCTCACGCAGGTGAGCGAATTAATTGCGTCATAGATTTAATCGGCGAACAACCGATACTATGCCAACGTAGATTACTGACGCGTAAGCTCGTATCCGATACGAGGTTACATTGCGATCCAGACCACTCGAACTAGCGAGTAGTGCTCGCTCTAGGCACATTGCCTACGTCATTAATCCCTCAGATACGTCATGCTAAGGTCGAGACATTTCTCCAGACCGGAACGTGCCTCTCGGATCCTAGCCCGTTACGGGTAGGGGAGAAGAGTTCTCATAATCGCATTCTGACTTAACATCCGCCGTGCGTGGTTACCACGCATGTCCCGCAGAGTATCCAGGTGTGAACGAAGCACCCATGCTTCGCGCGACCAACATGAACTCCCGCTAAAGAGCATGTTGCTGACCACTTGATAGTACATGCACAGGTGTTATGCATATCGTAGATATGTATGCGTCTTGTAACCATTAATCAAGTATCATTATCGCTGCTAAGAGACTACCCCTAACAAGAAGCAGCAACGAATTTCTGGAAGGTTTTCAACATGTCAGCTACTATGGCAGGACAAGGAGGTTGGGTACAGCTTGAACAGTCTGACATGTGTCGTGCCATGAGTATGGCAAAAATGGCTAACGCAGGGTTTTCACATGCCGCAATAGAGGAAGCACAACAATTAATCAAAAAACCTCATGCTGAAGTCCAAGAAGAAAAGAAGTGGAGTGTTGAGTTTCCCGGGCAAAACAAGGTGAAGGCTGCGATCGAATGCCACCCAGCAATGGTTCGCGAAAATCAAACCGACGGCTGCCTTCCTTGCCAAAATACCTCCACCAACAATCCACAGACACGCTGGAGGGGCAAAGGCAAGGGTGAACCTCCACCAAGACGGGTGCAACCTCGGCCTGAATCGCCATCTCTGCTATCTGATAACAATGAGATCTCTGAAACAGAAGGTATGCCACCCGCATATGTGTATCTACATACTCCACTTCCCAACGCTCGATTTTTGCCAAGGATCGCATGTGCGATTAAGATTTCATTCCAGATTTGCCGACTCATGATGGTCCATTCACAGGTTAGTACACTATCTGCTGGGTATTAATGCAGCTGACAGCCATTTTGATGATGAGGGCAGCCGTTTGAGTGAATCTGACAGTGAAGGTGAGAGTTGACTGAAGTGAACAGAATTTTTGAGTAATATCATTATCTACAATTAGCAGACACTTCAAAGTATATTTTAAAGGGTATATATATATGCATCACTAAAGAACAATGTAGTAATAAAGGAGAACGTACATGAATAGCACAGAACAGCTGCCATAAGACCATTATTGATATACTATGCCAAAGTGAATGGTTTCATATAGTGAATATGCCCGGGGCAAAATGAGTGTCAACCGAACGTCAACAACTTTTGGTCACGCCAGTCAGGTAACTAATCAGAGATTTGGCCATCTTGATGCATACTGAGAGTATTGGCCGCCTTGATAGGCCAAAAAGAAAGCAACACGCTCCATGCCCGATCATGAACATGAGCCTCAACAGAGCGGCAACCATTTTTGGCCTTGCATCATGTTTAATCAAAGCACCATGTGGCTGTTAATGGCTGTATACAAAGCTGTGACCGGTTTTATAGGCCGAAATGCTCGGTATCACTGGGTTGCAGATTTGGAAATGAAGTAAATTGTGGTTGTCCGGGAGGCTGCCACGGGAACGTTGCTTGTTATCGGCCTATCAAGGATGCCAATTCCCAGTATATAGATGTCTGCGAACATTCACCTATTACATTACCCAAGATGCAAGACCAAAAATCGTTGACACTCTGTTGACGCTCATTTTCAGAATGGGGCAGGGAGTGTGTCACTTTCTCTTTTGCATATAAAGGCAGCCTATACCTCATGTATGAACGTCTGCATCCAATTGCCACTCAGATTACCCAAGGTGCAAAACCAAAAATTGTGAACTCGCCTTTGACTCTCATTTTCAGGATGGGGCAGGGAGCGGCTATCACTTGTTTTTGATTATAAAGGGGGCCGATAAATCAGAAAAGGACAACGATATACCAATGTCAATATTTTGCGATTTCCAATAGAATGTCTGAATACGACCATAAATAGAAATACTCGAATACCGGAACTGCATATTGGAACCGATGGGTCTATCCAAACCCATCAAAACCCGTGGGTTGCCGGGTACTAGTCGGGGTGTGGCCCGCTAAGAGGCAGCGGGTCAGGTTTTTGCACGGGTTTGGAACCAATCCGAACCGTTTGAACAGTCCGAACCCGGACCCCAGGGCCGCTTACCAGGCCCCATTGCTAATACTAGCCGTGATCGAACCAGTTTGCAGATGCACTTGGAGGCGCTAATCAACTGTATTTGCAAACAGACTTGGAAGCCATGATCGAGTGAACTGAGAGATGCACTCTGAGATCGCGATTGAACGAGTTTGTTGATGCACTTGGAGGCCATCATTGTGCGAACTTGGAGGCCATAATAGAGCGAGTTGGGATATACTTTTGGAGGTTGTGATCTGGCATGGTTGGAGATGCACTAGGAGGCCGTAATCGAGCGAGTTTCGAAATACACTTGGAGGCCATAATGGAGTGATTGTGGAGATGCACTTGGAGGCCATGGTCGTGTGAACTTGGAGGCTGCAAGCGATGGAGGTTGGAATCGACTTGGAGGCCGTGATCGAGCGCGTTGAGAGATGCACTGTGGAGGCCGTGTTTGAGGGAGATTGGACGAGTGCTTATAGCAGGCCGATGGATGGCGCGCCGGGTGCTGAAACTCTATTCATCCGTCAGTTGACTTGCAAACGTGGGAATGTGACAAGATGACTTTACCTTTGAGCTCTCATGGTGAGCTTGCTGATGGCGGTCGATCGTGTAAACAAGCATGCAGGAAACTGAAGCTACATTCAGGGTCAACTCGTATTGATGAGAATGATGTGGAGGATACGAGCTCATATGAGAAATCAGGGGAATGTCTTCCCTGATTTGGTTGGGAAGACTGCGTATTGATGAAAATACACGCCAGATCGAGACTCGTACCTGCCATATCGGGGATAGTAAATTGACTCGTACATAAAATTCTCTAAGTTCCAGTTTCCCACGATGCCTAGCCCCATCTCTCTCCTTCTCGCCCTCAACTCTACAATCACTTAAGAACACAAAGTTAAGTCATACCACTCTATTTCTCCATAACATGATTAAGAGTTAACACCGAGTGCAGCATACACCGAGTACAGCATACACCGAGTACAACCCACACTGAGTGCTGCATACACCGCGTACTGAATCATCCCAAGATTGGCTGTCTCACGCTCCCAGCCAGTCTCTCAGCTCTCAGCGGACTATGTTGTACTCAATTCTCTACATTCCAACAATTACTAGTTCACCAATGAATAGAATCTCAGCTGTTGTCACACATCCCTGCCGATCTACCGCCTCCAGATCGACTACCTGCAAGTAGTCTTCGAATTTCGATCAATCATTGCCTCCAAGTGCATCTCCAAACTCCCACGATCATTGCATCTTGGAGTTACATGATCTCTACCTCCAAGTGCATCTCCCAAGTCGCTCGATTACGGCCTCCATGTACATCTCTGAGTTACACGATCTTGGCCTGCAAGTGGTTCTTCAAACTTGCAAGATCACGGCCTCCAAGTCCATCTCTCAGTTATCCGATCTGGGCCTCCAAGTGCATCTCCAAACTTGCTCGATCTCGGCCTCCAAGTGCATAACTGAGTTCAACTTGATCTCGGCATCCAAGTGCATCTCTGAGTTACTCGATCTCGGCCTCCAAATTCATCTCTAATGTCGCTCACACACGGCCTCCAATTGCATCTCTGAGTTACATGATCCCGGCCTCCAAGTGCATCTCCAAACTCGCTTTATCACAGCCTCCCAGTGCATCTCTGTGTTCAACTCGATCTTGGCCTCCAAGTGCATCTCCAAACTCACTCCATTACGGCCTCCAAGTACATTTCTCAGTTCATATGATCACGGCCTCCAAGTGCATCTCTAAGTTCTCTCACTCACGGTCTCAAGGCGCTTTTGCAATTACGCTCCAGTACCATCTGCAGCCAGATTGGCCGTATGTATGTATATAGAAAGACTTAGATAGATACTACATGCGATATTATGATGTCCCGAATCTTGTGACGCTAACAAAGACGAATCTGATACACGAAATGCCTTGTGGTTATGGAACCCTACGACCCACTACTGTGAGAATACGGCACTGGGCCTCCTGCAGAAATGCTCAGAGGTCTCCAGCTGCTCTTGAAGTCTCAGCCGCTCCAGAATCTGACCCTTCTATCGGTTAAATCTCGTAGCATCTTGAATGCGCCTCCATAACTGCAGGTGCTTTCAGGAGCACCTGATAATACTCTTTCAGAATCTGAGAGCACTTGGCTTAGCTCCAGGGGGCCTGGGAGCATCTGGAATCACTTGGAAGTACCGGTGAGGTCTATCAGAGTGACTGGTAGCATTGCATGTGGCTTCTGGACCGATTTACATTTTGCGGATGCCATCCTCGTTGACTATCTTGTCCTAATCCAGTGGTCTAATGGGCACGAAGTCGCCTGGTGTATACTCCCAGCAGGTTTGTTGCCCAATCTTTGCCCTGGGATCATAACTACCGTACCAAGAGAATTGCTCGCTGGTGGGTTGAAACTGCCCCAAGCTGACTGTGTGCATGTTGTAGCGATGAACATCTTCTCCGAAAGCACGGGAGTTGTTGCACCTCTAAATGGTCATTTGGTTGGGCAGTCTTTCAAAAATATGCCCCATACAGTAGCGGAAGGCTGCCCACCACTCCCAGAAATGAGAACCACTACTCTGGCGGTGTGGCCACAGTAGTTGGAATTGTGAAAGGTGGCAAGTCGTGACTGGAGGAAGACAGATTATATTATAAAAGATGTCCCAGCCCCTCTCATCCTTGAGGCCGCAAACATTCTATATCTATCTCGGTCCACAGATGTGCTCCGAGATGAAATGATTTAGACTGTCCTTACCCAATGATCAGCATCAATGTAGAACTGATGTGGGCATCGTTGCCCTGGCAGTTGTCTTCCACTTTCCATTGCGGCTTTCCTTTGGTGCTATTGCTACGTGTTGAAAATGATTCTAGATCCGAGCCATTAGCATGATGATATAGTTGCAGGTAGCAGGAGGAAGCCCAGAGGGGACATACAAAGCTACGTAAGTTATTGAGAGTGTTTTGCAATGAGAGGGAATATTTCGTACAGGTCATGTGATGTTGAGACAGTTCAGGACGCTGGTGGTTTGGGTAATACCGATGGAAAAGATAATGGAGGTGAATGTTGGAAGAAGGGATATATATACTCTTGTTACTTCGATTGCTGCGTTCAAAATTATGTGTCGGTCACTGAATACACAATGGCACAGCTTGTATCTCGAACAACCACTAGGCACCGCAGGGATGAGAAGCCTTGAGAAGATATTTAGTATTCGCAGAGAGGATAGCTTATGCTGCTGGGGGTTGCTTTTGCATCCCACTCTGCTTTCACTACACAGAGGTCATGCATTTCGGAGCAAACTGTGACAGTCTCAGGTTGTCACCACTTTGCAACCATCCAAGCTGGCTACCAACATGCCTAGCGGAGGAAAAAGCACACTGATCTGATGTCACAGGATAGAGAATATGTAATTGTTCACTTTGCGATGCTTTTAGCTCTGCCAAAGGGGGATGTTGAATGGGAAGCTAAAGTTATACACAATCGATGGTTTGAAGAATTGAGCCAAAAATTAGTGCAATAATATGTTAACTGTTCAAAGGAGGGATCAACACCCTATATGCGGTCAATATATACACTCAGACCTTGCTGTAATAGTGAATTTCGATCGTGAGGTTGAACTGATGGCAGTTTACACCAAAAGATTGAATAGTTTTGAAGTGATCTCGTCCCCGAGTATTGTAAGGGTTTTGAGTGTAGTACAGTCTACACTGCGCCTCCTTCATTGTTGAATGACTCCATGGTCGCTCAAATAGCAGTCTACGTTACCTGCCATTGCTCATGCATGCAGAGAAAATTATTCCTACCTTCTTAACCTCCAACATCTATATTGGACTATACCTTTTCAATGCACTCACACTGACACAACTCTGTTGGTACGAAATGTTCGAAGGCTTATTAATTGTCAGAATCCACAAAAGCATGGGCCTTTGGGGAATGTTCCACTTACCCCTGCTCAGAGATGCCTTTCTGTACTGCCTGGCAACAGGGCTTCCTCTCGAGGAGGTAGTACTGTAGCCTGTACACTCAAATGTCAGAACTCCACCCCTTCATTTTTGCTGATCAATTCTCCTGTTGCATATATCACTCAACGCCTCACTTCCACCCCGTCCAGTACAAAGTGATGGTTGATCAAAACTCCAACGACCATGCGCGGAACATGTAGTTATTTCACACCAGCACCCGGCAGAAGGTCACAGACAGACTCAATGCGTCGCATTATATCAATCTCCGCATCCGGCATCCCTAGCACTCCCACACCATCCAGTGGTCTTGAATACCTACCTACCCCCATCCTTGATCCAGAAGGCAGTGCAATTATTACAAACCCACTGTGCACGCGTGTTACAGAACGGAATCAGAGACAGAGGTAGCGGCAATTGCATCCCCAGCCAGTGTCTAAACCTCAAACAATGGTCTCCAGCAGTCGCAGTATCCATCCAGTTGGTAACACAGACATGACGCATCTTCTATTTCTAATGAGCGGAGTCCTGGAGCTCTACATGTGGAGCCGATGGCAGTTTATGAGTGAAAGCGACTTGCACATGGTAAGTAATGCAACGTGATGCATTGCGAAAGCATTAGCTGAAGCCCCACACTGGCAGAAAACAGACAGGTACTGGAACAGCGCTACGCAGCAAAACAATATTTCGTCCATGGCATTCAAGTCATGCACACTGCTGATCCTGAAAGTGGTATGCTGCAGCAATGGCCTACGTCGGATATTACACGGTTAAACCTTTACTAGCTTCGAGCACATGTTGATATGGGTAAATCCCATTGTATTCAATCAGCAAGGGTCAACATAGCAGAGATTTATGATCTCCACCTCTTTTAATCGGATGCAGAGCATTTGACATTGGTTGATTCCCTTCTGGCAGATAATAAGGATCATTTTGCGGCACCAGAGGGTGTGGAAGGTGGTGTACGCGGTCCAAATCCATCGCAGAAAGAGTGCAAAGCTGGTAAAGACAGGCAAGTGTCCACTCTACCTCCTGGTGGAAGCAATCCCACGGTGTATCAACATCGGAGTTATCACTGCGCGAATACTTGTATTAAGAAAGCTGTCGGATTTTACAAATCCATGATGGACCACAAGGACTGTCATATACCCTCGCCACTCATGATGTTTAGCTGCACTGCATTTTACCACGCTCTCCTGAAGTGGTAAAAGACCCAAGGTGTTCATCAAAAAGCTTTCAAGTCAAAGCTGGAAATGGAGACACCTGATTCCTCGAACTACTTCAACTATATGACTGATGGTGGCAAGATTGGATCCTGCTGCGCTGCAACGGGACGCTAGTTGTTAACCTTGTCTGGTGTTGCAGACATGTATACATCCTTGATGAATACCTGGAACACTCTACCAGCGAGCTACCAACAGAGGCTGTATCAAAACACCCCTGCTACAGTCAAGTGACAGATCCAACAGGTGGAGCATCGAAAACATACCATGCTTATCAGTGTGGAAGCAGCACGTGTTGTCAATACAATTCTTCTTGACTATTTGACCACCGAAATTGCACTTAAGGAACCTCACATTTGATGCACTGTCCAAAACATCCTGATAAACTACAACTGGAATGTTGACAAACTGCATTTCGGGATCCCACCAGGTGGTGGGGATTGCGAAGATGAAGTTCATGAAATCCAGTAGAGTGATGCCACCTGCACTACCAGACAGTCACAATGGGCCATGACAGCACATGAGCGGTTTCAATGGGGAATCAGTGATCCCGAGGGGTATGAGGCCACGGATATCTATGATGCTGATGCGGATGAGGTCGACGGAGCATTGTGTGCTGATGATAGATCAACCCAGACAGTCCACGGCTCAGGGTATGGCAAGTTTGAACTGGGAACCAGTAATGTCGACTGGGATGCGGGGGAGGATGGCAACCATCCTGATGAGGAGGAAGAAGCATCGCTGGCCAATGATGGATCAACACAGAATGTGGAGGACCGAGGGCATAGTACTAGAGAGTGTGAAGATTGGACAGTATATTTCAGACCTGTAAAATACAATTATGGCGAAGTAAATGCAGCAGCAAGCGATGTGTCTGAAGCGAACACTGTATTGTAATCAGTGGTAACTTCTCCATTACACACATGAATGAGGAATGTGAAGCATCCAATAAATAGCAATCGCCGAGAGATACAATTGGTGTTAGCAATGGTTCAGGAACATCACTTCAAGTCCGGATCCGGGTCAGAACTGAATCTTTAATAATTTGGCAGTCTGGATACCCTCACACTCAAACAGTCAATTGAGGCATGGTTGAATGGAAATCTCACAAACCGTGTCAAATGGGCGGGTTGTCAGCGGGTCACACAGCTGGTCCATATGTAGATTAATATAATATTCTTGTTTTTGCAGTTGAATAGTTGTCTATTATTACAATTAGGTATTCCACGGCCAATCATCGCTTTTTGAATGCTTTGCAATCAGCACTATTGATTATTTTGGAATCTGTGTTTTGCCTGTTATACATTGCATTTTTGGCTATAAAAGCAGTCAATAGTTCTATAGTGAGCTCATTTATCCTCGTCAAGCCTTGGATACCAAATGTGCAAGACCAAATATTGTTGACACTGCATTGATGCTCACATTCATGATGTGATAACTGATGTGGCATGCACTCATTCAAATGATAAGGCTGCCATAACATCGTCTATGAATTATTACCACATTGCGACACTTATATTAGCCAAGATGCAAGACCAATTAACATTGACACCCCATTGATGCTGATTTTCAGGATGGGACAGAAAGCATGCTGTAATTGTTTTTGCCCCTAAAGGCAGTCAATATCTTATTTATGCATGGTTATAAACCAATCGCCAGTTAGCTTTCCCAAGATGCAAGATGACATAGTGGTGACACTCTGTTGACGCTCATTTCAGAATGGGGCAGGGAGCATGTCACCTTTGTTTTTGGCTGTAAAGACAGCCACTACCTCATTTATCGATGTTTGCAAGCAATCTCCATATAGATTACAAAGATCTAACACCAGAAATTGTTGACACTCCAATGCAGCGCATTTTCAAGATGGGACAGGGAGCGTATTGGTATTATTTGTACCTCGGGAGGCAGCCAGTACCTCGTTTATGAATGGCTGAAATGAATGGCCACATAGGTAACACAGGATGCACAGCCAGGAATCGTTGACACTCCATTGACACTCATTTTCAGAATGGGGCAGTGACTGTGTCGTTCACTGTTTTGGCAAGGAAGGCTGCCAGTATGTTGAGCATGGATTGAAGCAACTGGAGTCACTTTCCGATTCCCGTACTTACAAGACACATAATCGGTGATGCTCTCTTGACACTCATTTTCATGATGTGGCAGGTAGCATGATGGTATTATTAGTGAATTGGAAGGCAGCCAATACCTTGTTTATGACTGGCTGCAACCAATTCCACCTCAGGTTACCTGAGTTGCACAGGCAAAAATCGTTGATTCATCCTCGACACTCATTTTCAGAATCCGGCAGTGACCAGTTGGTTTACTCATGTGTCAAGAAATGTTGCCAGTATGTCAATTATGGGTAGCACCGACGATGTCCCCATTCAATTACCCTACTTACCAGAGTCACCATAGTTGACGATCTGTTAACGCTCATTTTAATGGACTGCATCAGCAAAAACCAAATCTCCATCATTAAATTTATTTACTTTATTGTACCCACAAACTCAAAAAGATGAAATGGAGGGTTCCCTGAAATATGCCATTGCTTTACTATTCCTGATTGTTCGTTGAGTCGTTGAAATGCTGTTTGCAAACATTATGACCAGTGTACCCACCGTTGGAACTGTGACAATGAGCACTTGACGAATGATTCACACTTCCTTGGGCAGTGTGAAAAATCAACTCTTCGCATACACCTCCGTTGTGTTATGGGTTGCCCCTTAAGAGCGATAATGGTACTTGCGATAGATATATAAATAAATGTCATGGAGTTACTCTTGGTCTATTCACGTGATGTGCATAACACCTTTTAATGTGATCGCAAGCAGGCCAATCTTATGTCCTTTAGCAGGGATACATAAAAATGGCATGATGATTGAATCAGCTACTGCTTAGTGGATTCACTTATGTTGAAGCAGCTATGGAGTCATAGCGGAGATACTTTGTATTGGCTGTGTGCATAGTTTTCAACCACATTCATCATGCCTGAAACTAGCCGGACTTGACTTACTAGACACAGCAGTGGTTAGTCAATAGGCGATTAAGTGGGATCCCTGACTTATTGCCACGGGCGATAAAAGTTATCAGGGCACTCCCTGGCGAAAGAGAAAGGTGTCGGCCTAAGCATGACGTGACTGAGGGAATTATGACGTTGGCTGATGATAAGAGGCCTGAAGCAACCCTGCTCATTAGTTTGAGTGAGCATGCATTGCAACATCAGACTCCTATTCAATACGAGCTGATGCGTCAAGTTCTACATTGGCATAGTAACAGTTGATCACCGATTGAATCTATAACGCAAGTGAAACAACCCATGAGGTGAGGCATTAATTTGCGAAAAGCACTGCCGACTAAGATGGGCGGATGTTCCAACTACTGGCTCCAATGGATTGTGAGATGTCTAAGTTCAAGTTTCATCTGACACATTGTCTGACATGATATCATGCACTGGATGGCCTCATTCTAATCAGGAGCGTAACGCTTGAATACCTCAGCTGAATGATCATGATAACCTGCTGGGATGCGTGGCATGTTATCACCGGGCGCATGGCGTGACCACGATAATGCTATCATGAGCGATGTTGTCATAGCATCGAAGTATGGGCGTACATTAGTAAAAAATGAAATCAGTTTCTGAAAATGGACCCCAGGCTCTGATCCTTCCCCACATTCTACATAAATAATCCCAGCAACATATTGACAATCTTCCACCATGCTTCGAAGCGTTCAAAGATGTGATTGCGTCGTCACGACATCTTCAAACGTGTTTAGTCACCTAAGCTAATTTATTCCACTTGTTTCTTTCATGTTGGTGCTCTAAATTTTAATTGTTTTGACAGTTTTTTGAGCTGTTCCATTGATTTCAAGAGTATTCTTAACTATTTAATCACTTGAGACATTGATTATACACAAGCTTGCACAACTCCCATTACAAAAATTAAGACACCCAGAGTACACACATCAGATTTCTATATATCGCTGCAACGATTACTTCAAGCATCCAGTCGAATAATGTACATGTAAAGCAAATTGAAAGCATTCAAGTCAATCCTGTTGCTCAAGTACCACCTCAAGCTATCTGGCTGTGGCGTCAGGGCAGGAAGGTGTACAGCTACTTGCATCGCGCTTATAGGGACGATATGAGTGGTTTCAATGCCAAAAAGAGTCTTACGAAGGAAGCTTCCATCGGGCAAGGGTTGCATCGGAGGTTGATGCCGCTCCTCGACAATCACCATACCAGCAGTCTGACATATCTGCCCTGCTGCAAACATCTGAACCAAGGCAAGATGCCCTTTAACGCACAATTCGGCATCCTCGACGACAAAAAGACACTTCAACCGTGCGGGAATGTGTCCCGCAGTCGACTTAAAGTGGCTATCCAGACTTGTCCCAATCCAGAGAAGCACTGTATCATTTCACGGTGGCTTGTGCTTTCTCCACCTTGTGGACCCAGTGCAAGAAACCATATGAACTGCATCCTTCTCGCATTGAAAAGACATCACCGGAATTGATACAGCATTGTACCGAATATATTTTACATCTTTGAGATTACTGAAACACTGATCGTGACCGATGTAGTCTGTGAAGTCGGCAAACCTCTTGAAACACCAGGCTATGTGATTTTGTAGCTCCGCTTTTGGCATTCCACACCACTCGGCCAAGTCATCAAGGATCTTGATTTCTGGTCACGGGTTTTTCAGCATTCCCTTGATTGGAGCATTATTTAGAGGCAAATGATCGTCGCGACGTTGTTTTGCAGCGTTTCCATTCAGCTCTCGATAGTAAAACTCCTCCTTGTGGGTATTCGTTCGCAAAATCTGGAAGGCGGCCTGATAACAATTCAATTGTCGGTATGCTTGTTTAATATCCATCATCCGGTTTTCTGGGAGTTCTGAGCTTACATTTGAGAGGTTGCCAAGCTGGCGGATATGCTAAGAGAAATGGTTCAGGTGATGCATCCAAACAATGTTGAATTCCGATTCATTGACAAGATGTTGTGCAATTTGTAACTAAATCTGCTCTTGATCTTCATCAACGCGACGACGCTTTGCAGCCACAGAAAGCTTGTTCCAACCGTGGTCACTGTCCCGTTCCTCCTGTTTGTCCAAAGTAAGTTGCTTATTCAAGGCTTCTAAGACCTACTTTGTAGATTTACAGGCGCAGAAACGACTGACAGCATTCTTCGGACGACGAAACTCCTCCAGATAATTCTCCATGTACTTGATTGTGGCCTCAGTATGGTACCAGTACTGCGCCATAAGGTCATAATACACTAAGTTTTGACGAACAACAGGGCTTCTGTGAAGGAAATCCTTTGGCTCGCCAAAGGGTTTAAAAGAGTCACCACAGAAACTGGAACCATTACACACCCGAGTGCTTTCATTTCATTACCACTCCATTGTGTCACCTGGCTGTATGTTAGGGGTTCTGCTTTAGCAGCGGTAATGATACATGTTTGAACGAAGCAGGTACATGTGACAAAATCTTAAACGATGCTCATATGTAAAACACCTACCTGTGATTACGTAAACATGGTTGTCAGTCAAGTGATGCTTAGCGGGATTACACTTGAGCCGCGTGCGATCAATTAGTGATGAGTATGGTCGCACTAGCGGAGTCAGTTAAGATGATTCAATTATGTCGCCATTACTGGGAAGCGAAAAACCTTCAGCAGTGCGCATAATTATTGGCCACACTTATTAAACCCTGTTTAGCGGGACAATGCATAGTTAAGTTGCGATAACGCAGAACAATATGCACAGCAGACGTGATTGCAATATGCGAGTACGAGGGATCTGCAAGCTCATACGCGTAGCGGTGAGAGTACTTGCGGCAACCCCCGGTCTACGGAAGGTTGAGACCTAAGCATGCAGTGTCTGAGGGATTAATGACATTGGCTGAAGATAAGAGGCCAGAAGCAAACCGGCTTATTGAGTTAAGACCGTATGCATTGCAACGTCATGAACGTGTCATAATCAACGCTAGCAGAGTATTGGTTGGTCACCGATTAATATCTCTGACGCAACGCCGAATAGCCAAATTAATGGTTAGGCAATTAATAGCAAAGAGCTATTAATATTATATTGCGATAAGCACCGAGAAGACTAAGGTCGTCAGATGTTCTAGCTACTGAACGAATGGGAAGCAAGATGTCAAACACGAGGTTATGAGCTGACATTATTTGCGATTGATATTATGATCATGAGGACTCCCCGCCAGCGGACGTAACGTCTTACAAACGGCTCATGCATGAACACGATAACCTGAGGGAATTCATGGCACTATCGATGGAGCACTTCGGTTGTTCCCGAAGATAAGCTATCAAGCAATAAGGGTGTCGTGACGGAAAGCCAAAGGCAAGCTTGACCTGAGGCACCGAATATAAAAAGCTCACATCGTCCCCGACGATGGAAAGAACCAAGCTCTAGCAGTAATCCACAGTCATACATCACCAGCGAAGATCACGTTAAAATATTATTAAGAATTCTATCTGAAAAACTTTACAATTACGTCCTTATTCCCTCTTCGTGAATACGCCCTATATGTGTTCGTGGAAACAAACTGCTTCTCAATACGCACACCAACGTCTCGTCGGAACTATCAGTGACACCATCTTATATTGCAACGAGCAGGGTTTAACCCACATCTCCCCGCATCTTTTGTTCTTAGCAATTATCAACATCCTCAGGTACCACATACAAAGGTACATCACTACCGGACAATTACCTTACGAAGAGTCGTCCGAAGAGCGACCTTGTACTTACGAGGAAGAGTGGTAAGCTCTTATTCTTGAAGGATAAGAGATTGAGTCTGGGAAGACAAGGAGAAAAGGACAAGGAGATAGGCGGCTGTATTTAGTCTAATAAATGTTGTATTGAAACTGGGACTTAAAATACCCCCGTAACAGTATAATATTTCAAGACTCCGCTCATATAACTGATTGTCAGGATTGTCAACAACGATACTGCTGAATCATCAACGAAATTAAATACTGCAGACTACACTGCATTCGAATAGCCTGCTACTGCATCAGGTGTACTATTCAGCGAGCAATCCGAGATACTGAGCAGGAACCGTGCCGATTCTGCCAAAGAGACGCTTGCTGTTATATAGCTGTGGGAACAGGACTATTCCAAGGACAACAAGCCTATAGGATAAGAAGGATTTTTTCAGATCATTGTCCAACAGTAGATTGCGAGTGTGTATCTTGCCAAGAATATCACGAACCAAATCGATACGAAACGGACGTATTAACGATACCAATAAATCATCCATTGATTACCGTTCGAAATGGCTGCCCCAAGGTGCAGGCTTACGTATTTGAGCGCAGCCTCTCAGCAGAAGAGTTCCAGGATCGAGAAGAGGAGCTCCGACAAGTCACCAGCGGCGCGAGTAGTGCCAGAACGGTGTCAGAGGTACCAGCAGAGGCTGGAATCAGCATCCGAGGAAATCAGGCTGATCAGAGAGCACGAGAAACCAGCAGAGGCTATAGAAGGACTAGGGGAAGTCGAAATGGCCGAGTCGGATCTCGTGACAACCAAGCTGCAGGAGTTAATACAGCAGATGGTACATGTAGTACAAGCATGCAACGAGGAGAAGGAACTGATAGAGGACGAATTCGTCGCCATCAGACAAGACCTCGAATTTTTAGAAACACAGATCCTAACGGAGAAAGCGAAACTAGAAGGAGAAGTCTCAGGAGTTGGCAGCCAGATGTTAATTCAACAAGCGGTAATTAACGAAATGAGACAAGAAATTACGATACTGCAGAAACAGGATAATATAATTATCCAGGAAGCTGCAGGAATCTTTTCTGGAATACATAGCCAAATTGGAGACTCTCTCAAAAAGCAAACAGAAAATGGATCTACTCTTCTTAACGATTGAAGGTCGATTGAATGGTTACAAGAAGAAACAAAGACCATGAAAATAACCATCGAAAGCATGCTAGGAAGAATCAGTGGTTTGGAAAGGTTTACCAAGGAAATGCCAACTAAAAAGGATCTAAGCGACCACGTTAAAGCTATGGATGAAAGCTTGGCAAAAATTCAAGAAGTTAGCACCGGGCTAACGGTTCATCTGGAAGAATATTGTTAGGGGTTCTCTCCTGATAGCGGTAATGATACATGTTATTCAAGCAAGTACTTGTGACGATCATTCGGAAATCGATACCATTGGTCATTGAAGCAAAACACCTTCTTGCGAATGAAAACATGGGATCAGTCAGACGGCCTTTAGCGGGGTTACATCTGAGCCGCATGTAATGATTTGATAAGAGCAGTCTTATCAAGCGGATTCGCAAGATGACACAATTATGTCGCCATAACCGGGATGTGAAAAACCATCAGCGGTGCGCATGATTATACATTACACCTACTACACCTTGATAGCGGGACAACACATCCTAAGTGGTGTGCAGCACGCGTTATGCAATATGCGAGTACGAGGGATCGTCGCACCTTATCTCACAGGGATAGGGAATAATGCGCGCACTCCCCGGATCACGGAAGTCCGGATCCTGAGCATGCAGTGCGTGAGGGATTAATGGCATTGGCTGATGATGAGAGGCCTGAAGCGACCCTGCTCATTGGTTTGAGTTAGTATGCATCGCAACCCCAAGAGGGTGTCATAATCTATGTTGGCAGAGTATCGGTGGGTCGCCGACATAAATCTCTGACGCAATGCTGAATAGCCAAATTGGTATGATGAGGCATTAATAACTTCAAGTTATTATTATATTGCGATAAAGCGCTGATCAGTCTATATGACATCAGACGTTCCAACTACTGAACGAACGATAAGCAAGATGTCTAAGTTGAAGTTACGAGTTGTCATACGATGCGTTTGATATCATGACATGATGATGGCCTCATACGAGGAGTGCAAAGCTTTCTGTTAGGGGTTCTCTCCTGATAGCGGTAATGATACATGTTGATTGCTAAGCAAGTACACGTGACTACCATCAATGGGATGGATACCATTAGTGCACGAAGCAAAACACCTACTTGCGTATAGTGCCATGTTGATCAGTCAGATAACCTTTAGCGGGGTTTTATCTGAGCCGCGTGTTACGTTTGCGATAAGAAAAGTCTTATCGCGCAGATTCGCAAGATGATGCAATAATGTCGCAATAGCCAGGATGTGAAATATCATCAGTGGTGCGCATGATTAAACGTAATATCTATTTGTCTTTGATAAGCGGGACAACGCAGCCTACTTGCGATAAGCAATGTGG
>Ga0307514_10002556_pt1 | contig 18727 bp, 17 predicted proteins | sample 16_EM_MG_FD_203088 | JGI IMG/M metagenome (GOLD analysis project Ga0307514, IMG submission 203088) | Populus trichocarpa ectomycorrhiza microbial communities from riparian zone in the Pacific Northwest, United States - 16_EM | ecosystem: Host-associated > Plants > Roots > Unclassified | place... | reverse complement strand
GAGGGCCAGCGCCGAGGCTTGGTAGGCCTTGGCGTCACCGGGAGTCATAGCCATCCGCTGTGCGCCCGTGCGCATGAAGTTCGAGTAGAACTGGAAGGCGTAGCTCTGGAACTGCAGGAACAACTTGCCGTACCACTTGTCCATGAGCAGGGGCTGGTGGCCCATGCCGCTGGTGTAGCTGGCCCGCTTCTGGGTCTTCTCCAGTGCGATGGTCAGCAGGTCCGACATCTCGTTGCCATCGGGGTCCTTGAGCCACTTGTGCATGTTCGGCGACACCAGACCATTCGGGTGAACGGTCGCGTGCTTCTCGAACAGCGCACCCAGGCGCTTCGCTTCGCGCTCGCCGATCCCGAGGGTCACGAGGTCTGCTTGCTGCCCAGGGGTCAGGTTGGCCCAACCCTTCTTCGTCCACTCGGCGAGGTTCGCCAGTTGCACGAGGCCCGCGCTGCGGCGCACGGAGTCGCTGAAGCCGCGCAGGAGCGACATGGCGTTCGTCTTGTCGGCCGCGAGGCCCAGGTACTTGTCGACCTTGCCGGTGACCTGACGGGTCATCCCGGTGCCGAAGCCAATCATGTCGGCCGCACTGCCGCGCCCGAGGGCACGATCAGAGGTCGCCATGTGCGCCGCGTTCTCGAAGGTCCCCAGGATTTTCTGGAGTTCCTTCATGCCCGGGTCGCCCTTCTTGGCCTGCTCCAGGATGTACCTGAAGTCCTTGCCGGCGGTCGCCGCGTACTTCATGAAGCCGCCTGCGCCGCCACGTGCAGCCATGGCCGCCGTCGCGATGTCGCCGGCCGCGCCGAAGACGAAGCCGCCCATGTAGCGCAGCAGACCGATGCGACCGACCTTGTCAGCGAACCACGTCAGACCGTTGTTGTCGGTAAGGTCGTGGCGGCCCTTGATGCGGTCCCATCCGGCAGCGATGTCCTCCTCGTTGAGCTTGCGGGCTCGGTTGAGGCGGGCGACTTCCTTGGGGTCCGTGGCCTTCTCGATGAGCGCCTGGTAGTCGGAGTTCATGTCGCGCAGCACGTCCTCGCGGGACTTGCCATTGAAGGCCTTGTGCAGTGCGAGCTCGCCACCCATGTCCTGGGCGTAGCGCTCCATCATGTGGACCACGTCGGTCTCGATGAAGCCGAGCTTCTTCAGTTCCTTCAGTTCGCTGGTCGACCATTCAATCTTCCGCTCTTGCAAGCGGCCGGTCTTCGGGTCGCGATCCAGCAGCATGCCGCCGGGCGCACGGTCCGCACCGCGCATCGAGTCGACCCACTGGTCCACGTACTGGGACAGAGGGGTCGCGCCTTCGACGCGCTTCTTCGCGAACACGGCACGGCGCAGTTCCTTCGAGGACTGGGCCAGTTCCTTCCGTGCGATCTTGAGACCCGCGCGGTTGCCGCGATATACGTCGCCGGCTTCGCGCCACGCCTTCTCAGCGTCCGCATAGGCCTGACGCAGGGCGTCCAGGCGCTCACGTTGCTGCGCGAGGTTGGCGCGGTAGCCAGGGGCCAGCACGCCTTCGCCTTCGTTGTCGATGAGCTTCTGGACCTCCTTGTCCACCGCAGCCTTCCAGTCGGCCGTGTGGCGCTGCCGGGTGGCCGTGGCCTCGAACTCCGACCGCGCAGTGCGCAGGGCGTCCTGAGCCTCACGGCGAGCCGCATAGGCTTGTCGCAGGTCAGCGTTGATCTTGTCGATCTCGGCCTGGGCCTGCGCGAGGTCGCGCTCGGACTGCCAGTGCTCGGGGGCGAGCGGAGACAGCGCATCGCGCTCGGCGCTCAGCGGGGCCTTGTCGGCCTTCAGACCATCGACGACGGTCTGGGCTTCCGTGGCCGGGCGCTCAGCAGCACGCACTGCGGCGGCCTGCTGGTCGAGCTTGTGACCATCGGCGGCCATCTGGGCACGCAGGTCCTCGGCGAGTTCGTCGGGGTGCTTGACCCGCGACAGCACGTCGTTGACCTTGGCCTCTGCCTTCTCGGCGCCGCGTGTGAGCGACGCGAGGTTGCGGGCCTGCCAGTTGCCCTCGGACTCACGGACTCGCGCCCGCATCATCTTCAGGTTGGCGTCCTTCAGGTCAGCCTTCGCCACGTCCAGGCCGTCCGAGATGGTCTCGAACAACTCGGTGGCGCGGAGTTGCTTCTGCTGTGCGCCGAGCAGGCGCTGCGTGGCTTCCTCGACTGCAGCATCTTCCTGGCGCCCACGGAAGTGGGTCAGGATGTCGTTCTGAAGCTTGAGGTCGCCGGACTTCACGATGTCGTCCCAGGTCGCGTGGGCCGGACCGCCAGTGACAGCCGTCTCGCCAGCCACAGGCTTCGCGTTCGGGTCCTTGATGTACCCGTGCTCGACCAGGAACTCGGCGTTCGGCTTGTCGCTGAAGTGGCGCATCGCCATGGCGCGGAGGGCGCCCTGGTTGTTGTCGATGGCCTGCTTAACGTAGAGCACCGGCTTGCCGTAGTTCTGCTTGCGCAGCTTCGGGTCGGCGAGGCCGATGCGCTCAGCCTCGTCCATCATGCCGTCCATGAACTTCGTGGCCTTGTCGGCCGCGTCGCGCACGCCGGCCAGGACGCGGGTTGCTTGGTCGCCCTCGATCCCGATGCCCTTCAGGGCTTCGCGAGACTCGATCTCGTTGCGCACGTTGTTCGTCATGCGAGCCGACAACTCGTCGTCGATCAGGTCGAAGAACGCCTGACGCGGCAGGGTCCGCCGGTCGACGGCGCCGAGCGTCGCTTGATCCAGCAGGCCGCCGGCCGCGTGGCCGAGCTTGCTGGTGCCCAGGTCCATGGAGGTCTCACGGAACGTGGTCTCCAGGTCGCGGATGAGCGCTTGGCCCTCGTGCTTGTACATGGTCACGTAGGCCTCGGCCTCCGGTGCATGCGCAACGCCGCGCTTGTTCTTCTCCAGCATCAGGCCGCCCAGGTCATACAACTGGGCGATGGCGGACTGGCCGCTGCCCTTGTAGCCATTCATGCGGCCCAGGGGCGTGGGGGCGCTCAGGACGCTGTCGAGCGTCGAGGAGACCTTGCCGCCCGTGGCGATCTTGTCGTCGCCCTGGCGCACGGCCATGGCACCCGCAGAGCCACCGACGTGGCCTGCTTCTTCTGGGGTCTGGCCCACGTTGTGCTCGACGGTCGGAATGTCGGCGTCGAGGTGCATGGGGTTCTCAGGATGCCCGGGACGCAGCGGGCTGTCCGGCGGGAGATGGCGGAACAGCGAGCCCAGGCCGGCGCCGATGAACGTGCCGGTGCCGATGTTCAGGAAGGCCTCCTCGGCGGTACGCGTGGGGTCCATGCCTTGCAGCGCGGCCTCGGTCGCACCAGCGTCCAGGAAACCCGTGGCGCCACCGGCCGCCATGCGAGCAGCGAGGCTCGTGGCCCGCATGCCGACACCCAGGGTGCCGAAGCTCAGGACTGTCGGCAGGTCGAGCAGCGACACCGCCATGTTGGCGAGCATGCTGCCGCCCTGGCCCTTCGCGATCAACTCGCGGGTGTCCAGGTTCTGGCGGACGACCTCGGCCTGCTGACGGAACTGCGCCTCGCTGCGCACGTGATCGAACGCACCGGAGGCGACGAACTGCTTGGCGAAGCCATAGCGGTCCTTGTTGGCCGCGAAGTAGCCGAAGGGGTCGAAGGACGCCGAGCCATCGTCGAGCGGCGAGTCGGCGCTGACGCCCATGCTGCGCAGGCCTTGGCCCGCGAGGGTCTCAAGCTGCCACGTGGCCTTGGCGACATCCATCCAATCGGGGTCGTGCAGATGCGCGGCGACCTCATCTTCACGCACGCCAGTGGACGGCGTGGTGTTCGTCGCCAGGGCGTTCTGCTCGGGCGTGAGGTTGACGATGGGGGAAGTTGAGAGGGGAACCGCAGGAGCGGTCGTGGGGTTCGATTGGTCCATTGGTTCCAAAGGGGGTCAGGGGTACTTGCTGAAGGGGAGTTGGAAGTGCGGGCCGTCCCGCAGGGTCTTCCAGTGGCCGCCCCATTCGATGAGCACGCGCCGGATGGACGCGGCCTTGAACATGCGGTCGGCCAGCTTTTCGTACATGGCGAAGTCCCAGTTGGCGGAGCCGTCTGGGTTCAACACCACGAGGTCCACGGCGTGACCTGTGAGATGCCGGGAGTTCTGGGTCTGGGACTTGCCGGCCTTGACCAACTCGCGCTGGCGCTCCGGGGTCCGCAGACCTTCAGAGACCTGGAAATTCAGCGAGCCCTTCGCGACGATCTCCACGACGGCCACGAGGTCCGGGTGGACCCCCGTGAGGCGGTCGAGGCTTCGTTGGTTGAGCGCCATCAGTGACGGTCCTGGGGGTTGACCTCGGCGACCTGGGTGCGCCCAGGGATCGCGTTGGTGGTGTTGTCGAAATACTTCTCGGCACCAGCGCCCATGAAGCGCGAGGCCTCGTGGTTTCGTCGAGACGCGAAGCGGCGGTCGCCTGTCGCTCGGATCAGGTCAGCGACCTGATTGGCTGGCTCGCCGCGCTTGATCGCTTCGACGACAGGCTTCACGTTGACGCCCTGGTAGAGCATCGAGACGAGAGCCGCACGCTGGTGGTCCTTGATCGCGGTGCCGCCGAGTTGGCGGTCCAGGATCGCGTTCTTCTGCAGGATCATGTATTCCTGCAGAGCCACCGCGTTCTGCTGCGAGATGGGCTTGCGCCCGTTCAGCACGTCGTCGTAGGCCGGGCCGTTGGAGCCCAGGGCCGCTTCGTACAGTTGCCGGCCGCCGGGCTGCGTGAGGTTGAAGCCGTAGCCGACGCTGACCTCGTGGCCGCCGACGTTGTCGCCATCGGTCACGCGGAACTTGCCGGCCTTGCGCTCGGGACTCAGGGAGCCGTGGTACGCATAGGTCTCGTTGCCTTCGGCGCCGCCGATGTCATCCTTGGCGAGCTTGAGCCAGCCCATGGGCGTGGCCGCGCCCTCGAAGGCGGGAGTGGAAGGTGTCTGGTTTTGCATCAGTCCTTGGAAGGCTTCCATGTTCCAGCCAGAAGCCGGCCGACTGTTCTGCGCCCACGAGGTGAATCGGAGTTCACCGCGCTGCGTCATCTGGTCGATCTGCTTCTGGAGGATTTGGTCGCCGACCTTGTTGGGGTCAGTGTTGTCAGGGAGTGCCATATCAGTCTTTCTTCAGGATGCCCTTCGCGTTGTCGAGACGCTTGGAGCCGCCGACGAGACGCCAGCCTTCCTTCACTGCATCGACCTGCTGGCCTGCGATGTCCACGTACTTGTCCGCCGCTGCGCCGGCCGCACCCTTGATGGCGCCACCGATCTCGCCCCACGACGCGCCGTTGCTGGTCGTGTCGGGGTTCGCTCGACGTGCTGCGCCGGCCGAGCCAGTCGCGTTGGGGTAGCGGATCGCTGCGCCGCCTGCGGTGTCCACGGTGCCCGTGGCGCCCTGGGTGTCCTGGCGGAACTGCATCGTGTCCTTGCCGCGCTGCGTGATCGCTGCGTCGCGCTCGCGCTCACCGAACTTCAGGCGACCGCCGTAGTACAGCGTGTAGCCCTGGCCCTTGTCGCCCAGGTAGCCGTCCTGCTGGACGAACCAGCCGGGGCCGAGGTTCTTCTTGAAGAACTCCGCAGCCTGTGCCGGGTCCGTTGGGACGGTCTGGTTCTCCAGGCCGGTCTTCGAGTTCCACATTGAGCTTGCGCCCGTGCGAACCGCGAAGGTCTGTCCAGGCATGAACTGCAGCGCTTGGCCGGTGCCGTCACGAACGGACGACAGGCCGGCGGCATTGGGTCGCTCCAGGTAGAGCTTCTCGCCCTCGGGGAGACCAGGGAAGACCTTGTGAGCCTTCGCCGCGTCCTCGGCCCAGGTGACCACGAGGTCCTCCTGCTTGCCTTCGGCGTTCGTGATCTTCGTGCCGGGCGCGTAGATCGGCGAGTAGCCCTTGGCGATGGACAGCGGATGCGAGGGGTCGTCGTTAAGCGGGTGCGCCATCTGACGGCCTTGACCCTTAAAGGGGTCGCGGATCGCCTGGAGGGCGCCGTCGTATCCGGGGACCATCAGGAACTTGCCAGTCTGGCCGGCGACCGCCTGGATCGCTTCGTCCAGGTTGATCGCGCCACGGGTGCGCTTGTGCAGTTGGAACTGGTCGAGCAGCAGTGCGTCGAACGTCGCGGCCTCGTTGGAGTCCAGGGCGACCGGAGCATTGCCGAACCACTTCTTCCGCTCAGCGCTGTCGAGCAGTGCGTTGTTGCGGGCCTCGGTGATCTTGCGGTCGATGTCCTCGGGCTTGCCTGCGACACCGCCTCGGCGAGCCACAGCGGCCACGTCGATGTGTCCGGTGCGAGCCACGTCCGCGATCTCCTTGGCGTCATAGGGACGCTCGACGAGGTCCTTGGCGATCTGCTTGATTCCGCGCTCGCCGTTGGACATGACCTGCATGGCCCAGAAGGTGTTCTCGGCCTGCTCGCTCGGGAAGTAGCGATGCAGTTGGTCCTTCGTCATGCCCCCCTTCACGAGGTCGTTGTAGAAGGTGAAGCTGCGCTCCATGAGTGCGGGGTCGCGGCCGATGAGGGGCATACCCAACTCGGCCTTGTACGTGTCGCTCAGCATGTCCTGCGACGCCTTGCGCGTGCCGGGGTCGAGCGTGTACATGGCGAAGGACTTCACCGCGTCATCGGACGCCATGGGGCGCACGAGGCCGGTGCCGTCGCGGGAGGCCGCCAGGGCCGGGTATAGGGCCGAGGCGTCCTGGGACATCCCGGCGTCGTAGTGCTCACTGAGGACCACGCCGGGCGCCTTGCCGAAGCTCGATGCGACGCGCATGGAGTCCTGGGTGCCGTAGTCGCCGCGCTTCGCAGCGAGGTACAGGTTGACGCCGGCCTCTTTCATGATGCCGCGCTGCCATTCCTGGAGCAGGCCGAACTTGTCCAGGCCGACGCCGTGAACGGAGTCGATACCCATTGCGCGCTTCGCATACTCGGCGACGCGCTCAGGCGGCAGGATGCCGTGAGGGTACTGGGCCTTCTCCATCGCCATGTCGCGGTGGTAGTTCTGCAGTGCGAGGCCCGCGTCGTAGGTCTTGACGGAGTTGGTGCGCTTCAGGATTTCACCGCTGATGCGGTTGAAGTATTCGGGCTCGCTCTTGTCGAGACCGAGTTCCTGCATGGAGCGCAGCACGCCCTCGCCGTGGCCGTCGTTCTGGACGCCGGCCGCGATGGCGGACATCAGTACCTTGTCGCGGGTGACGTTGTCACCATGGACGATGTTGCCGACGCGCTGGCGCAACTCGGCGAACTTCCCGACCGTCATGCCCTCGGGCGACAGGATTTGCCGCACGGTGTCCTCGACGACCTCGGCCGTCGTGTTCTGCATCACGGTGGCACGGGAGGCCTCCTGGTACTGCGCGATCTGCTGGTCGGCAGACTTCGAGAACTGCGACAGCATGCGGGCGTCGTAGTCGGGGTTGCCGGTGCCGGAGCCGACCTGCTCCTTGAAGTAGTCGCGAGCGACCTTGTTCAGGTCTACGCTGCCGTCGAGCGGCTGCTTCGCCATGTGGGCACGGAGGCCCTCGGACAACTCGAACGCGTGTGCGTCGGCGGCCGAGACCTGGTACGTGCCGGCGTAGGCGTGGCGGTCCGCGTACTGCGGGTCCATCGGCTTGCCGAGTTCTTGGTCGGCCACGGCCTGCTTGGAGAGCGCTTGGTTCTCGCGCTCGATCTGCACGAGGTCCTGCTGGTGGTTGACCGCGTCGACGGTCTCCAGGGCCTTCTGGCCCGCGTTGAAGAACGAGCCGAGGGCCGAGCCGATGGCTTCGAGCGCCCGACCGTCGTTGGTGTACTGGGCCGCCGTGGGCTTGTAGAGGGCCGTGTTGACGCTCGGGGCGTCAGCGGTAGAGCCCACGTCGCTATGGCGCGTGGGGGTGGAATCGAACTTGCGCGATGCTTCGCCGGCCATTTACCAGTTCCTTTCGGTGGGAGCGACGTAGTCCTTCTTCAGGAGGTAGTCGCTCTCCAGGTTCTTCTGCGTGGTGCGCTGCACCGACTGCCCGTACTCGCGGGCACCGGCACCCACTGCCGCCGATCCAATCGACGACAGGAAGCGCATCTGGTTGGCGCCGAAGGCGGCGTTGGCCGCGCCGAGCGCGTCTGCGTTCTGGGTCTGCGCTGCGGCGATCTGGCCGCGCACGGTGGACCGTTGGTTCGCGAGGGACGCGTCGATGCGCGAGTAGTCCTCGGCCGCACCGGCATTGATGTTGATGGCGCGGGCCGCCAGGGAGCCGCCGCCCTCGGCCGCGATCACGCGGGCCATGGATAGCTGCTGCGAGGCCTTGCGCACCCGGTCGGTCTGGGCCTCGAAGGCTTGGGCCTGGGCTTGCCGGTCGCTCTCTTGGGCGACGCGGTAGCCCTCGCGGGTGTTGTTGTTGGCGGTCTCGGCCTGCTGGATTACTGCAGCATCGCTGGCCGACTTGGACATCGCCGCGCCGGCTACCGCCGTGACGAGCAGCGCAATGGTTGTGGGTTCACACATGACGGTAGTGGGGAATGAAGTGGGGGTGCCCCACGTCGTTCTGCGTGAAGCCGAGCCACCGCAGCCAGTTCAGGTGCAGCGCGTTCTCGCGCCACGGAGCACAGGCCAGGGTGGGGTATTGCGCATGCGCCTTCTGAATCGAAGGCTTGCAGGCGCGAAGGAATGAGAGGGGGATGGACTCAAGCTCGGGGGTGCCGAGCATCCAGATGGAGCCAATCCCAAGGGACAGGGGCTGGACGCCCCAGATGCCGGCAAGCTCGCCGGACGGTGTCTCGATAGCCTCGCAAATCGGAGACCCATGCCACGCACGGATCACTTTGAATCCCTCTGAACCCTCGCCACTCAGCGCAAGCTCCTGGCGGTCGCAGTCCCGAAGGTTTGCTGCGAGGCGCCAGCAGTCTGGCGGAATGGCGGGTCGTAGGTTCATTGTGCGAAGGGGTTGGTGTACCGGGCCATCAGGGTGAAGCCGGTGATGGCCGTGGGGCCGGTGGAGGTCGTGGAGAGCGTCAGTTGCGCCGCGTCGCCCTTGCTGTTGAAAGGGATGCGGTGCTGGGTGTTGAAGCCCAGGCCCGGGACCAGTGCATCGCCGATCACCCGCGCGGAGCGCTGGTAGGTCTGCTGCACACGATCCGGCCGCGTGACGGTCGCCGTGAAGTCGCCGGCCACCAGGGCGTCCAGGACCACATTGCGAACCTGCAGGCGCCCGAGGGGCGTCGGCTTGTCATCACCCACAGTCGCGTAGAACGGACTGAAGGTCGCGCTGCGCGTGAAGCGCGTGCCCAGAAGGCCGACGCCTTGCGCGAGATGCGACGGGAAGTGGCCGAGCCACTGCGTCCCGTCCCATACCGTGGTCAGGGCGTACTCGCGATACCAGGAGTCGCCTTGGCTGACAGCCAGGATGAGCCCAGGAATCTGCTCGAAGCCCGCAGGCAGCATGACCTCGCTGCGGTTCCGCGCGGCGTTCCAGGTGATCTGGACGGCCTGCTGATAGTCCACGCGCACCGTGGTGCCCATGTCCGCTTCGACAGGAACCGAGAGCAACCACAGGTAGCCCGAGGTCCGCGCGAGCACGCACAGCGCACCCTCGTATACCCAGAAGTCATGGATGGCCGTGACGTTGGGGAACGTCAGCTTCGACCACGCGTTCTGCGCACGCTGCGCGTCCTTGAAGTACCCGGTGTGCACGTACAGCGTCCCGGGGTCCGAGGGCGTCCAGACGTAGTGCCGGCCGGCCTGGGCCGAACCACGGATGCGCGTGACGCGTCCAGGCACGTAGGCGGGAACGTGCTTCGACAGGTCCTCGGCCACGTTGTTCGCGGTCGAGTCGTCGTAGTTGTATTCCCAGAGCGTGGAGCGTCCTTCGGTCTGACCGGCGAAGTACAGCGAATCGCCGATGACTCGGGGCTCGCAGCCCTCGTTCAACTGGTAGCGGGTCGCCACGCCGATCACTGCGTCCGTGGGGGTCACCGGCTTCTCGCCAGGAATCTCCAACTGCGCCGTGTCGGCCATGACCATCAGCTTGTTGCGGAAGGCCACGAGGTGTTGGATATTGCCAACGTCGGGGGTGTCCGCCGGCAGGCTCACGGGGTCCGCAGGGCGAACCTCGCGGGCGCTCTCGCGGTAGAAGTTGAACAGGTCGTCCGGCTGGCTGCTGTAGACCGTGTCGGCTGCGGAGAACCACAGGCGACCCTTCCACTGCGCCATAGCCGTGATGGCCTTCCCGATGAACCCAGGCTGTGGGTTGCTCTCGTCGTCACCGACCTTGCGCGGGACCCAGTCGATGGGCTGAAGCTCGAAGCTGTTCACGCCGACCTGATGCAGCCGGATGGGCATCGTGCCCTGAGCCAGCGTTGCGGTGGTCGCAGAGTACGGCAGGTAGCTGCACTCGACCCAGGCGTTCTTGGTCGCGTCGTACTGGACGTAGTAGGACGACTTCGAATCCCCAGAGCCCAGGTCCACCAGGAGTGGCACCCCCGACTCGAAGGTCGGAGGCAGGTCCGCGATAGCGTTCACGCGACCCTTGATGCACTGGAAGGCCGAGGAGTCGAAGTCGTTGTTGGCGACCACCGAGGCGATCACGTCGACAGGGCCGGTCATCTTGATGACGTTGCCTGCGGGACGCGAGGCGGCCACGCCGGGCATGTTGGCGGCGATGGTGTTCGTGAGCGCCATCGCAACGAAGTCACGCGTGACGATGTTGCCCTGGTTGGCCTGGAGGACCCAGGCCGCCGTGCCTCGACTGGAGATGACCGTGAAGGACTGGGCGGCCGTGGACAGCTTCTTGACCACCAAGTAGCAGGAGGTCAGCGCAGGCTGTGCTTGCACCGTGGCCTGCGTTGCGACTCCTGGGTTCAGGATCAGGGTGGTGTCCGCGATGCTCAGGAACTTCAGTGACTGCGAGGAGCCGATGTAGTTCTGCACGTAGGGGCCGTAGCTCAGCGACGCCAGGGCGCCGTTGACGAGGTTGCGGACCTCCAGGGCGCCGGACTCGACGCGCTTGAGCACGACCCACCGCTGCCCGTCCGTGGTGCGGAAGAAGTGGTGATTGCCCGTGGTGTACAGGCCAGGATTGAGCGCTGCGATGGCCGTGGTGCCACTACGGTCCACGATGCCGCCGATGTCAACCGAGGGCAGGAAGTTGTTCAACTCCTGCATCTGGCTCGGCGAGCGGAGCAGCGGGGCTTGCCGGCTCACGCCGTGGTACAGCCCGCCGATGCGCGGCTGCAGGAGTCCGTCCATCAGATGCCTCGCCGGTAGGATTGACGACGCAGGTACGCGAGGTCGGGGTTGTCCAGGATGTTGAAGTCGTCCTCTTGGGACTCAGCGTCGCCAGCGTCAGCGCCGGCTTCCGCACGCTCGGCTTGGCCGAACTGGTCGAGGAGTTGAGAGCCCACGAACCCGCGCTGGTACTTCAGGGCGGCGGCTGCGACGATCTGTCGCTGCACGTGGTAGGGGCAGGCCTCGAAGGGGAAGTTGAGGACCCAGTCGACCTTCAGGGGCGCATCGAACACGTCGGTGCGCTTCTCCAGGTCGTACAGGAACAGGCCACGCTGCGCGACCTTGACCGTGGGGTCACTTGCGTCGACCTGCAGGGCGTTGTCAGGGACCGCGAGCTTGCCGTCCACGTCGGGCGTCAACTCGACCTCGGTCTCGCTGTTGAAGTTCCATCCCTTCGCCAATACCTTCCGGGTCTCGGCGTCGAGCACGGCGCTGCAGTTCGCATAGTCGCCGGCACCCTCGACTTCGACGAGGATGACTTGCTCACCAACGGCGATGAGCATTTCGTTGATTGCTTGGAGTCTGGAAAGCATTGGGGAGGAGACGAAAAAAAGAGGCCCCCGATTTCTCAGGGGCCTCGTTGAGCCTTACGGCAGCTTGAACTCGACAGCGAGTTCGCTGCGGAGCGTGCCGTGGCCGTTCACGCGCTTCGCGATGAGCACGTCTTCCTGGCGACGGAAGTCACGACCTTGCTCGACGGTCACGCCGAGCAGCGACAGCGACGCCACGGCGTCCGGCGCCCACAGCAGACCCGTGGTCTTGCTGAAGTCCGCGCGGTACTTGGCGTACACGTCGACAGCGGCCGACTCGTTCGTGTCCGGCAGGAGGTTGGACGAGAAGATCGTCACGCCCTCGAAGCGGATCGCGTCCGTCACAGCGGAGCCCACGCCGGCCGAGGCCAGCGAGACCATGCTGTTCAGGTTCACGTACACGCCGTTGACGGTCGCGTACTTGATCGCGTCGAACACGGCCGGCTTCACGACCATGTACAGGGTCACGCCTTCCGGCACGTTCTTCGCGCGGAGCTTCAGCTTCGCTTCGCGAATCTTGTTCATCCACACGATGCCGTCGATGGCACCCGACGTGATGAGGCCTGCGTCCGAGACGCTGGAGCCACCCGAGTTCGGGATGGCCGCCACGGCAGCGGAACGCGCAGCCAGGGCGATGGAACGGAACACGTTCTGGTCGTAGGTACGAGCCAGCGCAGCGCCCATTTCCTGGGTCATCGGGCCGCGCACGTCGAAGTGCGTCATCAGGACATCGAGGTCCCAGAGTTCGTGCACAGCGACCAGGGGCGCGTCGACCGTCACGGTCACTTCGTCGGTCGCGAAGTTGTTACCCAGGAGTTCCTTGCCGCGCGTGATGTAGCCGGCTTGCGAAGCGCCGGTACGCGGGAACTGCCAGGACTTGCCTGCGCCGATGGTCTTCTCGCGGGTCTTGCCTGCGGTCAGGGTGGCGGCCATGTAAGCCGTGAGGACTTCACCGCCGAACTGCTTCAGGAACAGGTTGCGGTCGTCACCGGTTTGGCCGGAGCCGAATGCGACGGGCGTGCCGTCGTTGGGGCCGAAGTTCATTGCGAACTGCTTTCTTTCTGAGGGGAGGACGAGCGCTGCCCCGCCGCTTGGGAAAGCGGACGGACGGGAAGCGCGATGGGGGTTGGCTGTCAGGGCAGGGATCGAACCTGCGACCGGTGCGTTAACAGCGCACTGCTCTACCGACTGAGCTACCTGACAAGAAACGAGGGTTGCCCCTCAGGGGTTAGAAGCGGCTGGCCGCGAGCTTGGCCTTCACGTCGTTGTGATAGGCCTGATCGGTCCAATAGCGCGGGTCGGCCATTGCGGCGACGACCTCCTGATTGCTGCGGAAGCCCGTGACCACCGGCTGCGAACCGGAGCCCATAGCGAGCTTCGGGTCTTGGCCGGTCGTCATGCGCTGGCGCAGCACCGCGATGGCTTCAACGGCCATGGGGCCATTGAGTTGTCCATCGAAATACTCGCGCTGCTCGGCACTCAGGTTCTTTTGGCCCCAGGCTACGAGTGCGTCGAACTCCGCTTTGCCGCCAGCGGCGGTGTGGAGCTTGCCCACGGTTTCGCGTTGCAGGGCTGCTTGGCCCGCACGGAAGGACTCGTGGATCGACGCGATTGCCTCGTCTTCCAGGCCGACGCCCTTGAGGGCAGCAGCGAGGTTGTCGGGAATCTTCTCGGCAGCGAAGCCGGACTGGAACGTCCCGTCCTTGAACAACTCACCGAGGTTCGGCGTGGAGGGCTTGTCGCCTTCCTCGCCTTCCTTGGGCTTGTTCGTGTCGGGCTCGTTCTCGGCCGGCTTCTGCTCACCCGGCTGTGACTCGCCTGCAGGCTTGTCGGTCAGACGGGGGCTCGGGGTGTCCGCAGCAGGGTCCTGGGCGCCCTGGGCCGCAGCCTCAGGATTTCCTTGGGCCGCAGGCTGGGCTGTGCCGCTGGCCTGTGCGAACTGGGCATCGTAGGCCGCGATCATTGCTGCGCGGTGCTCGGCGCTCCCGGGGGTGGGCGCTGCAGGGGTTGCGCTTACCTGTGTTCCTGCGGGGGCTTGAGCGGATGCGGGGGCGCCAGGGGCGCCTTGGGTTTCAGTCGTCATTGAGCGTTGAGTGCTTGTTGAGCCGCTGCGCCAGCGACAGGACCAGCAGCCGCCTTGGTGGCGTCGGCGATCATCTGTTGCTGCGCCTCAGCTTCGCGCCGGGCCTGGACCTCTGCGCCATCTCGGATGGAGCCGGGGAATCCCAGGGCCGCCACGGTGGGCGTGAGGATCGTGTCGAACTTGAAGTACATCGCGGCCTCCTGTTGGAAGGCCGGCGGAATCTCGTTGATGAGCCCGAACAGGCTGCGGGTCTTGTTGACCTGCGCGTCCTTGCCGAGGGCTTCGAGACCCGTGGTGACCTCGATGTCGACCTGATCGCCGAGGTTGGGGAGTTCCTGGCGGCTCTGCATCTGGGCCATGAGCTTGCGAATGCGCCACGCCTGCAGTTCGGTTGCGAGCAGGGAGTACACGCCACCAAGGGCGGTCTCGATTTCGCTCGCGAGCATCTGCAGTTCGTAGGCGGTCACGCGCTCGGCGTCCCGACGCAGGTCGCCAGTCAGCAGGAAGGCCTGGGCCAGTCCGCGCTGAAGGTCTTGCTTCTCGGCAGACATGGTCTGCATGGCCGCCGAGTTGTTGAACTGGAATGGCTGTACGTCCCCGTTGGGGCCGCCGCGACCGGAGAGCACCGCGCCATTGCGGGCCTCGGCGATCCGCTTGCGCAGGTTGCCGCCGGCTGCGTTCGGCGCGACGAAGATCAAGTTGCGTGCTGCGACAGCGCCGCTCTCGCGAAGCTGCTGCACCGTAGCGTCCAGGCCAACCAGGTCTGAGTAGTTCGCCTCGACGTGCGAGCGACCGTAGTTCTCGCCAGGGACGACCTCCCAGGCCAGCGCGTTCGCCGGCATGAGGCCGTGGTGCGCCGCCTCGAACTCGACCACTTGGTCGTCCAGGTCCTGCTGGACCGTGTAGCGGCCCTCGTCGCGCGTGGCGAACCGGGTGTACAGGACAGCGGTCTCGTCCTCCTTCTTCGACGTGCGCGAGCGCAGGTACTCAGGGAGGGCGCGGACCTTCATCTGCTCGGCAGTGACAAGCTCGATCACGCGACCGTTCCAGTCCCGGACGCAGACGAACTGCTCCAGGCGGAACTGCTTGATCGCGCCAGTCGGCGTGATGTACTCGGCCATGTTGCCGGCGACGATCAGGTGCAGGAGGGTCGTGTAGGTCGGCCGGCGCCACTGGAGCGCTTCGATCTTCGAGTTGACCAACTGCTCGCACTGGGCGAGGCCCTTGACGATCTCGGGCGGCGGCGTGAGCACGCCTTGCTTGAGCATCGTGCGGACCGGAACCTTCAGGTTGAACGAGGAGGTCCCCGGCGGCAGGAGCGCCATGAGGAGCTTCGACGCGAGGTTGATGGACGCTCGGGTGCCGAAGCTCTGGTGGGTTTGGGGGAGGACGCTGGCGGCCGTCTGACCCATGGGTGGGCAGACGCTCGCAACTGTCAGTGCGGAACAGGCACGCGCACGCTGGAGGTACGGATCACGATCCGGGACCAGCTCGTTGTAGCGGTCCTGGAGCTTCACAGGTTCACCCCGACGCCCGGGGGCGCGGTGAGGTACTGGGCTCGCAGGGACTGCCGCTGTGCGGTGCGCTTCTTGACGGTCTCGACGGGGGAGTCCTCGGCGCCGAAGATGGCCTTGGCGGCCGGCGCGTCAGGCTGCGGGGGCGGCGGTGCCGGAGGGGCTTTGGGGCTGGACATGGAGGGGGAGGTAGAACGGCCCGGTCCCCTCGAAGCCGAGGCGGTCCACCAGACGGCGGTGCTCGGGAAGGGGGTAGGCCCAGACGCCGAGGGCGCCGGAAGCTCGCGCTGAAGCGGCGAGGTACTTGAGAGTTCTGGGGGTCACCCAACGGCCACGAAGGGCCGAGGAGATGCAGAGATGGAGGACGACTTCTCCGGGACGTGCAGGCTCGAACCACACAGCGCCGCGAAGCTGACCGTCAACTCGGAGGAGATGCGTTGCGCATCCTCCCAGTAGAGGAGCAGTCCACTCAGCAGCGAAGGGGTATGCCTCGCGGCGAAGGAATGAAGCCAGTTCACTGGACCTCGCCTTCCTGTTCCGCCGTGAGCCTGTTGAGTTCGTCCAGGTCAACCGCCCACTGGCGGATGCTGTGGATCGCTTCATGGACGCCTGCGAGTTCGTGGGCCGCCGTGTAGTCCCGCGCCCGAACCAGGGCCAGGGCGTCCGCCGCCGGAATCAGGAATTCCAGGTAGTCGGCGACGACGCGCAGGCCGGCCGAATCCGGCAGGTCGAGCGGGAGCTTGCCCTCATCGAACCTAAGAGTCTTAGGTATGAGGATAGGGTCGGCATCACTTTGCGGGGGTTTATTCCTGGCGGCCGGCGCGGAGCGCTTCGTACCAGCTTTGAACCGCGCCCAGGCGTTCCGAATTGCGTCGGCAAATTTCATAGTTAGCGGCTACTGACTCGGCGAGGTCTGCGACCGTGGCGACGCCAGAAGGCTCCGCTTGATCGGGACCAGGGGTTCCGGGGGAATTGCCAGGGCCGCCGGCAGCGGAGGCAATGCGCGAACGTAGGCCGGCGGCTTCGTCGAGCAGCCGAGCAACGCGAGCGTCAAGACGCTGATTACGATGATCGGAATCAGCCAAGGCAGCGGAAAGATCAGACGTGATGCGGTCATGTTGGTTCTGGAGTTGGATGAGTCGGGTGTTGAGGTCCCGGGAGACCTGGGCGGTCACAGCCTCGGCGTCGGTCCTGGCGGCGTCGACAGCTTGGTCCTGGCGCACGGCGGCGGCCTGGGCTTCCAGGTCGCGCCCGTCCTGGATCAGGCTGGCGCGATACCAGAGCCCGCCACCCACGAGCGTCCCGAGCAGCATGAGGACTGCCAGGGCGCGGTAGAGCGGCGGGATGGTCATGCCGTCTTGTAGCGGTCGTCTTCGCCCGTCCCGGTGACCTCGTAGGCCAACAGGAAGCAGACGCATGCACCGGCATGCGCGAGGTGACTCAGGCCCGACTCGGGGTCCTTGTCCTCGCCGCGAATCCAGGCATACACGTGACGCAGCAAGGCGCTACCGACACGCATCCACTTGAAGCCCTTGCGCCAGTTGTGCGCCGCGTACTTCTTGGCGCCAAAGGTGAAGGCCTTGGCGATCTCGATGATTGCCTCGGGCGGCACCAGGGCCACGTCAACCTTGCCGTCGTCGGCCTTGATCGCCACGTCGGGCGACTTGGTCGGCGCGTAGCCCGCGAGCGGTACGAGGTCCACCGGGTCGGACGGGCGATCCCATGCTGCGTCGATGCCGTGCGCGGTCATCGGGGTGTAGTTACTTTGCGATTGCATGTGCGTTGAATGAGATGTCGTGAGGCCCACAGCGGTAGCTGACCTCACCAGTGGCGGGGTCGTACTCGTTGGGGCGCAGGATGCGGGCGAGTTGCGCTTGGATCAGCGCATCGGTCTCGTCCTGGCGGGGGAAGTCCTTGGCCTTCCCGGTCTTCGGCATGCGATACCGGGCGACCACTTCGGGCCACCAGTCGCGCATGGTCGTGAAGCGGTCCAGGAGAGCCTCGGCGCCCTTGGGTCCGCAGCCGGTGCAGCCACTGAATCCGTCCGTGCTGTCGCCCATGAGGGTCTGGTACATCCACTGCCAGTCGGCCCGCTCAGGGCTGATGGTGCCGACCTTGCCGGACTTCGGGACGTACAGGCGGCCGGGGATCGTCTTCATGTCCTTGTCGGACGAGATGATCGTGGTCCCCTTGCCGGCCAGGACGCCCATGGTGTCGTCGGCTTCCAGGCCGGGATACCAGATGGCCTCGAAGCGCTCGATGGCCCAGGCCTCCAGCGCCGCGTAGTGCTCCGGCTTCTCGCTGCGCCCCGACTTGTACGACGGGAACAGGCCCCGGCGGAACAGGCCGCGTGTGGGCGGCGAGATGACGAAGGTCAGCTTGTCACAGCCGGCGGCGTGGAGCCACGAGCCGACCATGTCGACCAGGGTGCGCTTGGCCTCCTTGAGGGTGGGCGGGCGCGACACGGCTGCGCCGTCTTCGCTGTCCCAGTCCACGTCCTCCTTCTTGATGACGGCGGCCTTGTAGATCGCCTCATCACCGTCGAGCAGGCCCTTCACAGTTCCGCGCCGACGCCCAGGATGTCGCAGTTGATCGGGAAGAAGCTCGGGTACTTCTTGCGGATGCGCAGCAGTCGCTTCGCGCTACGCTCGCGGCCCTTCGCGTCCCAGGACTCGTCGCCCATGTACGTGATGGTGTTGGCCCGCACGTCGCTGTCGAACGCCTCGGTGCGCAGGGTCCCCTTTGGGGTCACGAGAATCTGCGACAGACCGAAGTCGTAGGCGTACACGTCGGTGAACGGGCAGCGCGAAATGGGGATGACCTGGATCGGCGGCACGCCGCCCGGCAGCGCGATGTCCACGATCTCCTCGTCGTACTCGTGCGTCCCGCTCTGCGGGAAGTTGCACGAACCATTGAGCTTCTTCGTCAGCACGTCGACCGACGACATGAAGTCGCGCGGGTCGTGCCGTGTGTCCACGAACAGGTCGATGTCCTTGATGGGGCCACCCAGGAACGAATCGCGCGGGGCGCCCCCGCCGATGACGCACGAGGCGAACACGGTGGAGGCGATCTGCGCGACCTCTTGGAGGTCAGTGAGTTTCATGCCAGTTGGTTCCGATGTCGAACGCGCCGTCGAGACGGCAGCGGAAGTTGAAGTGCTCGCCTGCGCGAGTGATGGCGGCCATGCCGGCCTTGCCAATGAGTTCAGCCAGTTCGGGCTTGCACTCGATCTGCCATTCGTCGTGGACGTTGGCGCAGAAGCCGTAGTCCACGCCGTGCACGAGACCGCGCTCCGTGAGGTCCTCGTAGAGGATCACCAGAGCACGCTTCATGGCGATGGCGCCCGTGCCTTGCAGCAGGGTGTTGAGTGC
>Ga0307514_10002555_pt1 | contig 18729 bp, 11 predicted proteins | sample 16_EM_MG_FD_203088 | JGI IMG/M metagenome (GOLD analysis project Ga0307514, IMG submission 203088) | Populus trichocarpa ectomycorrhiza microbial communities from riparian zone in the Pacific Northwest, United States - 16_EM | ecosystem: Host-associated > Plants > Roots > Unclassified | place... | reverse complement strand
ATACTGACTACAGCTACAAGCAAAAAAATCAGATCTGTAAGACATTGCATGCATATTTGTGAAGTTGTATACAAGGACAGATTGCAAAGAGTGACCGGGTAAAACCTGATTTAGGAACAGCACAATGCAGTACATTGCTGTATAGCGTTCTGAGCCTCCACAAAAATTGTTGATGCTCTGTGGGTGCTCAATTGTAGGAGGCGTATGCGATATCATCACAAGCATTTTTGCGATTAAAGGCTGCCGATAAGCTTATTGTGGGTTATCTGCATTCCATTGCCGTTAGATTATCCAAGATGCAAGATCAAAAATTGTTGACGCTCCGTTGACGCTCATTTTGGGACATGGTTACGATCTTGTCGCAAGCTGTTTTGACTAGTAAGGCGGCCGATAGTTCAATTATTGATCAAGTATGTCGCACCGCGCGTTGATTTTCCAAGATGCAAGGCCTAAAATCGTTGAGACTCTGTTGACGCTCATTTGTAGAGCATTGTGAAGATGTTGTTGAAAGCATTTTTGCCTAGAAAGGCGGTCGCTATTTCGATTATGGCTTAATTACGCTGCACAGGCTTTGAATTGTCCAAGATGCAAGGCCAAAAGTCGTTGACGCTCCGTTGACGCTCATTTTTAGGACTTAGTAGCGATGTTGTCTCAACCATTTTCGCCTAGAAAGGCGGCCGATAGTTCGATTATAGCTTAGCGTCGCAGCGCAGCCCTTGCATTTGCAATGATGGAAAGCCAAAAATCGTTGACGCTCCGTTGACGCTCATTTTTGGGACATAGTAGCGATGTTGCAGCAATTTTCACCAAGAAAGATGGCCGATGGTATGATTATGGCTTAATGTCGCCGGTCAGCCAATTGATTTTCCAAGATGCATGGCCAAAAGTCGTTGACGCTCCGTTGACGCTCATTTTTAGGACATAGAAGCAATGTTGTCGCAGCAAGTTTTGCCTAGAATGGCGGCCGATAGTGCGATTATGCATTAATGTTGCCGCACAGCCCTTGCATTTTCTATGATGCAAAGCCAAAAATCGTTGACGCTCCACTGACGCTCATTTTTAGGACATAGAAGCAATGTTGTCACAACACGTTTTGCCTAGAAAGGCAGCCGATAGTGATATTATGGATTAAGGTTGCCGTACAGCCCTTGCATTTTCTATGATGCAAGGCCAAAAGTCGTTGACGCTCCGTTGACGCTCATTTTTAGGACATAGAAGCAATGTTGTCGCAACAAGTTTGGTTTCGAAAGGCGACCGATAGTGCGATTATGGCTTAATATCATCGCGCAGCCCTCTGGATTTTCCATGATGCAATGCCAAAAATCGTTGACACTCCATTGACGCTCCGTTGACGCTCATTTCTAGGATGTGGCAACGAGCATATAGTTTGCTTTTTTCGCTTTTACGCCGACCAATACGTTCACTTTGGAATGATATGACAATCCCGCCAATTGATTGCCGAATGTGTAAGACTGTAAATCGTTGACACTCTGTTGACGCTCCCTTTAATCACATCGAAACAGCCTTTGTGTACCCAATAATTGTACGCAACAATTCATATACACATTATTGACATCCAATATTGCGTTTGCATGTAGTATCGTTTGCATCCAGGAGTTTTATTACCTCTCAATTTCTGATTAGTGCTATCCACGCTATCTGAGTGAGAAATGACGTGGCTCTATCACATTCCCGCGCTTTCGGCCGACAATTTACGGCATGTAGAACATTTCACTAGTTTTTGGTAAATATAGCTCGACTTTCTCACCTTTCCTTATCCAGCTCCTTCTCCTCGATTTCCATGACGTACCATAAGCAATTTCAAATATCTCAACCATGTGCACAAGGTCTGTGCGGAGAGTTATGCAGTTGGATACATGGATGAATGCAGCATGACAGTCGTCGTTCAGACTGATTCGTATTGAGCACTGACCGCTCTTTCTATGACACGTATGACATCACTTACTTAAATTTTGTTAGTATATTTCGTCACTAATATTGCTTTTACTTGGTCGCTTAACAGTCACATGCTGATGCAAATCGAACGTGTCAGCCGTTTTGTCGCCTGATTTGGATTCTAGAACCTTCACATGGTGCGTTCGACCCTTGCACAAGCACAGACGAATTATGACGTCTCACAATTTGGTCACTGAAATCAAGAAAAAGCGGACACTTAGCAAAAGTGGTAAACAAATTGCTTTTCACAAACAGATGATGTCAATAATCACACTTTGCCTATCTATTCCTCTGCTGACGCAGGAGCCGTCACCATGTCTTCGTCTTCGTCTGAAATCTATATGGTGATTAGCTGGAGGCTATAAGCAGGGGTAAAAGCTTACTGGTTCAACAGGCTTCGCTTTCAGCAAAGGTAACGTATCGGGCTCTGCGGCGGGCTCAAGACCGGATATGGTTGTGTTCGACTGCGGTTTCACCTAACCTAGCCGAATATGACTACTTCCTGGTCGAGAAGTCCCTTGCGGCATTTGCGATATTCCAGGGACAATGTCAAGCCTCTCCATAAGCTCTCCAAATGTTGTTGGTGGAGGTGCCGAAGCGTCACCATCTGTTTGAAGTTGAACGACTACCGGAACCCTAAATTCGGCTCTGCCGTACTTTTTATCTCGTTCATGGAAGTAGTCGGCTGCATCCTCCCATCCCGGTTGTGTCAATTCGTCAAGCTTTATCTGCTTCTGCCGGAAGCTCTCCTTGCGCTGCTGTACCGTTTTGGAGATTGTGCCCATCACCCAGCCGGGTTCGTCATCTTCACTCAGCGTGCCCAGCTCTGTCTCTTCATCCTCATCTTCCCCATCCTCCCCATTGTCGGAACTTGCAAGATCACTCAGACTGTCTCCGATAGCAGCCATCATCTCCTCAAAAGTCTTTTCGGGCTCTCTGGGTGTCAATCCAGCGATTTCAGCATGGGTCATATCGTCCTGCTCTTGTTGAACCGCTGCCTCTGCGTCTTCAACTCGCTTTCTTGCCTCAGCGGTCTCTCTCTCAACATAATCCTCAATCCATTACTCTTTCTCTTCATTGCTTAAGAAGTGCGTTTCTCGTTGTTTTTCCGCCGCAAGCTTCTTTTTGGATCTCAAGCTGCGCAATGCCCCCAGGGCTCGGACTCTCTCTGCTTCCAAGCCGCTCTTGCCTTCATTCGCATGATGACGTCGTTGGGTTGACCGCTTTGTCAATTTGTCGTATCTGCCAGCCGGAAGTGGCGAAAAGTTCTTTTTCAGAGCATTCACCATTGTAGTTTGCGTGGACTTTGTTGTTGGGCGAGATGTTGGATGTTGCAACTTATGGACAATATGGAGGCAAGCTGCGTCTTTTATGTCAAGGTTGGTACGTTTACTCATCTTGAACAAAGCAAAATCTCCCTTTTGACTGTCAATAAATCAGGAATAGTGATGCTAACCGTACAACATGACATGATTGTTAGCGTCATTTTCATGTATTATCCCAGGGATTATTTGAGACAAACATCAGCAGACGTCCTTTCCCTCGAACAACATCCTATTAATATATAGCGATTACGCGATTCCGGCGGTCATACACTGCAGTATATCCCTGTTATTAAACAAACAACATCTGACCGACTTTTTGCAACTTGTGGGGCGGTGGGAAACCCCTGCAACTTGCAGCCATACTCAGCAGGATTCATCTTGAGCATAACGATCATGTTGGCTGCTACTTATTCCATTCTCACAAGAAACTAACTATATAGTCCTCAGGGCTTCCCACTTCCTCTCGTTATGATCTTCCTCTCCTATTCCACACCAGCACATCATGCATACACAACCACCTCCGCCAGGTGAGAGCGGATCGAATACCGGCCAATTGGCGGGCGCTACATCAAATACGGATATACTTGGCACACAACAAGAGCGCAGACACAAGTTAGTTCACCGCGACGCTGCCAATGCAGCCACCAAACATATGACCCAGGATGCACATTTAAAAATCGTCCGCAACACTGGAAGCAGGAAAAATAAGAAGCAGCATGCAGTGGGATGTGAGTATATCCATATCGAGGGAAAGGGCGGTCAATTAACTGTATAACGTACAGCGGTTGTCCGTAGAGAGCTACGTAACAAATGTATCGCTGCCTGTGACGGGAAACCTCCATGGTCGACAAAGGCATTTGTCCGCACAGTCTGTGAAATCGAACATCATGATGTTGTCAGCTCTGGGATTTTCGCAGATGAATTTGCTGATAAGCATCCCCATGAGTGGACGAGGCAGGCGTTAATCACCTTAGAGGAGGCTATGGAAGCATATATGGTAGAGGTAACAGCCGAATTTCATTGTTAGAAGCAGCAACTAATGTCTTGTAGGTTTTCAACATATCTGCAACTATTGCAAGGCAAGGAGGTCGGGTACAGCTGGAACAGTCCGACATGTGCCTGGCCTTGAATATGGCCAAAATGGCCGAAGAAGGCTTTTCACGTGCCGCAATCGAGGAAACGAAATATCTCATTAAGAAACCACGCACTGAGGTCCGAGAAGAGAAGAAGCGGGGTGTTAAGTTTCCTGGGCACAAAAAGGTGAAGGCTGCGATACAAAGACACCCGGCAATGCTTCGTCAAAACCAAATGTCCGGCTGGCTTCCATGCCAAAATGGCACCGCAAAGAATCCGCAGACACACTGGAGACACAAAGGAACAGGTACACCTCCACCTGACCAACGCAGAGAGCGGACTCCAGAGCCGACTCCGCCACTGCCCGGCATGCCACCTGCCCCAACTGGTAACACTTCTGAAGTACAACTTTCTCAAATCGTCAATTTTCCTGCCGGATATACGTATTCGCATACAGCTCTTGCCTGGGCGGAATTTTTCAATGATGAGGAAACCGAGCACGATACCAATTTTGATACAGATATGCTGACTGATGAAGGTTAGTACACTATCTGTGGTGTGGTAATGCAGCTAACAATCATTTTGAAGACAAGAGCAGTGGATTGAGCGATCCTGCAACTGATGACGAGCATTGACTGAAAGACACGGGATTTTGGAAATTATTATTAAATATATCTATGTATTATTAAAGAACAATGTAGTGAGCAAGAAGAAAGTCAATAAAACTGCCAGAAAGGCAGCCAAAACAATGTGAATGATGGAGTGTGCCAAATTAAATGATTGCATATTGCGGATACAGCCATGGCAAAATGAGCATCAACAGAGCGTCAACGATTTTTGGTCATGCGTCCTGGGAAATCACACCTCCGATAGGTTGTAGTCAGTCATAGAGGAATTTTTGGCGGCCTTTATAGGCAAAACAGATTGCAATACCCTCCCTGCCCCATCATGAAAATGAGCGTCAACGGAGCGTCAACGATCTTTGGTCATGCGTTCTGCGAAATCACGCCTCCGATAGGTTGTAGTCAGTTATAAAGGAATTATTGGCTGCCTTTATAGGCAAAACAGATTGCAGTACCCTCCCTGCCCCATCATGAAAATGAGCATCAACGGAGCGTCAACGATTTTTGGTCATGCGTCCTGGGAAATCACACCTCCAGTAGGTTGTAGTCAGTCATAGAGGTATTTTTGGCCGCCTTTATAGGCAAAACAGATTGCAATACCCTCCCTGCCCCATCATGAAAATGAGCGTCAACGGAGCGTCAACAATTTTTGGTCATGCATCCTGGGAAATCACACCTCCGATATATTGTATTTAGTCAGAAAGGAATTATTGGCCGCCTTTATCGGCAAAACAGATTGCAAGACCAAATATCGTTGACGCTCTGTTGACGCTCTGTTGAAGCTCATTTGCAGGATGTGGTTGGGCGCTTGAGTATGTTTGTTTTGCACATCAAGGCGACTAATACGTCGAAAATAAACCGTGACGTACCAATGTCAATATTTTACGATTAACAGTAGCATATCTGAATGCGACCATAAATATGAAACCCGAAACGCAGAACCAGAGATTGGAACCCATGGGTGTAGCTAAACACGGCGAAACCCGCGGGTTGATGGGTACGGGTCCGGGTTTGGCCCGCCAAGAGTCAGCGTGTCGGGTTTTTGGACGGTTCTGGAACTGAACTGACCCGTTTTTGCGGTCCAAACCCGGACCTCTGGCAGGTTACCCGGACCCGTTGCTAACACTACGCTTGAGTTGTTGATTGCTGCCTTTGTCGTCTCCGTCTTTGCCTTGGCCGTCTCCGGAGGTGAGTCTGTCTTGAGAGTTCGGCTTGGAGTATTTCGGGCATCGGAACGTTTTATGGTCGTTGCCACATTGTATGCATTTCCAGTTGGCTTTACAAGATGCATAGGCCTCTCCGGTTACCCACGGTGACGGAGGTTGATCTGTGCTGCCAGATAACTTATCGGACTTATCGGGATTGGAAGGGTTCATAGGTACATCTTTTGTCTCTGAGATTAATGGTTGGAGGTTATGCTTTCTGCCACCATGACGAGATAACTCGCCTGGTGGCTACTGTTGCTGCTTGTCATACCTCTCCAGTTCAGTTTGAACATCAGCTGCTCAATCAAAGAGTTCGCCAATGGAGTCAAATTTCCCATTCACTTTGGTAAACGTTTTGAGTTCGGGTAGTAAGTCAGCCTCCAATTCCGCCCAGACCATGTCGTACAGAATCAGTTGGAACTGGAATTCATCCCACTCTGGTTTTCTCCAATTCCGTCGTAGTTGATTGGCGTATGCTTCTACCTTCTCGTTGGCATTGTAGTAGCCCTGCAGACACTAGTAGTATGTTTTCCTAGCCACATTGACTCTCCGGTCCTTATTGCTGTACATCTTCTGTATTTCTCCAATGTCATGGTCGAAGTTGTGGAGGCATGTTGAGTTGTTCTTTTGTCGGTCTTGGCTCCAGGTCATTGGGTCAATCATAGTCGTCTTCTGCATATTGCGCTTGGTATGGTAGGCACAGCTTCCAAGGTGGTCTAGGGCATATTGAACCTTGTCAGTGTAGTCGTGAACAAGGTGTTTATGCGTCCGGAGGTTCAATTGAAGTGGGCCGAGCTTGGCTTCCACTTCCCGATTACCTCCGCAGTAGCGTTTCGGCTGTGCCATCTTAAACTTGTCCATTGAGTCTGAGGTTGACAATCTGCGTTGTTCTAGTAGTTTGGTGTTATGCTGGAAAAGGAAGTCGATCATCTTCTGCTGTCGCTTCACCATTTCTCCAAGGTTGATTATGGGTGGTGCAGTCAGTTTGTCATGATTGTGTGCAGACTAATTAGGTTCGAGGATCTCGTCACTGCAATCGCTCCTGTTGTCGGAAAGGGTGTCTGAGTCATCTTCGATGGTTCTGCTTCCGCGATCGGAGACTTCTTTGATTTCCGGTTTTTGCAATGCATCATATTGCTTAACTTACCATCTGCAAGTCATCTGGACTCATACATGGCCGTCAGTTCCACATGTAGAGCTCCATGAGTCTGCCGTTTGCTAATACAGGACGCATCATGTCCGAGTGATCAAATCGATAGATTCTGCATTTGCCGGAGACGACTGATTGAGGTGTAGCAACTGCCTGTGGTTGCAATTGCCATGCCTCTGTCACTGATTGCTTTCGGTAGTTCGCATTCGCAGTGGATTTGTGATGATCGCACGGGGCTCTGTATTGGCAATGGGGGTAGGAAGGTGTTGGATACTGCTGGGAGGAGTGTGAGTGCTAGCAATGCCAGATGCGGGGCTGGATACAATACGATGCGTTCAGTCTGTCTGTGACCCACCTCTGAGTGCTGGTGTGTGATGACTGCTTGAACTCGGCGTGATGGTTGGAGTGTGTATTGACGGTCACTGTGTTGCAGACCAAGTGGATGTCACACATTAAGTGATATCTACAAGGCCAGAATTGATCAGCAAAGATGAGGGGGTGGAGTTCTGACTGTGGAATGTAGAGGATATGGAACCCCATTCTTGAGAGCAATGCCTCTCACCAGCCGGTGCAGAAATGTACGTCTTAGCAAGGGCAAGCTGAGAATTCCCCAAAAGGCAACAGAGTTGTTGTTTTGAATATTTCGTACTACTGGAGTCATGTCAGGGTGAGGGCTTTGGGAAGGCATAGTGCGATATAGATGTTCCATGTTAAGAATGTAGCACTAATACCCTCTGCATGAATATGCAACCGCAGGCGAGGTAGACTCATATTTGAGCGACAAGTGAGGGATTCAAAAAAGAGTGAGGTGCAGTGTATACCGCTCTAGACTCAATATTTCTATGGCCTGAGATGATACTTGGGGTCGAGATCCCTTGCAAAGTATTCAATTATGGGGTTACCTGCCATCAGGTTCAACTCAGATTATACTCAGCATTGATAATCACTGTTACAGCAACGACTGAAGGCCTATTTGCACTGCTTGAAGGGTGTTTATGCCTGCTTGGTGCGATGATCATAATGGTGCACACAATCTTAGCACAATACTTCGAATCTTCGATTGAGTACATGTTCCACTTCCCAGTGGAAATCCAACTTTTGCAGAGCGAAAAGAATCGCAAAGCGTACAATGACTAATTCTCTATCTTTTAATATTAGTTGTGTGTGCTGTTTCCACCGCTAGTCGTATTGGTGGCTGTGTGGGATGGTTGCACAGTTGGGACAACCTGAGAAATACACAGTTTGCTTCGAGGTGCAGGAGATCTGAGTGTTCAAAGTGGTGTATAATGCAAACTGAACATGCTGCGTCATCAACTGTCCTCACCACGAGAACTCCATGTCATCTCGAGGCTTGTCGTTCATATGGTGCGTAGTTGTTGTGTGAGATGAAGGCTGGGACATTTTGTGTTCATTAACCAATAAAACGTATCATATGAATCAAAATTATGATACCTCACAAGCTGAACCAAGAACGTACCGGAATTCGAGTGTATATTTCCCTTCTTCCCATGTACACCTCCTTTTTCATTCCCTTCCACAGTACACACACTGCCAGCATCCTGGGGTATCTCGACATCACCTGACTTGAACAAAACAATGCCTCTCATTCCAACACACACCCAATAACCTACAGAACGGTGTACTTTCCCTCTGGGCTTCCTTCTGTCAGATGCAACTGAATTATAATGCTATCCCTTCGGCTGTAGATTCAGTTTCAACTGACAGCGATGGCAGCACAGGGCAGCCAGAAAGGAATGCGGAAGGATAGAGTAAAGATACTGACATCGGTTTGAAATGGAGGCCTGTCATTGGATCAGGATGGTATAAATGCATTCCTCTTGGAACACATCCGTGGACAAATATGGACGCACAATGGGCGCAGTATCAAAGATGAGAGGTAGGGCACTTTGTTGATGATATAATCTTTCTTGATCCAATCACAACTCGCCATATTGCAAATTTAATGCTGCTGTGGCCGCACTGCAGCAGCAGGTGATTGGCTGTTCGGGAGTGGTGGGCTGCCTTTCGCTCATATATGCAGCCAATGTTTGACACAACCCGCAACCAAAGGAACAATTGAAGGTGGGACAACCTCTGTTCCTTTCGCAGAACAAGTCGATCGCTCCAATCTGCAGACAATCAGCTTCGGGATGGTACGACGCACCTGGAAGCGTTTCTCTTGGAATGGTAGGCATGATCTTGGGGCAACGACTGGGCCGCCAAGCTGCCGGCAGTACAACCCAGGCGATTTCCTGGCCATGAGCCCACTGAATTGGGTTGAGATAATCCTCAAGAATGACGATGCTGAGAACTGGGCGGATCCCATAGTGCCAAGCAGTGGATGGCGCCGTCCTGGCCAGGGCAAGGACAATGATGATGGCAAAGGTGAGGAGGTTACGCAGGGCAGGGAGATTGGAATCGGAGATGGATTGGAAACAAGGATTGGAAGGCGAAATCGAAGGCGACTTAGGACTGGAAGGGGGGAGGCAAAGGCAATGGAGGATGGGAATGGAAACAGAATGGGGAAGTGGAAGGGGAATGGGAAAGGGTGTGGTATTGTTAAATAAACTTCAGGGGGAGAAAGCTCACAGAGCGGTGGAAAGACTACAGTGAGCAAGGTGAATGGAACTTGGAGGGCTAACTGGAGTAGGTATATTTAGAGCCAGAAGCATTGCCCACCATGTCAATTACCTAAGATGATGATAACAACTCTACCGAGGAGTCAGATGGTGATTATGACTCAGAACCTGATTCTGATGTGGTAATGCACATGGAGGATGATGTGGACATACGGTATGTCATCGATTTAGATGGCAATGTGGATATAGAGAGGGATGGTGACCATGATGAGAAGGAAGATAAAGAGGTGAAAGATGAACAGGTGAAAGATGAAGAGGTGAAAGATGAAGAGGTGAAAGATGAAGAGGTGAAAGATGAAGAGGTAAAAGATGAAGAGGTGAAAGATGAAGAGGTGAAAGATGAAGAGGTGAAAGATGAGGAGCAAGAGCAGGAGGAGCAGGAGGAGCAAGAGGAACAGAAGCAGGAGGCGCAGGAGGAGCAGGAGCAGGAGGAGCGGGAGCAGGAAGAGCAGGAGCAGGAGCAGGAGGAGCAGGAGCAGGAGGAGCAGGAGGAGCAGGAGCAGGAGCAGGAGGAGGAGGAGGAAGAGGAGGAGGAGCAGGAGGAGGAGGAGGAGAAAGACAATGAGGATGAGGATGAGGATAACAATGATGGAAAAGAACCTCAGACGATTGGCCAGGGAGAGATGCTAAATATTTCAGCTGACGATGTGGATACAATGGTAGACTATCAGCCAATCGTGCTATCTGAGCAAGGCCAGGAGACAAGCAAGCGTACTCCACGTCAACAACATATGGCACCTCCCCCATGGCCATAGACCTGGGAGCCCCGCCCACAACCATGAACTGTAGAGACTCAATCTGGCAGTGGGCTGGAGTTGTTCGGGCTTGTGTTGCCGCAAAATCCTCACCCAGTGGTGCCAACTCTGGGAGAAGCTGAGGCAGCCATCAGCAAAATGTATTTAAGTCTCTCGAAGACTCCAGGAGTATCTGAGAGGATGTGTAGTGTAAACTTAGAAGCGTCAATTTCAGGAGAGTATCAGACGCTAGAAGGGCATTCCGGCCAGCCTACAGAGTAACTGGGATCTCTGATGACTGGTACATGAGTACCATGGGAGTGATTGTGATATGTGTGGGAACACGTCGGAGCGCCGGAGAGAACTTTGGGTGCACCTGGAAGTGTCGGGAAACGAATGCGGAAATTACAACCACACTCTGAGAGATGCCTGGGTTCGTATGGATATTCATTCGGTGGACTGCAGGTGTTGTCTGAGACTGTCCGGATGTCCACGAGCAATCAATTTCCCTGAACAGCGAATATGATGCATGGATTATTGTCCATTATCAATTCTAAATCATACTGGCTACAATCTTCTTCAACACAGTACTTATTGCCTCACTACATTATGGTACCAAAGAAAAAGACAAGTGATTCAAACATAAATGCAGGCACACCGAAACAATAACCGGACTAAACAGTCAAAAGATATCAATCAAACATGGTGTCGATGTCATCCACTACTTCTCCCATCTCATCAGGGCCAACGCATGCGGGAACAAAAGATTCATCAACAGCGCAAAGAAGCTGGAGGTGCTCCTTGTCTTTGCTGATAATTCGTACCTGGCGAGTAGCCGAAATTGAATTCCAATGTCTTTTAGCTCACTTTGTAATATCTAACAAAGGTGAAATGGGATGTTAGTTAGCTGCAAATCTAAATTGGGGTTTGAAAGTCAATATGATATATTAGGATGAAAAAGGGGACCAGCTACCAGCGAAAAGAGGAGTGCCAGATGGGAAGTGCTGGGTTGCAGGAGCGTGGAATGAAAAGGAAGAGTACCAAATATATGCTGCGGAGCGCCAATGGGGATTGAGGAGCTTGCAAACTAGCGGAGGAGCGCCGAAAATGGGGGGGGGTCAGAAGTGCAGAATGAAATAATGGAGCACGAATCCTGCTGGAGGAACACCAATGGGGATTGAGGAGTGCTCTCCCAGTGGAGGAGAGCTAAAAAGGGGGAGGGTGGGTGAGGACTGTGGAATGCAATATTGGAGTGCCAGTGGGAATTGGGAAGCTTCAATCCCAGTCTGAGGAGCGCGGAAATGGGGGTATCGAGCATGGAATGATATAGAGGAGCTCTAATCAAGACAGGGGATTAAGAAGTGCCTATCCCAGCGGAGAAGCGGTGAAAGCGGAGGAATTGACTGGAGAAGGATATATCAGAGGGTGAATCCAGGATGAGGAGTGCCAAAAGGGATTGAGGAGCACCGATCCTAACGGAGTTTGTGCCGCATGGTAGTGGGTGGGAGGGGTTTGAAGCGGACCAGTAATGTGTGATTGATGAGTGCAGTGGCTTCCGGAGTAAAATTTATCATAGGGGATGAACACAATGTGCCTCGATATTCATCTTCAGAAAACATAACTGTGGTCTTCATTCCAGTGGCATATTGAGACAGCGCACAATGAATAGCTGCGGCTACCAGCCCTAAAGTCTGTGGAGCGAGGGGTTGGAAATACTGGGATGTTGTTGGCTGGCGCCCCAAGCTATTGGTCATAAAGAAAAGTTGATGGTAAATGAGATCAAGCACTTCCATTCACGTGAACCATGATTTCTTATCCTCAAGGACCTTGGAGAGATGTGCATCGTCCAACAAGAGCTCCTTAAGCTGAATCCGAAACTCAGTCTCAGAGCGCAAATCCAACCGGTAACTCTGGACAACAGTTCTACGTGCTCCATCAGGCAACCGTCGTTGAATGGTACTTATCTTCATTTTCAACTATGTAGAATTTGGGGCATAGTCAATATTGTCAATCCGAAAGAGGAGCATGAAACAGAATCGAAAACTTACAGCTTGTTGTGTTTGCAGATTGATTTTGAGAGATGGACTGCTGTGCAAGTGACACACCGATGGTATACCTGCAGGAGCACCTGCTAGTTCCCGCTGACGCTCCTGAACTTCAATGACAAGTTTCCAAGCTTCTTCAACGATCGAGTACTTGTTATGAGATAATATTGGCCAAGGAGTCTTTGTGAATACAATTCCTTCCATGAACCTTTTCACCACCTCGAAGTTGCCTTTTGGTGTTGGCGAACGTTCTCATCGGCAATGGCCTTGGGTTGTGGTGCATTCTAGTCTCCACTAGACTTGGGTTCCAGCAGCGCCTGGGCGGATGGTGCACGGTCAGACTCAGATGATTTGTTGAGGAGGGCTAACTTTTGGTGTTTGAGCAGTGGTGGTGCCATTGCCCCAGGTGGTTTTCAGGAAATTGGAAGAAGAAGGCGCGCAATCACAGTATCGGCACGGCTCTGTTACTTTGGCAATGAATCCCTTGTAGTTCATGATGACTTGTCCCGGCGCACCTCACCAAGAAGTAGGACCTGCTGCTGGTGATCCCCATCGTCTTCTTCGATGTCGGAGGATGAAGTGGACTCTCCAGTGTCCTCACTTTCGCTGTCACCTTCGTCATCACCGATGTCCTGATCAGTATCATCATCGTGCTTCATTAATAAAATTAGGGATATTAGTCATCCGCAACATGATACACGAAGGCAGATCATTGGATGGCAAACATTTGATGGGAAATGAAGATTGGCTGCTTTCTTGAATGCAAGTGCTCTCTCTAGGTGTGGTTCGTGATTCTTCTGTGAATAGTGATTACTCACCTGGCTGGGCGTAGGTTTCATTTGCTGTAATGAAGATAGACCGTTGGGGAATGTGGGAGAGTGTGTATAAGCAGTAAATATGAAATTAAGTACAATAGAATAACGGGATAAATGGAGCAAGAAGTTGCCCATAGTCAAGAAGAATGCAATTCGAGGCATGCCTTGAAGGTTTCAGGAGAGATGACTTCGATGGTTCATATTGATATTGCGGACTGCAGCCTGGTGTTGCGAGGTAAGATGTTGTCAGGTGCACCAGAATGGATGGATTCGTTGTCAGGCCCACCGGAATGGATGGAATTTTAATGCCGAATGTTAGCAACTCCTATCAATAACACTCTGTATGGATGAAAGAAATGGAGGTTAGTGAAAGCTAACGCGCATAGAATACAACCAAACGCACCTCAACGAGACGCACTGGAAAGAAACTCACGACATTGACTTACCCTTGGTGCTGGCCAAATGGAGCACTGTGAACCTCAATGCAAACGTGTGCCCCAGCATATGACTCCTCTATATAAAGTGATTATGCATCAATGCTCGAGCATTTGAGGTGACCACATGGCATACAATTGCTGCAGCATTGAGAATCTGCAGTACTCAATGAGTAACGGCTGAGTTGCAAGGAGTCATACTGAGTTTGATATCGATCGAGGAGAATTATGAATCTCCGTATGTGGTATAGCTGCCAGAAGGATGAATGTATATTCATGATAGTCCATTGGATCAGGATGCTGCAGCTAAGTTAGCGGTCGATAAGGCAATATTGTAAGCATAACTTCCCATTCTTGTGTTCATCTGGGCCATGGCTGCAGAATATCCTTCACAACAATGTCGAAGTCAATGGTGGAGGGCGAGAATTTGGTATACAAAGGAGATATACACCCGTACAGATACAGGTGAAGAGAAAATATTGTAAGGTACAATTGATGATTCAGGTGTAATCTCATCGATTCAAGCACTCGTCGATGCCCAGTTTGCGAACAAATGAGTTATAAATACCCACTCACATAGTGATTTTGCACCTAATATCTAGTAAGTTGCACACCGTTAAATCACCTATTCATTATGAAACTCTACTACATTATAGACTTACATAAATGTTGAGGTTGGAAGCTATATGCTACGATAGTATGAATGCATAGTGAGACGTCGTCTCACAGCGGGCAGGGGAATGATGATTGCATGCATGCATCAAGTTCCGGGAAATTGAGGTGCACCGAAGATTGAATGATTACTATAAGATTCATTCGCTGGGGATTGAAGGCTTGCCTTACTCTGTCAGTTAATTGCAATCTTCAAAGGTATCTTTTCTTCACTCGAGCTTTCATGAGTCGCTCTCTTTGAACTTCTGTCATGATGGAGATGGGTTCACATACACTATTTTCAGATACAAATTTTCGCGGCCCAAACATACGTTTAGTCAGCATTGAGTTAAGTCTGCATTCAAACTATTGAGAACTTAGGCCTCTTTGAGTGTGTGTGGTACATGGGGGAGTGGGAGTTGCCAGCCATCTTGTAGAGTCACTGAGCAGAATCTGTCTTTTGAGATTCTCGCTCTCAAGCTGCAGCTCTTTTGACAGAGTTCGATGATGCAGAAGCTATTTCAGGATTTGGAAGCCGAGGTCCAAACATACTACGAGGCAATATCGAGTTAAGTGAAGTTGATAATTGGCCAGGGCTATGGAGCTGATTGGAAGTATGGATATCACTATGCCAAGGACTATGATGTAACTTGCCTCTTTTGTAGTTAGCACCATTAGTCATCAATCGACCTTATGTCGATGAGACATGTCTCGTTACACGACACAATAGACACACCTTCGCATAAGCCCGCGCACACTCGATTACTCGAGCACACGCCACTGTACAACAGGTTATGAGCCCTTGCGTTTAAAAAGGGCACCGATGATCAGCACTTCCATTTTCGTTTGTCGAGTGGAGGTCAACATCGTCATGGAGAAGCGTCTCCACAAGCTAAGCGATTACCCAGCATTTCTGCCGTGTTTCTGACAGCGGCTGCTGGACGTCACCCGTACAGTCTGAAAGACTACCATAACTGACGATTGCGATACAGGATTAGGATCGTTCAAGATGAGTTCGACGACGATCACAATCACCAAGGTCAATGGCACAAACTATGCACAATGGGCAACCGAGATGGCACTACTTCTCGAGCAGAAGCAAGTGTATGGTATCATTAAAGGATACGACGACAAGCCAGAAGAGCCAGTAGCAAATGCGACCGCTACAGAGAAGGCCGCTTTCAAAGACTGGATGAATAGCCATGGTGTTGCCAGATCGACTATCCTGCTCGGCATGGAGCTGAGGATACAAGCGGAATATACGGTCGTCGACGATGCGAAGATGCTTTGGGAGAACCTGGCCTCAGCCTACAAGTCAAAGTTGAAGGTCAACATCTTCGACATTAGGGAAGATCTTTCGACCATCAAGCTACAGGACTGCGGAGAAGTCGACAACTACGCATCGCAGATCGATCGGAAAGTCAAGGATTACAATCACTGCGCAGGACCGACAGCACCATCGACCACTGACACTGATGCCGATACGGACACTGCAAAGAAAATCTCCAAGATGTGTGAGCAGGAACACATCTTCTACCTCCTTCGCGGAATCCGAAGGAACGACAAGTGGAAAGTCTTCCTGGAGCTCATGACGGACAAAAACGCCACGATGACCGCCACCTCCAATGAGATAGTTACCAAGCTCGTCGAAAAGGAAGCTGCAATCAAGAGAGAGAATGGGCTCGCTTCAGAAGCTCTGCTCTTTGCAATGAAGGGTGGCACAGGTGGTGGTAATGGCGGTCAAGCCGGTAGAGGCGGCAAAAGTCCAAGGAGGGATAAGAGAGACAATAAGGGAGACAACGCTGGGAAAGAGAAGGATTTCCGGAAGTGGTTTCATTGCCACCGGCGAGGGCACACCACCGAGAACTGCTTGAGCAAGCAGCGCGGCGATCCTCCCAAGGCTGCCGATACTGCAGCAAAAGCATCAACTGAAGCATCGGCCACTTCGACTCTCATGACTTCGATTGAGAACTATTGGATGGTGGCCAGCTCAAGTGCTTCATCCAGTGATTGGTTCATCGTGTGCGGATGCACGACTCACATCTCCGGACATCGATCAATGCTCATCACCTACACCGAATATCCTCCGAATACGAAGAAGGTGAAGGGATACAATGAGGTCACAACGTTTGCATCCGGATATGGAAGTGTTAGGTTGACTTGCCAGCTGCCAGATGGAAACACGCATACGATCATACTTCAAGAAGTGGTGCATTTGCCGGGATCGTTGAATCTCATCTCACAATCTCAGTTCATGGACAAGGACATCAAAGTTGAACTGGTGAATCACTACGGTCTCAACCTCTACAATCGCCATGGCAAGTTGATTGCCACTGCACCTCAGGTCGATGGGCTCTTCGTTCTGGATCGCATTCTGGAAAGGGAATCGACCGAATACACCGATATCGACAACTACAACAGCTGCGTGCTGGCACTTAAGATGACTGGGCATGCATGTCGGCACGATGCAGAGAAGCGGATGTTCTGGCACCGCCGCCTGGCACATGTCGGTCTGAAGGCTTTGGAGATCTTCCCGAAGGTCGTCACCGATGCTCCCAGAATGACCGGCAACTGCGATTGCGAGAGCTGCATCAAGTGCAAATTAGCTCGAAAGCCCTTTACTCCCACAACCTTCCGTGCCACTGAGCCTCTGCAGCTCGTGCACACGGACATATGCGGTCCCCTGGAAACAGCCATTGGAGGAGGTCGATATATGCTACTCTTCATCGACGATGCCATGAGGCATACGGATGAGTACATATTGAAGTACAAGTCGGAAGCCCTACAGAAATGCAAAGAATGGATGGATCTTAGAGAAAAGTAGTCGGGCAAGCAAGTGAAGCGATTTCGTACAGATGGAGGCGGTGAGTACACCTCCAAGAAATTCGCAGAATACCTAAAATCAGAGGGCATACTAAAGGAAACGACTACGCCCTACACTCCTCAGTCTAATGGAGTTGTCGAACGGGCGAACCGCACGATCATGGAGCGCGTACGATGCATGCTGGACGATGCCGGACTTTCGAAGAAGTACTGGGCCTTTGCAGTCTCAGTGGCGGTCTATCTCAAGAACCGCACTCCGACGCGATCGGTAGTCGGCAAGACTCCGTACGAGGCCTGGCATGGGAGGAAGCCATCTTTAAAGCATCTCCGTGTGTTCGGATGCTTGGCTTTCGTCCACGTTCCGAAAGAGAAACGAAAGAAGCTGGATTACAGAGCCACTCCCGGCATATTCGTTGGATACAGCATATCGACTAAACAGTACTTCGTATACGATCCATTGGCCAAGACGCTTCACCGCTCCAGAGATGTGGTATTCAGAGAAGGAAAGCGGTACACAGCACCGAATGCTGCAGACGAAGCGATCTTGAACGAGCACTTCTACAGAGATGTCATCGAGGAACCCAAACCCATAGAGAAGCAACCAACCGAACGTCAAACGGAGGAGTCATTGGACGACGAATCACCTCCGAAGCCGAAGAAGAAGTCACGAGAATTGGCTGGCCTTGAGACGTCACTTGGAGATGCATGGAAGCCGCCGGCCGAAGGTAGTCGCCGAAACCGCGCTGGCAAGTTGGCCGAGTCTGCACAATTGGCTCTCGAAGATGAGGAATTTGAGGATATGATTCCCATCTACGCTGCAGCTGCGATCTCCAATAATCACGATCACGAGGATGGCATCGACGATCCAAAGTCTTACAAAGCAGCAACCGAGTCTCCGCTCGCCGACAAATGGGATACGGCGATGAAAGAAGAGTTAGATGCAATTGGTCAGCATCAAGTCTTTGGAGATTTCGTGGAGCTTCCGGAAGGCAGAAAGGCTTTGCCAGGTCACTGGGTATACAAGATCAAGCGCGATGGAGCAGGCAATGTGCAGCGGTTCAAGGCCAGGCTAGTCTGTGGAGGAAATCACCAAATCGAAGGCATCGACTACCAGGCTACGTATGCACTGACTGCTCGCTTGGGCCATGTCAGGTTGGCACTCGCCATCGCCGCCAAGTACGATCTCGAGATCCATCAAATGGACGTATGCACGGCTTTCTTGGGTGTTGACTTGGAAGAAGAGATCTATATGCAC
>Ga0307514_10002554_pt1 | contig 18732 bp, 19 predicted proteins | sample 16_EM_MG_FD_203088 | JGI IMG/M metagenome (GOLD analysis project Ga0307514, IMG submission 203088) | Populus trichocarpa ectomycorrhiza microbial communities from riparian zone in the Pacific Northwest, United States - 16_EM | ecosystem: Host-associated > Plants > Roots > Unclassified | place... | reverse complement strand
TAACACCACTTGGTTTCTTTTTCTCGGTTGTAAATCATCTTGTAGTCCTTGACCAGGCAAGAGCAGCTTGAGGCTTGATCTCGCAAATTCTGCGTGGACGAGGTAAACACAATGGATTGATGATTTGAATTCCAAATGTACAGGGTAGGTAGCTTGTAAAATAAAATTTTCGACTGGTGACCCGACTTCAAAGTTGCTGCTGTGGCAGTGCTACACCGCCCGGAATGGAACTCTCGGCAAGCCCGCGTAAATAAATATGATTAAAAGAAATTACCTCATATAGATTATTTTACCATTCTTAGTATGTTGTTCTCATGGGATCAGGATCAAGAACTACCCTGTGCTGTCATGAGATGCCCTTGCTAAACAGTCCTTGACTTGTATGAAAATATGCCTGAGAGCTTAGAAGCACATCGACGTGATTCGCAGTACTGAAGGAAGCAATACACGTGTGTAATAAACAGAATGTCAGCATATCAGCAATTCAACAACGATATCCAGGCAGGACATCCTTCTCACTAGCGATTGGGACTGAAATCACCTGGGACTCGGGGTCTGATTGTTGCACTTCCTCAGAAACTAACGGCCTCTTTTCGTCCACAATATGTGGCCTACGTTCCTCTACTGCTTCCAGAGATCTTGGCGATCTCAACTGGGCCTGGCTATTCCGAGCCAGACCATCAAAAAGCGTTCTTTTACTTGGCGGCAAAGGCGAAAGGTTTGAATATCCACCTTCCGGCGTGGTAGCCTACGTTTCACGTTAATGGAAAATCAAAGTAAAGAGTTTTCCCAACGTACATTCATTCCGGGAGTCATCAAGTCGCTATATGTTGCGCCACCCCCAGATAAAGACCAGGTTCCCGGAGTTGTCGGTGAGTTCTGCGGGATCATGAAAGGTTCAACGGTGAGCGTCTGTGATTCCGACTGCCGCTTTAAAGATGATTTTTTCCATTTTTTCGCTCGAATGCAGAAGAAAAGTATTGCAGCCAGAAATAACAATCCAAAGAAGCCGCCAAGAGATATCCCAACGATGGCTCCGACAGATAGCCCGCTAAAGACCATTAATCAGTGATTATCGGGAGTTGCCTCAGTACATACCCGCCCTGTAATGATGAAGTAGTGAAGATTTGAGCGTAATCGATTGCCAGGTACAAGGCCGAGTTACTCCATGCTTCTGATTGAATGATTAATGTGTGTTCGCTATTTCCAAGACCGCCAGCGTGATATAACAACTGTTGTGGCCGGTAAAATTGCTTGGTAGCAGAATAATTCGAAGGAGTTCCACCATCCAAGGTCACAGAGTATGGTGCACATGTAGGACCAACGGGCCCGTACAAAGCGATGGCGCCGCCTGCAGGTAAGATGATTAGACCCTTTGCGCGTAGCAATAAATTGATCAAGCCAAACACCCTTGTGTCGTTGTCAGAAGAGTGGGTATAAAGAAGGAGAGGAGCTTACTCTGAACTTTAATTGGACTGACGCGCCAGGAGTTGTCGTTGCACTGGAAAAAACGCGTGAGCGCTCTCAAGAGCAAATTCTCTGAGGACAAAATGCGTACTGCCCTGAACTTCCCAAAAACATGCCGAGATTTGCAGGATTCATTGTCCACTGTGAATCTGAATTGTATTGAAAGGCAGAGTCGGCATCTTGGACAATCGCAGAGATGAGCTTTTCATTAGTTAAACCCACAGGCGTTTGCCATGATATCTAATCAACAACGGGTCCGTTAGTTTTTTTTTTTTTTCAAAAAAAATTATTGGGCAGATCGTGGTGCAGGAACTCTATACTTACGGTGTCCAAATCCAAAAATGCCCTGCCCACGTTCTCCATCTGTATGGAATGATAGCTATCTCGCAGGGCTATGGACGAGAAAAGGGAGGTCTGAAATTGCGTATCGTTCGTCGCACCGTTGACTTGAGGGTAGACTAACGAATCAATGGAGATCTGGTAGTATCCATGATTCGGTCGTTTGGCACCCAATACTTGAACTCCAGTGCCGTAGAAGGTGAAGGAGACTATCGCTCGAGTGCCATTGGTCACCATGTAGCTACTCTGCGAGTAACTATCTCACAATGGACATTGGTCAGCTTTTCATGGAGCTCTGTAAACATTGAAAATAAACATACCGTTCTGTTAATGGATCATCACTTGAGCTTCCAGCCCTCCAGTCATTGCTATAAGAAATCACTGGAGAAGTATCCTCGATGGTGGTCGTTACCAAAGGCATAGATTCCTAAGGAGCTGTTCGAAGTCAGGGACGGGTAAAGGCTCTACAAGAGGATGACGTTAGATGCATGTCAGAATTGGGATTGGCTATGTACCTGCTTGATGGATGGGCGTCGATCTTGATAAAAGATGATCCCGGGTACGCATATTCTGCGATATCTCCTCTCAATATCCGAGAACTTGCCCGATAATGTCAGCCCAAAGTGTGAAAGAACAGGTGAGCGCCAGTAAGCGGAACTCCGTCAGTGACTCTGAACCCTGAAAGCTGCGCAAGTTGGCGCCATTGGCCAATACGAAGGTACAAAGCTTCAGCAAGGGAGACATCTTCAGAGTCAAAAGAAACAGCAACTAGTCTGGCGGTATTAATTAGGACTAAGGATACGCAAGAAAGCCTGAGGTGCCAGTCATGTGTAAGAATTAGCGCTGCCGCAAATTTCCGAGTCTAAGTAACGATCTAGCAAGTAGCTATGCCCAAGGTCTAATTTATTTCCGTTACAACTCCCCAGAACAAACACCTTCAAGCCACTCCACGTCACTCCTCACACTGGTAAGATTCTCGTACCCTGTTTCCGTAATCACTACCGCGTCTTCAATCCTCACACCACCGACAGGCTCGTACTTCTCTAGGATATCATGATTAACATGCTCTGAATTTCGTATAGCTGCAAGGAGATGAGGAGAGAAGTATATTCCCGGTTCGACCGTCTGTTCATACCCGAGTCGTTAAGATCTAAGCAAAAAAAAGGAGAGAGATCAACTTACGACAACCATTCCTGTTTGCAACGGCAACCTCAACCGCAGATACGTATAACAATCTTCATGACCAAACACACTGGCCTCGGTCTTTCGTAGCTTGTCAATTGTCTCGTTCGAGCTTGGCTTGCTCACCGCTGCTACATCGTGCACATCCAAACCCAATGAATGGCCTACTCCATGCGGGAAAAATGCTGCAGAGTCTCCAGATGCAAGGATAGCATCAGAAGAAGTCAACGATCCCGAGTTGGGAGAAGGAGATTTAAAGATACCCAGACGCTGAAAGCCTTGGATAAGCACACGATGACAGGTTAGCTGGACAGTGTCCCAATGAACGCCCGGCTTAAGGATTGCGAATGATTGCTGAGATAGATGTGAATAAATGAATAAAAGCAGAAGAAAGTTAATGCCGAACCTTTTGCATCTCAAGCACGAGCTCGTATATCGCCTTAGCTTCGGGCGTGAATTTACCCCCATTTCCTACAGGCATTGTACGCGTAATATCTGACGCATAATTGCTCCACTCGCACCCTGCATCAATGAGGAGAACTTGAGGCTGAAGTTCTTTCGGCCTATTGCTATCAGCGTGGCAAGCCAACTCATTTCCATTGTGGTGGTCGTGTGGCTTTACAGGACCCCAAGCGAACTCCTTGTCATTGCAGCAATAATGAAGTGTAGAGGCACGAATGGAAGAGGCCACAATAGGGAGGTAGGCTTGGTGAATGGCCCTAAAAATTTACAATTGAGATAGGAAGAGAGTAGAATGATCACAAAGAAAACGCACCCCTCCCTGCGACACGAAGCCACAAAAACAGCTTCCGCCTCCGCTTCTTTCTCGATCAACCATTCGCCCGGCAGAAGCGGTCTGCCTGGAGCACCATATGCAATCTTTCCTTTCACGGCCTTTCCAAGTACCCTCATCACGACCTCATGTGCTCTAGAGCTGACCTCGTTTGCCCGCTTAATGAGTGCAATTTCCTCCGAGTCCTTGATCAACCGGGATTGCTGGAGCGCATTGAGGAGGTAAGCATCTGTTACCTTCACCACTCCCGAGCCTGACAGAAACTTGCCGTACGTTGTCGGGAGCTTAGGAAATAGAAGCGATTCATGAGGGAGAGTATGCACCACAGCCCCGGGCATAGTTTTCACAATATTGTGTAATGCCTCTGTCAATGTGGAGACATACGCAACTTGTGTGACATCGTGCGATTGGCTGGCTTCAGAGATGGAAGGAGGTGGGACGGACCACATCATGTCGGATAGTTCAGCTTGTGGGACTAATAAAGTTGCCTTTGTTGTTTCATATGCTTTAGAGTCTGCTGAAAAGTCGGACTGCGGATGATACGATGCGAGCAGGAAGGCGGAGGGAACATTGCACCCTGTTAGATAGAAGAAGTTGGATTCTTGTCGGAATAAGAGTTCACGATCGGTGTCATGTCTATAGCCGAGCGATTCTCCTGCAAGGAGTAGAACCTGTGGCTGTCATTTATCGTTATGTATGAGCTTTCAGAGTTCGGTTATCTGATTGTTGACCCACTTTGGTGCGCTCACTCTCGGGCAGTAGATGGAGCAGGGCCTCGAAAGTTTTTATAACATGTCGTTTTGCTGTAGATGGGATACTCATTATTGAATACCAATAATTTAAATTATGGAAGTGTTACCGGGATAGACCATGGTTCCAGTCGACTGTGAGGGCAAGAGGTGCATCAGTTCCTGATTTGGGTTTCATCAGTTTGACAAACTCATCGTTCGGCGGCGAAAAAACTGGGAATTTTTTGTGTCATTGTTATATTTGACCTCGTGTAGGAACAAGAGTGAAATACATGAGACTGAGGTCAGAAAGAAATAAAGAATCAACTGATGGCAAAAGATAAGTTGAGCTACTAGTAAAGAAAAGCACAATTCAGATCGAAGCTGCTCATTCAACATATGATTTTTCGATAAGCGTACTAATAGCATAATATCCATTGTCTCATCATCAGTATGCCGGTTGAGATCGACAAGGATGGTTCCCGTGCCATCATGATATAGACACATTAAAAATTCCCCATGGTTGAAGCGGGTCACGAATAAAGGAGATGGTATGTTCAACATGAAAAATCGAATAACAGGCATTCCGGGTGTCTGTTATCATAAGAAGTGCTGCGTCCGACAGTGTGGCGACAGCCGAAGTTACTGACTTGAGATTTGGGGCCCACCAGCGATGGTTCGTCCTTGAAGTACTAAGGAGAGTCACGGTGTACTGAGTAATAACGACAAACCACGATCTACCGCCCTGGGTAAGATGTCACAGAAAATGGAAAGAGCCACGTCTATCGCGTCCTTGTCCACAGGTGGGTCCGCTCCTCGCATTGTCACTACAGCTGATTTCAAAACGATAGACCCACTTGCTTTGCGCAGAGCTTAGTGATCGTGCAAAAGTTGTGACCTCCAGCAGTGTTTGGACTGTGACTTGTTGTGACGGTCGAAAGGTGGTGGCCGATGTGTGGGTCGGTGTTAGTATACTCCTCACAACGTTGCTAACGCTGCGGCTCGTGTCCGCAGATGATAATTCCTTTTGGTCGTTACCGTGCCATCGACTGTCAGGGTCGCAACTTGCCAGCGAGCCAACCTTTCCGGACCTTTCCCATAACAATGACTAGGGACGCTCCAAAATTTTGGGATGACAAGAAGCAAAGAGTCGTTGAAGGTGTTGTGAGTACATTTTCGCCACACTCATGTAGACTGGGAAAAAGAACCTTGTCACCGTTCCGCATGTTTTTTATTTATATCACTCTACTGATATACTGGAACACAGGAAATCCGCAAGACCCCCACAGAGCTTGCCGACATTTTGGGCACCTACGTCTGGGTGTACAGCGGCGACCCTGAGTTCCCGGGGAACGTTGAGGAGGAGAACCGCAGCTACTATAAGGACGACACGCAATTCATTACGATGCACACCATCACCCTCGGCACTGCGAAGGACAAGCCAGTCGAACCTGAGAATGTTAATGGGCACATCACCTGGGGTACGGTCAAGGTCGTGTTCGAGGGCGTGCGGCGTGTGAGGAAGGGGTTGTCTTCGGATAAGTCCATCCCGTATATGGAGAGCTATTGGGAGGTGTTGCTGACTGAGGATGAGAACGGCGAAGTATGGTTGGATATGGAGGGCAATACGGTGGGTGCTGCGGTGGCGCTAGATGATAATGGGTATCCGTTTTTGGTGTTCGATTGGAGCCACCCCCCCGGGTGCCATAGTTCGTGGTCTGGCTATTATGTGGGAAAGCGGTTAGTAGAGGGAAAAGGGTGGCGGTTGACAGATGAAGAGCAGGGCCGGTTGGGGATTGGGATCTCGTCCAGGAGGGTGGCGAAAGAGGGGAGGACGGGTGTGATTGAGGAGGAGAATGGCTGTCATAGTTCGGATGAGGATGGGAGCAGCGGAGAAGATGCGAGTGAGAGCGGTGAGGAGGAAGACGCGGCGTCTGAGGATGTTAAAGGGAAGAGGAAAGCAAGCAAAGGTGAAACGGGGGCCAACAAGCGTCGTCGTGCTTAAGTGGTCTCCTGGTGTGCCATGCCCCATGCCCCTCCCGCAGATAGTGTTGAGACCTGACTCAGGATATTAGTTACAAGATATATTTGCAATAAGATTCTCCTTATGATGTGTTTATACGTTAACCATCGGAATACAGATAACCTTCGGCAAAATATTTTTCAGCACGCCTGTATCCATGGTGTGGCATCGAGGGTGGTCAGTACTTCCACAATATACTGGTCCTTCTAGGACAATTTCGCGAGATCCAAGGTACGTTGAGCAATTTCAATGCTTGGGCGAGTGTCGAGATGATATAAAGTGCAGCAAGGCTTCAATGGCTTTATCAAGCGGAATGGAATAGTTCATTTGACTCGAATGTTAGCAGGATCGACTGGATGTTTGTGAGCTCCGTTGAGGGTGCTCAGTGGGAGTGCGTTTGAACAGCGGGCCGTTGTAGCGGCAAAATTTTTCGAGTCCAACAGACTAGTCTTGCTTTCCATACATGCTGAGCTGGCATGGATCGAGAGCGTGGAATGGTCTCAAATACACCTCAAACTCAGAAGAAAAAGAATTGGCTCACAACGTCGTATAACACCGCCCGTCTTCACGGCGATCACGACTGGCTATAGCGAGGCTAGTGCCATTGATATCTCCAATCGGGTTGCCAGACGTGATAAATTTAAACTCAATATTAAAATCAACCCAGTCCAACCTTTTCTATGAACAATCACAGGATGCAAAGTAAAATAATTTCTGGTCAATTATTTAAAGCTTTTTCAGATTATAGAAAATTTTATTTTTGAATAATTTGAGACAAATTATTTAAATATTATTCAAAACTGATTACCTTTTGAGGTTAGTGATGAGCCTAGAATAGTAATTCCAACTAAATAATAATTGAATAATTTGGCATAAATTATTGTAACCAACAACCAAATAAATTTAAAGTATATCTTAAATAATTGAAAAAAATATATTTTAGCCTGCATGCTGTGAATGATTAGGGACGGTCCAAAATTTTGGGATGACACGAAGCAAAAAGTCGTTGAAGGTGTTGTGAGTACATTTTCGCCACAATTATGTAGACTGGGGGTGTCAAAGTTCCGCATTTTTTCGTCAATTATATCACTCTACTGATGTACTGGAACACAGGAAATCCGCAAGACTCCCACAGATCTTGCCGACATCTTGGGGACCTACGTCTGGGTGTACAGCGGCGACCCTGAGTTCGAGGGGGACGTCGAGGAGATGAACCGCAGCGACTATAAGGATGACACGGAATTCATTGCGAGGCACAGCATCACCCTCGGCACAGCGAAGGACCAGCCAGTCGAACCTAAAAATGTTAAAGGGCACGTCACCTGGGGTATGTTCAAGGTCGTGTTCGACGGCGTGCAGCGTGTGAGGAAGGGGTTGTCTTCGGATGAGGCCATCCCGTATATGGAGAGCTATTGGGAGGTATTGCTGACTGAAGATGAGAACAGCGAAGCATTCTTGGAAATGAGGGGCAATTTGGTGGGTGTTGCAGTGGTGCTAGATGATAATGGGTATCCGTTTTTGGTGTTCGATTGGAGCCACCCCTACGCGGACCGTTGCTCGTGGTCTGGCTATTATGTGGGGAAGCGGTTAGTGGAAGGGAAGGGGTGGCGGTTGACAGATGAAGAGCAGGGCCGGTTGGGGATTGAGATCTCGTCCAGTAAGGTGGCGCAGTTTGTGAAAGAGGGGAGTTCAGATGAGGAGGATGGGAGCAGCGGAGATGCGGCGGGTGAGAGCGGTGAGGAGAAAGACGCGGTGCCTGAAGATGTTAAAGGGAACAGGAAAGCAAGCAACGGTGAAACGGGCGCCAACAAGCGTCGTTGTGCTTAAGTGCTTTGTGCCATGCCCCATACCCCTCCCGCAGATGACACACAATATTTTCTAACGCCTCTGCCAATGTGGAGACATACGCAACTTGTGTAACATCATCGTGCGATTGGCTGGCTTCAGAGATGGAAGGAGGTGGGATGGACCACATCATGTCGGATAGTCCAGCTTGTGGGACTAATAAAGTTGCCTTTGTTGTTTCATATCCTTTAGAGTGTGCTGAAAATTCGGACTGCGGATGATACGATACGAGCAGGAAGGTGGAGGGAACATTGCGCCCTGTTAGATAGAAGAAGTTGGATTCTTATCGGAATAAGTTCACGATCGGTGTCATGTCAGCGATTCGCCTGCAAGGAGTAGAACTTGTGGCTGTTATGTATGACTCGCTTTCAGAGTTCGGATATTTGATTGTTGACCTCAGCGGCAGTAGATGGAGCAGGGTCTCGAGAGTTTTTATAACATGTCGTTTTGCTGTAGATGTACTCAATATTGAATACCAATAATTTAAATTATGGAGGTGTTACCGGGATAGACCATGGTTCCAGTCGACTGTGAGGGCAAGAGGTGCATCAGTTGGGTTTACAAACTCATATGGTTCGGCGGCGAAAAAACTGGGAATTTCTTGTGTCATTGTCATAAGCATTGAAAGTATTTAACTTCGTGTAGGAACAAGAATGAGACTGAGGTCAGAAAGGAAATAAGAAATCTGATAAGTGATGGCAAAAGATATTTAAGTTCTACTACAGTACTACTAAGTAGTACAGAAAAGCACAATTCAGATCGAAGCTGCTCATTCAACATATGATTTTTCGATAAGCATCTCATCATGATATGCCGGTTGAGATCGACAAGGATGGTTCCGTAGGTTGTGTTGATACGTGATTTAATAGGAGGAGCGGTGTTGAGAAAACAACCGAGTGCCATCATAGTATAGACACATTAAAATTCGGTCACGAATAAAGGAGATGGTATGTTCATGAAAAATTGAATGACATGCAAGACAAAGAATGTTTCATTTCGGTTGTCCGATATCATAAGAAGTACTGGCTACAGGCGAAGTTACTGACTTGAGATTTGGGGCCCACCAGCGATAGTGGGTAAGATGTCGGAAAGAGCCGCGTCCTTGTCCACAGGTTCGACGTTTTTCAATTGCCAAGTTATATCGCCACAAGGTGGCTCCGCTCCTCGCATTGTTACTGATGTAATGCAACGTGAGGGATTTGTCCCAGCTGACCGGAGCTGATATCAAGGACGAGACTACGTGTTTTCTTGTGAATAGGACTACACCTTTTTGGGATAACAACGATGAGGTAAACCAGGCCACCTGTAGCAATGTCTCTCAATCCTTTGGATTCTCCTCTCAAAAACTCATAAAAAGAATTTAGAAACAGTTGGTTTGTTTAAGAAATACTCCTCACAACGTTGCTAACGCTCGTGTCCGCAGAACGCTGACATTTGCCTAATTCCTTTTGGTCGTCCCCGTGCCATCGACAGGGTTGCAAACTTGCCAGACGTAATAAATTTAAACTCAGTATTAAAATCAGCCCAGCGAGCCAACCTTTCTCATAAACAATAATGACCAGGGACGCTCCAAAATTTTGGGACGACAAGAAGAAAAGAGTCGTTGGAGGTGTTGTGAGTACATTTTCGCCAACACTTATGTAGACTGGAGGAAAAGAAACTTGTCACCGTTCTGCATGTTTTTGTCATTTATATCACTCTACTGATATACTGGAACACAGGAAATCCGCAAGACCCCCACACAGCTCGCCGACATCTTGGGGACCTACATCTGGGTATACAGCGGCGACCCTGAGTTCCCGGGGGACGTTGAGGAGGAGAACCGCAGCTACTATAAGGACGACACTGAATTCATTACGAGGCACACCATCACCCTCGGCACTGCGAAGGACCAGCCAGTCGAACCGAAAAATGTTAATGGGCACATCACCTGGGGTACGGCCAAGGTCGTGTTCGACGGCGTGCAGCGTGTGAGGAAGGGGTTGTCTTCGGATGAGGCCATCCCGTATATGGAGAGCTATTGGGAGGTATTGCTGACTGAAGATGAGAATAGCGAAGAATGGTTGGATACGGAGGGCAATTTCGTGGGTGCTGCGGTGGTGCTAGATGATAATGGATATCCGTTTTTGGTGTTCGATTGGAGCCACCCCCGCGGGGGCCATAGTTCGTGGTCTGGCTATTATGTGGGGAAGCGGATAGTGGAGGGAAAAGGGTGGCGGTTGACAGATGAAGAGCAGGACCGGTTGGGGATTGGGATTTCGTCCAGGAGGGTGGCGAAGTTTGTGAAAGAGAGGAGGACTGGTGTGTCTGAGGATGTTAAAGGGAAGAGGAAAGCAAGCAACGGTGAAACGGGCGCCAACAAGCGTCGTCGTGCTTAATTGGTCTCCGGTGTGCCCCCTCCCGCAGATACTGTTGATACCTGACTCATCTATTAGCTACAAGACATATTAGCAATAAGATTTTCATTATAAGGGTCTCATATAGTGTTCTGTATGAACAAGTGTTCTGATACAATTAGGCGCTCACCAGTGTTTGTTTTGGAAGTTGACGATTTGTCATCACATGTCTAAACATATTTGTACGCGGTTCGAAATTATCCCTGACCCGGAAGTTCTTGCTGCCATTATTCTCTTGCGATATCCCTTTTCTGCATCGATCCTCAGACATTGTAAACATAAAAACCAATTTTTCTCCAATTCCATCATTCAGTTTCTGCGATACCTTGCTTATGGCTGTGTCTCCAAAAGCACCTTCTGTAATAATTCCTGAACGGAATGTGTTCGCCCACTTACAGCTAAGGTCTGCAACGCCTCGTGAGTTGTATACATCAATGCGCATATATTTTATACTGACTATTGAGCAATAGCGCCGAACGAGAAAGGTGATCCACCTCCAAGTTTAGGTCACCGCATTCCATTCGAACTCACTCTTTTATACAATCAGTTCTCAGCTATTTGGAGCAAATGGGCGAACCTGACAATACCCCACCACGATCCCTGGCTGATTTAGACGAATACAGATTCGAGCCCACCAGGAATGGTGTTCGTTCGCCGCCAATGTTCTCTCCACCGCCCAGAAGCAAGGCCAGCGATACCTTGTTGAATACCGGTGGGGTGTTTTCCCCGAGAAAGGGATCAAAGTACAATGGTTTTGTCGAGGAGGTTGAGGTTGAGGTTGATGATGTCAACTCAAATGCTCAGGATGGTGTTAGGTCGGAACTCGAAGTCAAAGGGGTATGTTGCAGCTCTTTTGTCTTCTAGGTTTCTGACAGCTTCCAAGGACGAGCCCGGACCCGACGACCCCCCACGCCCAAAATATGCCTCCTACGATTCAGGCCCTTCTTTTGGGAATCTCGGACCTTTACCACCCGATGAATTGCCCAGCAATCCTTATGCACAGAGTTCATGGAATGTGAATAATCTTGCTTGACTTCGGTTTGATGCTCATTTTTCCTGATAGCCCAACTGGCCACACATAATGAACCCACAAACGAACGGACAACATTGGAACGGGAACATAAACGCAAATCATCCCAATCCCGGAGGATTGACGTCAGGCGCAAGTCCCCGACAAACTGTTGCAAACATTGATGCTGACCCAGCGGCTCGTACTAAATCGCTAGAGCGCGATTTGACAACCGTGCGTGTGAATTTGTATACCTTCCATTTTGTCCACCGTTCCGAGCTTTCCTTTTAGTCTCCTCGAGCTTCTTCTCGCGCGCAGAGCAGGGCAGCTACCAGTAAGGGAGAACCAGATCAACAACTTTGGTCACCCAGGTCGAAAACTACGAGGATCACGAACAAGGGCACTGTCTATCCTCCTTTACCCGAAAGTAAATTGGACGACGATATGTACGCTGATGGACCTGGTTCGCCCACTAAATCACGTGGAAAGTCGAAGGCACCTTCTCTCTCTCCATCCGATTCCCCCTCGCAAAGGGCATCTAAGCAGTTCGCGAATGGCAGTACGTCAGGATCCATTCATTTATTTTTATCATAACGTTTTTCCTGCAGCTCGCTCTCCTCCGCATGGTTCTATCATGTCAAGTCATCACAATCGTCCATTTTCGCCTTATCGACATGGACCTACCCAGGAGGACCTTCTTAGTGCGGCCGTGAGAGGACGTTCTCTCGTGATTCCACCAAGTCCTGAAAAGGAACCTTCTGCCATCTCCAACTCACCTTCAAAAGTGCAGTCCTCGCAGACCCGCGCTCTATCCCAAATGGAAAAAGTTGGATCTCATATCTCGAGCAGCAGACCCCCGCATGTAGCTGGGTCAGTGGCATCGCAAAGTAGCCCTATCGATCGAAGGGAACGAGACGCGACGCCAACTCGACCGCAGTCGCCTGAAGCTCTGGATGCCGAAGAGGCGCGTATCGTCAATGATGCGCTTGCTGCTCGGACCCCTCGAACATCATGCTTTGGTGGTTCGCTTCAACCAGATGACACTGAACACTTTCATGATGTTGAGCTCTGCGTCTTGCTGCAGAAGGAGAGTGAAGCTAACCAGCACGACTTGGTGAAGAAGGCCTTGAGGAAGGCGGTCAGACAGAGGATTAAAAAACTGGGAATGAAATATGACCATGAGGTGCGTTTTCAATAATTTTGGTCCTTTTGCTGGACTTATCGGACGTCGCTAGTCCATCAAACAGTACAAACAATCTCATAATCATGATCCAAGCGTCAATGTTCCTAACGAGTATGAAGAACCTCCTAGATGGGCAACAGACCTCAAACGAGAAATCGTCCTTATGCAGCAACGAATAGAAAGTCTTGGGCCAAGGATTGATAATCTGAAAAATTCGGGGGATTCGTCATTTAATGGAGGAGGCTCACGGTTTGCGTACCCACCTGACGAATCCACGCGTACTCCCATGACACAGACTGTCAACATCCAGACGCAACCCACTGGCACATTGGCTGACTCGATGTACCAACAGCAGGAGACGGAAATGATGCTCGATGATGATGGCAATGTTCACGATTTTGAAACGATGACGGAAACCCAGGAGCGACGTCCCCAAACAGATGGCGAGATGCATTCGCTTGCTCGAAGTGTATACGAATCCGAACAAGCAAGGGACGATTCACCTGGACATCAATATCTTGAAGAACAGCTTTACAAACTGAAACAGAAACCAGTCGGAAGTCAGTCTGCGCCGACACACAGGTCATGGGAGTTGGCGCAGCACAATGACGGTGATGATGACTTTGAAGACAATGGTAATATTCTCCCTTCCAATTTGCCTACAATCCCTGATACGAATGATGACGAAGGAGATCGCCGGTCTTCCCGACCTTTGCCTGAACTGCCCCCAGGCGCCAATGAGACCACTGAAATGGCGGTTCGACCACAAGGGTGGAGCGCTGTCGATTATAGCGCGGATGGCACACAGCGGCCTCCTTGGCTGCGGATCCATTCTAGGCTCTTGAATTGGGCCATCATCTGGCCTACGCCGGAACTGGAGACCGCGCTAAATAGCACCACTCGTGGACAACAGGTCGATGAAGTTGCGTTGAGCATTTGGACGACGCAAACGTATAAGCGATATGTTAGAGCCAAATTGACAGATAGCCCCGCAGGTGTTGTGGACAGGTTGTTCGTACCTCCGAACATTGCAGATACAATCAACAATGCAGTTTTCAATGGGAGGCATGGAGATGCTTGTGGCATGTTGAAGGATCTTTGGTTACCTTTTGGGTTGGAAGGGATGCCTCGGTTAATTGTGGTACTGGCGAGGCATAGGTCAGACCCTAATCATTGGGTAGTTCACAGGTTTTCATTGCCGGAGGGTGCCCTCACGACTTATGATTCATATCCTGAAAGGACACTTCCAGATGGAAGGGTGAGTGATGTTTATTCTACTTGCAACAATATGCTTAATTTGATCTTTGCAGCCTCTTGGATGGTGGTTTTCTATTCGGGTAGCTTGGCCGAATGCTGTCTATCCCAGTCCAGACAATCTCGTTCAGAAGATGGTGCGACTTCATCGACCCATGCAGCTTGCGATTGATAATTCTGTTGCTGCTGCGGGTATATGGCGCAATGTCCTCATGGGTTCTCGGGCGGAACGAAGTCTGGACTTGGAGCGGTTAAGGGATCTGATTAATACGGAAGTCAAGAATCTGAAGCAGAGGAAGCATCTTGGAAAATTATCGATCGGGGCGCCGAGGCCGCCCTGGGAGGATATGCATTGACCTGTGTTCCTTCTGAATACCCGTTCTGCTGCGTCGACTCTTTTTCTGGATTACATTGTTTTTTCTTCGACTTGCGGATATTTTTGCACCCTGGGACGAAACTCAATTTTTGTAACGATTCAAATACTTTCTTTTGTATTGATGTATCTGCGACTTCGTCATTACGGATTGATTGCTCATGATTCCCCAGGATACATAGTTGGTAGCATAAATGCGTCTGTATGACTATAATGGCATTGATACAAACGCGGCCCAAGTAAAAAACAAATTGCACAAGACCAATCCAGTTTTGAATATGGACAAAAATCGTCTGATTATGTAAGTGGGCATCAATTTCATGTCGGTCACTATTTTTGAATAGTGAATAGCACAGGCGCGTTGAACATGTCTGACGGTCCTACCTTGAGTGTGACCATGCTAGGGGCCGGACAAGAAGTTGGTCGGTCGTGTTGCGTTCTTCAATATCGTGGAAGGACGATTGTTTGCGATGCTGGTGTTCATCCTGCTCACAGTGGAATGGCATCTCTTCCGTTCATTGACGATTTGGATTGGAGCACAGTGGACGCGATTCTGATAACTCAGTAAGCAGTTGTGTAACGTTGTGGATGCGATTTTTAATCTTATGAGTGCGGCTCGTTGTGCAGCTTTCATTTGGACCATGCTGCGGCCTTGACATATATCACAGAGAAGGTGAGTTTCTGTGCAGTTAAAGCACTTGATGCTGGTCTGAAAACAATTTAGACGAATTTCAGAGATGGAAAGGGCAAGGTCTATATGACACATCCTACGAAGGCTGTTCATAAATTCATGATGCAGGACTACGTTAGGATGAGGTAGGGTTCCTCTGACTGCCCGGGAAATTTTCGTTCATTTTTTTAAATTGTTACTATTTCAGTTCCTCGACATCAGATGCCCTGTTCTCGCCTTTGGATATGACAATGTCACTGGCTTCCATAATCCCTGTTTCAGTACATCAGTTGATCACTGTGTGTCCGGGTGTTTCTTTCACGCCGTACCACGCTGGACATGTTCTGGGCGCGTGTATGTTCCTCATTGATATCTATGGCCTCAAGATTTTGTACACAGGCGATTACTCCAGAGAAGAAGACCGCCATCTCGTCAAGGCAGAACTACCTCCCATCCGCCCTGACGTATTGATTGTGGAGAGTACATTCGGAACACAAACCCTGGAAGATCGCGAAGAAAAGGAACAACGTTTTACATCTCTGGTCCACACGATAGTCAAAAGGAATGGGCATGTTCTTCTTCCTGCTTTTGCACTTGGTCGGGCTCAGGAACTCCTGTTAATCTTGGACGAATATTGGAAAAAGCATCCTGATCTGCATACTGTTCCCGTCTACTACGCTTCCAGTCTGGCTCGAAAGTGCATGGCTGTCTACCAAACATACATCCATACCATGAACTCCAATATACGTTCAAGATTTGCCAAGAGAGACAACCCATTCGTTTTCAAGTAGGTTTTGGCAATAGTTTTTTTTTTTTCACCTGCTGAGTCGAGTTTCAGACATATCTCTAATATTCCTTATACACGTGGATGGGAGAAGAAAGTAGCTGAAGGTCCTCCATGTGTTGTTCTTGCCAGCCCTGGCTTCATGGACTTTGGCCCAAGTCGAGAATTATTTGAGCTGTGGGCAACGGACTCAAGAAACGGAGTTATAATTACAGGTTACTCCATTGAAGGAACTCTAGCTCGGGTGAGTTCTATCCCCAACATACCTACTGGACAGCATCATTATTCCATGTATATAAATTTTGTCAATGGACGACTTTTTTTTCTTTCTTCATCCAAATCAACTGAGCACCGAAAACTCAAAAACCCATGATATATAGGAGATCACCAATGAACCCGAGGAACTCATTTCGCTGAAAGGCACGACGATCCAAAGGAAGATTTCTGTTGAAGCCATTTCTTTCAGCGCACATGTAGATTTTTCTCAAAATTCTGAGTTCATCGAACAGGTTGGAGCCCAGCACGTCGTAAGCTCTAATATTCTTTTGTTTTTGTCTGTTCGTTGTAAAAGACAACACCTTGTACAGGTCCTGGTCCATGGAGAACAAACGGCAATGAATCGATTGCGTACTGCTATGAATGCGAGATATAAGGAACGAAATGAAGATGTTAAAATACACACTCCACGAAATCTAGAGACGTTGCAACTTTCATTTCGTGGAGAACGGGTAGCAAAAGTGAGTTTCATCATAAAGTTTTAATTTAAATGCACGATTTACTTGCGTTACTTGGCAGGCTATTGGTGCTCTGGCCGATAAGGTTCCTCAGAGTGGTGATGTTCTATCAGGTTTGCTTGTTGCGAAAGATTATTCGTATACATTACTTGACCCTCGCGATTTGAGGGACTTTGCGGGTCTGACGACTTGTACTGTAACTCAACGACAGAAGATAGTCCTGGGTGTTGGCTGGAACCTTGTCAAATGGCATCTCGAAGGAATGTACGGAACTGTGGAGGAGGGCTTGGACAAGGATGGCGTGCCAACTTTCAGAGTCAGTCTGCTTTTATTGGGCTTGCTTCTCGCTAATTTCACTTCTTTCAAGGTCATGGGCGTCCTTGACGTTAAGTATACTAACGAGCAAGAACTGACACTTGAATGGGAGTCGAGTTCGAGCAATGACATGATAGCCGATTCGACATTGGCACTTATCACGGGGATTGACTCTAGTCCTGCATCTGTGAAGTGTACGTAGTTGCTTGTGACATTTTCAAATCCCGTACAACTACGAGTAACTGATTCGACGCTTTTAGTGACCACCAACCCGCAGCCGCATTCCCACTCGCATTCTGATTCGCATCATCATGTACACCCCCATGGTCACCCTGAAGCAGAAACGTCCTCGGTGTCTCGCATACAGAGACTGGCAATGTTCCTAGAAGCGCACTTCGGTGAAGTCGAGCTGCATATGCCGGACGCAACAGAGGACGAAGCAGAACTGGACGAAGAAGCCCGCCACGATCCCTCGCTGCTTGTACAGCTTGATGATGCTGATGCGCAAATTAATTTGGTTACTTTGGTGGGTTGTTCTTTCATTTTTTTTGTCGACTCTCTGATTCGTTTATATTCTTTCGACCGACTAGACTGTCAGCAGTTCAAACGAGATATTCAAGAAGCGTGTTGAAGGGGTTCTAGATATGGCACTTACCACCGTTAGTTCCTTATCGGAATCATTCATCTCGGGCGTTCCTGTTGTCACTGACGACGTGGGATTATCACAAGAAAAGGAAGACAAAAGTTTCTTGGTTGAAGGTGCATCAGGCCCAAGTGCGACCTCGGAGGGTGAAGCTGATATGTAGCATAGCAAGTTTTGTAAATTTGTTCAATATATAATCTACTTGCGGCCGTCACGGACCCTCACAAACAGCTGACAATACTCTTTCCTGATTTGGAGCATGCTATGAGCGCCCGCCGCCCACATTGAATTTCAATGACTACCACTATTCTCTTTCTGCACCGAGATGATTTCAAGATTCGGAAAGTCGTTGATGCTCGTTGTCTTTGCTATGGTGAAGTTGTCTACCACTTGTACCTCAATCACGCTAAGCCAACGTTAAGCTTGTATTGACCATGATTGCGCTCGTGCATCCACCATCGAGGGCTTATATCGACCCTTGGAGCGGTCAATTTTTTGGGGAAGGAGGCGTGGAAAAGACTCTGCACCCCGAAGATGGCTTGAAGTCACATTCGGGGAGCAATGTCAAGGGCAAAGTGATTATGTCAAAGTTGGGGAACGAGACCGCGAAGTAGGTTCTAAGTTGTTTCCTCAATCTGATTTCCTCAGGGTGGAATGCACTTTAGGGCGGTATTAGGGCGCGCAACATGGAAGCTACTGTGAAGATTCTCTAAAAAAATCCTGTTCTTTTGCTGACTGTTGTATTCTGGCAGACATACAATGACACTACGGTACCCTGAAGTGAGTTTACGGAGTAATTCATGACGCATTCGATTGTAACAGGACTACCAAAGCACCCTACTCTGGACGAGCGCGAAGCGCTCAGCTCATATCTTCATCTAACCTCTCGACTATATCCATGCGGTGAATGTGCAGCCGAATTCCAAGTTCTACTACAAAAGTACCCCCCTCAGGTTTGCAACGCAACTGCCATATCATATTGGTGTTTTACATT
>Ga0307514_10002553_pt1 | contig 18735 bp, 17 predicted proteins | sample 16_EM_MG_FD_203088 | JGI IMG/M metagenome (GOLD analysis project Ga0307514, IMG submission 203088) | Populus trichocarpa ectomycorrhiza microbial communities from riparian zone in the Pacific Northwest, United States - 16_EM | ecosystem: Host-associated > Plants > Roots > Unclassified | place... | reverse complement strand
ATCACAGTAGAATCCTCAGTTTCTGTTGATTGTGCATCCCTTTGGGGAATTGAGAACTCGAGTTTGACGGTTAGACGCCTAGTAAACTGTAACTGATGACTTAATGCATCGCTGACAACAAGCCACGGAACTTATTATATATTTTGCGCCTTTCCCTACTTCTGGGTCAGGCTCACCCGATTCTTGATCCACTACCACTTCTCGTCAGTGTCGCAGAATGGCAACACGGGCTACATTGCATCCAAATCTACCTCCCAAACCCGTTACTGGATTTTGTTCAACTTCGCACACATCACATTCTCAACCATCTCAACCACACTGCTCCATTTGCCTCGAACCACCCAAATACACCTGTCCGGGCTGCTCCACACGCACCTGTTCGCTGCCATGCTCCTCTTCTCACAAGTCCACGACGGGATGTACAGGCCAGCGGAACAAGGCGGCTTATGTGCCCATGAACGGGTATACGTGGGGTACAATGGTGGATGATTATGTGTTTTTGGAGGACGTCGGGAGGAGAGTGAGTGAGTGGGGTAGGGAGATTGTTCGGGGTGGTTATCGTAATGTGAACCATGTTGATGCTTTGAATAGAGGTGGAAGCGCGAGAGGTGGGAGAGGGAGGGGTAGAGGCCGAGGTCGGGGAGAACGTGGTGGTGGACGAGGTGGACATTCCAAGAGGGACACATTGAAGGCACAACTTGAATCGCGAGACATCGAAGTCGACTTACTTCCCGTCGGGATGGAGAGACGCAAACTTAATCAATCAACTTGGGATTCAAAGTACGTTTTCCTCCTCATGAATTTACTCAGTGTAATGATGTTCGTTGTGTACTATGCAGAAAGCAAACTGCGTTCCTAACTATCGAATACCAATTCCACAAACCCAAGGACCCTCTCGCACCGTCCTCTCGGCCAATCGATCCACCCTTTATACTACTGTCTCATCGGAATGATATAATGACAACTTTGATTTCCTTAATCCGTGATCGACTCCATGAAATCAAGTCCAAGTCGAAGGCATACCCACAATGGATGCAAGACCTAATTTACCCCGATAAAGACGATCCAGAAGCTTTCACGCACCCACAATGTGTGATGGCTACTCGTCTTGATCCTATAACATCCCGACGACTGTCATTGCGCTCGAAACGCGTTTATTTTGCTTTAGATCCAAAGCAACCTCTGGCGACGTCGTTGGCTCATACTCAATTCGTAGAGTTTCCAACAATCGATGTTTGGGATGAGTTTGAAGGAACCATTGTTGATGCACAGGGTATTGTGCAACAGGAAGAGGAAAGACCAACAAAAAGAAGAAGGATGAACTCGAAGGCGGGGAAGAAGGCCATTGAGGGACTTCTAGGGGATTATGGCAGTAGCGAGGAAGACGAACAAGAAGAGGAAAATCAGAATGTCCTTGCTGGTTTGAACGAGTACACTGAAAGCGATGGTGGAGAGATGACATCGGACCCAGCAAATAGAGGCGATGGAGAGATTAGCAGCGATGATGATGGTGAAGGCGAAGTTGATCCTGCAGTTCTTCTGAAGCTATTACGTGACGTACGAGGTAGAGACACATGTGCCTTCGAAGAAAACGAGGCAGTTGATTGGGGAGACGGGGACCTGGATGATGACGAACCAGAACCCGAATGACATCAGACTCTGCCCCATATTTTCAGCTATCTTGTCGACGCAAGTCTAACAAGCCTTTCATGAGCAACTGCACCTCTAGTACAGCTTCAATAGCTTGACTCAAAGGAGTTTCCTGGGTGTTGCGAATAGGTTCAGCCGTCTTGACTTCCACTTCCCAAAGTGTATCGGCGTGTGCAGGGTTCGGGAGTTGTGTTTTAGGATCGACCTTTAGATAATAGAAGGATCAATACGCGAACAGAGAGTCATGAATAATCACCTGCTCCTGCTGGAACATCAATATAAGCAAGATCCCTCGGCGAAAGGCGTAACCTCGTTTATAGATCTGCGAACGTCGGCTGTAAAAGGGATACAAGTAAATCATTGGACTTTTGGAGAGCGGTTTGGTGCCTTGATACAGACACGTAGCCCAATGCCGCAGCAAAGCTTAGTGCATCTCCAATCACTTGACATGTAGCCCATGGCCTGACTGTCGCTTCAGGATGAACACGAACAGACTCCGGCTTGAGGTAGCTAAACAGCTCCCTTGACGGATGGTCAACAATAGAAGATGACAAAGGATCGACACATGAATATACCATGGGGTATCTCCTTCAGAAAAATCCTTCTTGGCGCGTAGGAGAATAGGTTCTACGCCGGTATCACGCTGGGACTGGGCATCGATGGGCTCAAACACGATCTCTCCACTTCGAAAGGGCTGAGAAGATTCACTATGTAGAGTGATGCGGTTGAGAATGGCTTTGAGATCTTGAGAGAAGAATTCTCCGAAGAGTGCTACTTCGTACGACAAGGAGGCCATGTAGTTTGAAACGGTTTTCTAGAGATTGTCTGGTGGGAAACATGTGACACAATTCGCTAGAACAATAAATTCGCTCAGTCGCTGGTGTGCAAAACTTCTATTTACAAGCCTTATGATTACTGTGCACTTATGTTGCTTATTATCATGATCTGGAAAATTGAAATGCTTGGCCAAAGTTGTTGCTGTGCTATTGTTTCGAGGAACGATGATCGTTCTGCACGTAAACTGCATCATGAGACGTGTTATTCGGGTGCATTTGTACTATTGTAGGTGGAGGCAATGTTTTGCGGACAAAAGACAAGAAGTCCGAACATACATTCGACGAGTTTGTCTAAATTTGTGACCTTTGTTCTCATCATATTGCCACCTGTTCCCCCAGTTCCCGCCATCACTCTATTGCCATGAGCAATGTGGACAAGTCTTCAGTAGCGTTGAGATATAAGCCTGTTCAGCCGAAAGGTCGGTATATGAAAACGCTTCAAAAGCTCAAACGACTTTCTAACATTTTTCTCTCCCTAGATGATCCCAGTAATACGCGAACACAGCTTGCACGACAGAACTCAGACCTTCTCTTCTCCTACTACGAATCTTCAATTCCGAACGAAGGACCTCATTACACCCGCTCACCTACTCAGGACACTGGCACGACACCCGCAAATCACCCGACTCGGAAATTATCCAATAGCTCTTCAAGTTCTTCAGATTATTCAAATGAAGAAACAACACGTACTTATGTGCGAGACACAGGTTCAGAGACCTCTCCGAGTGTCACGAAACGGTTGAACACACCTTCAGATGGTGGCGCAGACAGACGGAGGATGGCCATTGTCCAAATGGATAACGCAGAGGGTGGCGGAACGCAAAAGCCACCGCCGAGCACCGCATCTGCATCAGGATCTATTCGTCAGAGGCGAGGATATAGAAACGATCTAGCTGGTCTTGCGCTTGTTGCACCTCCCGATGCAGCACTGCATACATACACCCATCTCACTCCCCCCTCCACAGCTCCAATAACTGGTGATTTTGCACATCAGAGTTCAATGGCGGCGGGTCATCATCATGATAGGGGTCACCATCGTTCTACGTCCGAAGTCATCCCTTCACAGAGTGTCCGGTCCCGTCGTTTTTCTGTACGGGGTATAACAAAAAGATTGCGTTCTCCAGACCCACAAAGCACAAGCAAGACCAGTGATACCAACACAACCCCGCCTCTATCACCAGGGGGTTCTCAATTCGCAACATTCATAATTGCCGATCACGACAACATTCCGCAGGGCTCAATGGACTCACCTGAATATCTTAGCCAGAGTACGGTAGAAACCTATGCTCCACTTATTACACCAAAAGTAGGTGAAAAGAAGGAGATCGATATTCCCGTTGCGGCACCAATCGTCGTGAGTTTGGAGCAAGTTACCCAGCTGAAATCAAAATATACCATGGTCTCGACACCGAACACGGGTTCCCCGGCTGCATCAACAATTGGACACGGCAATCACACCACGAGTTGCTTGTCTCCTTCAAATGCAACTATGCATCACGTTCCCGGTGTGTTTTATTGTCGATGACGCATTGACCAGCCCAAAACTAATTGTTCACCTACATACTTAAAAAAGACGGACACGCGACCTCAGGCCCTTCTCGACTTTCACGGTTACAATCACTAGTTCTAACCAGGACAAGAGGTGACATTGGCATGGCCAGGGACTTTCATCAATCACCTTTGAATACCACTACTCCTCGAGTGTTCAAGTCGGCTAAGACAACCGACACGCAAACGGACAGCAAAACGGCAACTAATGACGCGTCCTCTGGAGAAACTAATGTGTGAGTTGATTAATTCGGTCGGATAATTTCGTTTTTTTGTTAACAATCTCTAGTGATGAATCAAAGTTCGTCACATCTAAGGCTATTCATTGCAGAGAGGGCGCCACGGCTGCGAAGGAGCCATCGTCGATGGGAAGCTCTCCTGCTAGCTCGCACCCTCCTTCGTCCTGGTCGCCATTAACAAATTCCACGTCCGCCACATCACCTGTAGAAGGACTACCACGTAAAGGACTGAATGCCCAGGCAGAGATTCCTCTTACTCTTAATACTCAATACATGACACCCACGACAGTCGTTGAACCTCCGACGCCAGAGCCTCCCCGAGCAGATCAGAAGCTTGACCACACTAAATTTGATCTATGGCTGAATGAAAACCCACAGTTTACGACATATGAAACTCGAAGAGGACGTTCATTGGAAGAACCAGGTCATTACTCCTGTGGAAGACCACTATCTCCGTTGACAGGCCATCATACAGGCGACCCTCCAGACCCTCCTCCAAAGAGCGGCTTTAAATTCAGTCTAGCAAGCAACCTTAAACGTTTATCTTCACTATCTAGGACATCTATCTCTTCAAAGTCTGTTGGTTCAGCCGGTCGATCATCACATGAAACACGTTCACCGTCTCCCCTTTCTTATCCTTACCCCCAAAACTCGGGCTCGAATTTCCCAAAGACAATATCAATGAATCCTGCAGCCTTATATTGTCACGAGGTTGACGGTCAAAACACAACGATGCAACGTTGCGTAATTTATGCAAATAAGATTAATGAACTCTACTTGTATGATTGCGGTCTTTCTGACTGGGTCAAACATATGACAGATCGAAGTTGGTCTCTTTTCTTCCAGATTTTTTGTAAATTCACTAATCATGAACTCCAGGTGCGAACCCACAAGGACCACGAGGACCCTCTACCAGACCGTATTCTCACCAACCACGCCACACATCTCGTTCGTCTGTGCATTCTGAAGCAACTTTCCCAAGGCGGCCAGATGCGACGACAGCGACAGACCTTACACAGGGGCAATACAGCGACATCGTCCCGACAGGCCTGCCTCCTCAGCTTCCATACCCTTCCCTAGCTGCCAACCGTCCTGCACGTTCCAATACGAGCTCCTCAGGTCACACACCACCAACTACCCTCCGATCACTCGCACCGTCTATCGCGAGTCTCGCATCATCGTCTCTTTCGACCACTGCCAAGACGGGCTTCTTTGCTACCTTGGGTCGCAAGGCGAGCATTTCGAAGAAGGAGCGTTCGGTTTTGCCTATTTCTTTTCCTGTGAGCATCCCGAATGGCGCTCGACTCCCTATTGGCGTCACGAAAAGTCAAACAGCAAACACGTTGCCCCCTCCTCGCCCGATCCAGATCGTGTTGCCTCCAAGTATTCCAGGTGGCCCGCGTGCCCCCGCACATCGAGTAAAGCGTTCGCAAACGTACATGAGCCCTAAATCAACAACAACACGTTCACGCGACCCTGCATTGGGTCGCCGACCTTCCCTAGCTAACGTTCACTTGGAACCCGATGCAGAGTTCATGAAACAAGTCGATAAACTCATGGCCTTGATTCCTCGTGCAGACCGGAACGTTCTTGCCGGTTATCTTCGTCGCGCAGGGTCAGACATGTTAGCGGTTGGACAATACCTCGAAGATGAACGGTTGGGTAACATTCGATTACATTGATTCAATTGCCTTCTCTCGTCATTAGACCATGAACTTGAAATTCGTTCGAATTGTATTTGTATTATTGAGTTCGGATTTTTTACACATGGGTGGACTACAGAGTAATTATGCATTTCCCTTCATTGTCCAATACGAAGATCATCTTGCTGGTTTAAATCTAGAGAATCCTTTGGTCGTCGATGATCCAAAGGCTTGAGAGACATTCAGGGCTCCACCATATAAACGTAGTCAAAGGAACAACTCACCTCTCTGGTTCATCTGTGCAGAAGCAGGGACTTGCCATCCGGTCGGAACATTTCTAGTCGAAAATGCGTTGCGAGGTTGCTGTTGGTGTGTTAGCATCTGCTCGACTTCGTTCGTACTCGCTGATCGTTCGGATATGGCCCGATGATCCAATAGTCCCGGATTAGCATAGTTGCCAAAAGGTTGGCGGTGTCCAACTCTTTGCCCCCAATCACTTTCAGCCTGTTGATTGTTCAAGAAAGCTCCACCATTTGTGCGGGGAACGAGGGGCGTTCTCTGCATCTAAAATAGAATTGCCAAAGAGTAAAGTTGACTCGGTGAAGGAAACTAAGTATCAACTCTGAGCTCACCCTGCTAGCCTCCATTCCTCCGATGACAGAGTTGATGTCTTTACTACTCGGTGCAGGAGGGTTGCCTAATGGAATCCGTGCCTTGGACCTCTGATCGTCCAGGAATGGGTTCTGGAGAACATTCGTAGAAGCCCCGGGATTCTCATTTCCCATAGGGGGTGCAAACAACGTCTTGCGTTTCAACTTGTCAAACTGTATCTGGATCAGGTTTAGCCATGTTAAAAAATACACTCATCATCAAACTTGAGATTTTAATATACCTTGAGCTTCTGGTATTCCTTATCCCGATCACGAGCCGCATCCTGGAACTCACGAAACTTTCGTCTTTCTAACTCCAGGTCGCGTTCCAGCTCTGCATGTCATATAGCAAAAACAACAATGTTCAGCCGAAGAACCTGGGTTATGTCATACCTTCTCGTTTCTTATTGACAAGGTTGATCTCCCCATTCGCTATGGCCAAAACGTTCAGTGTCACTATTTCCGTATGGGTGTGATCAAAGGATGAGAATAACAATACCTTCTCTAACCACGTTATCCAACTGTTTCTGAAGCTGCGCATTTTTGTCGTTCAAGTTCCGGATGACCGCTTGCTGAAAGGCACTACCAACGAGAGGCGCAAATGATGTTAAGATGCGTCATCTTATTCTGCAAGGAAACTATTTTGTCTTTTACTTTTCTTGGTGTATCTGATACTGCCAGAATGAAAGAGCCCTGATAAAACGAATGGGGTTAGTTCTGGCCACACATAGCAACGTAAGAAACCAGCCTGTTGCAAATTTCAAGGATGATCGACGGAGACAATCCCGACAAAACGGACTGGCAAAAAAAGGGAAAAAACAGGTCATAAGTGCCGTAATCTCACGCGTAGAGTAAGCGGCCACTTCTGACAGTTTTGTAGTCGTTCGTCGGTTGAAGAGAGCATATCTATAAAAAAAAAGTGAAACAACCACGAGCTGGAGATATCCGAACGTTGAGTTTGTTTCCGTCATGGTGACAACTCACGACGACGTCGTCACTTCCTAAATACTTTAGACATCAAATAGCAAAACGGAGAGATGCGTTTACGGTTCAGTCAGCGTTGTTTCGCATGCTTGATGATTATATCGTGGAAAGGCACAAGTAGTCAGTTAGCATAGAAAATAGATTCCTTAATTGGAAAAAGAAACGTACCAGGACAAAGACGCGCCGCATTGAAAAGCTCATTGGCGCATTCAACTGGAGGAAGGGTAGTTTGTTGGACGTCATCATGTAAACGAAACAGTCGCAGATTCTTACTGCAGAATACATGAGAACCTAAAAAAGTGTTTCGGACATTAAGAGAGGGGAGATTCAATGAGCCACAAATCACAAGGACGCAGGTGTGTCAAAGTTGATCCCAACTGGATACGTTGTGTTGGTTTTACTCACACGTTGTCTACGAAAAGGCAAGGTGGTGGACATTGAAAGGGCAAGTTGTCAGTTACCAAAAAAAAAAAAAAGGGCGCAAATCATGCGGGATCTGTCTAAACTCACAACGACGGCTTTATCTGAGAGAGACTTGCGACAGTTCAACCGGTTACATTTCAATTCTGAATCCATAAGTGACGATGTCTGCTGAATGAATGAGCGAAGGACAGAAGAAACAGACGGTTGTCTTCAAAGTTGCGGAACGGTTCGTTCTCAAAAAGGAAATCACTAATTGAATACCCCAATTTCATGAATCACATGCGCGGGGTTTGCTGATCATCTGTCAGGTACAAGACTGGTCTTGAAGCTACGTTTAAAAGAGAAGGGGGGAAAATTGCAAATGCATAAGACCAAATGAATAATTCAAAACAGAGATGTAATTACACAATGTATGAATTTTACAACAAAGGATACAACAAAAGACCATGCATAATATGTATCGGTATGTGTCAAGGGCGGAGAAAAAAAGTCTATGAATGCAACGTCGTTTGCGAGATGGTTTGAATGAATGAAACAGAGAGAAGAAAGAAAAAAAGTGGTAGGACGATACTTTGAAAAAGAAAAAATTATTATGAAGACATAGAGGCATAGAAAAAAAGGGGGGGAAGTTTGCCACAAAAAGAATACAACGTCTTCGACGGGCATCGACGCGTAAAAGAAAAAAAAAATTATATCATGCATATAGGATGAATTTCAAGTCGAAACCATCCCCATATCCTCCGCCTCTCCAAATATCTCGTTGAAAATTTCTTTACCCTCCAACGAAAGTGGAGGAAGCTGACACAGTGCCGTCGAAGGATCCTCTCGAGCGGCCTTAACCCTCCTGATTCTCTCCGAATTCCAAATACTCTCAAGCGCAGCCGTCAAATTTTTCAAACCCAACAAAAACCCACAATCGGGCTGATCAGGATAATGAGGCGGGAAACGCGCATATAATAGCCCCGTCTCAGGATCAACTTCAGCGTGATATCCTTTCGAGCTCGAAAACACCTCAAGTGGGCGATCGTCACAACGAGAATTGTTCGGGTAAGGCATCCAATCCCTACCCGTTGTCGTATGAGCAAAATCAACGATGCGGACATTGATCTCGCCCCGTTTTTTACGACCCGTCAAACGCTTCGATACAGACCCGACCAAAAGATCTTCACTATGTGAACGCCTGAGCGGCGTCCGATCGTGGCTTCTTGAACTCGAACGCCTCTCAAGCGACTCACCACGTTTGCTTCGCGAAGACGGATGTTCGAGCATCGACGATCGAAAGACTTCTTGAGATTCAGAATCGCCATCGTAGATCAGAAGAATACTACAGCCATAAAAGCGGTATCCCTTCAGTCGATGAATGATCCGTGCTAGAGCATACAGCTTTTGAAGCAGAACAGGAATCTGATGTGCCAACAACCTCTCCCCATCAAACAGGAAAGACCTGAGGACAGCATTGAATTCCTCTGGGCGCACTTCCCTACCACTGTACTTGTCCTGGGTCACGTAAGACTGTGTCACCTTGTTCCAAACCTACAAACCAACACAAGCTTGTGTCAGCAACAAACAAAAATGAGATTACTGCTGCGGAACTGACCTGCATACCACAGACACGGACTCCCAATTTCCTACTCGTAGTACGCTCACACTTCTTACGCTGACTCTTCTTTTTCGCAGAAGTAGCATCCATCCCATACTGTCGACTCCCCATCTTCAAATCGATGACGCAAGGATGCTTCAACCGTCCTGTCAGATCTTCCATCAAGATGAAATGGTTTTGCCTCGTTATTAGAGGCTCGCTTTCCATCTCTTCATGGAGCTCTAATGGGTCGGAAGGCTGATGCAACACTCTTCTCATTGGTTGAACGTCGACAGAACGGGATCGACTCCTCTTCCTACCGATTGATGGAGGAAGTCCATAAACGGCTTCCGGTTCTGACACAGACCCCGCTGACAGATCCCTCCCAAACAAAGGACGCCCAAGCGTCGTGGACGCCATTGACTTCGGAGCCGTCTCTCCCTCCAAATTATGAATAATTGAAGTGCTGTGTACCCGCCTCAGCGCCGATGAACCACCCTCGTTATCACCATGTTGTCTGAAAAGCTTTCGTCTCATTCTGGACGAGGGATGAGTATCAAGATGATCACTCTCAGCGTCAGCCAGCTCTCCATCATCATCCATCCTTCCATAGGCAGACTTATACCGATCCCGCCTGCGCAAGCGTCGCAAAACTGAACTGAACACGTGATCCTTCAGACGGGTGTTGACGACTGTGGACCCAGTTCCACCAAACCACGGAGATCCAGGAATCGTCCGCTCGGAAGCGAAAGACTGAATTTTGGGCCGCGCCCGTGCATCGTTCCCAAGGGAAGATAAGGATCGTTCAACAAGCCGATCAGGGAAAGCGGGATGACCCTGACTGGGCGAGTTTACTGGGGTGGGAGCATCCATCTCGGACTCTCCGAGGGTAGCTTCGGTAGACAAAGGACTCCGTCTAACGGAGGCCACAGAAACGCGCGACGTTGTCGACGAGGCAAGATCCGGACTTGAAGCTGTCCCTCGCGGCAAGACACCCCAAAGTCGTCTCTGGGCTACACACGATGCGCCGTTGACATTTGAGTGTGAGAACGATCTGTTCCTTCCACCGCGGAGCATCCACTCAGGGATGATATGGCGATTGCAATCAAGTGCAACTTCAGGCATTTCAGCCTCATCCGTATCGTTCGGCGCGTCTTCCGAAGTTTTTTGACTTCGGTTGACATTCGCTCCAGGAATAGAGATAGGAGCTGAGGGAAAGGGTTTGTTATCGCCAGCAGACTGTCTTGGTGAGCCTGCTGCTAGTTTATTCATGTTGCAATGTGGTTTTGGTATGCGTCGATAACTGACAAGCATGACACCAAGATAGCGGGGTATGAATCCGAGGAGAGGCGGCGCTTCGCGCTCCACAGACTCGTAAAACAAGTTCTCTCGCGATACGAGAGGCTGAGAAAGAAAAAGTTCAGCATAGATTTCAAAATTATGATTGAATGATGAACCTTGCAAACAGCCTGCTTGGTAAACTTGTAAATGGCGCTATGTCCGCCAACCTTGTTCCGAAAAGGTTGCAAAGGGATGTGAGGTAAGCGTTCTTCTGGAAGGTCCACGTCGAAAGCAAAAGTGTCCTCATCTAGCCGTCTCAAAGGAGGATTCATAATATCGGTGCCATTTTTTAAAGACTGGATAGTACGGACATCCTGCGAAGGATAAGGTTCGTGATCCGAATATATTAATGAAGAGAACGAAGGATCGTCTTCATCTCCCGCAAATTCGTGCAATGGTGAGTTTGATGCAATGGTAGGAGTGGCAGAGGCTGTCTCCCAATTTGATTCATCATCCGTGGACCAGGGTGAAACAGTTTCGTAAGGGGATAACGGAGGAGGATGGAAGTCTTCCAGATGTTGGGGGACACGAGCAGGCGACGAAGGTGCTGAGGGAAGAGGGGTGTGTAAAGTGGGAATTACCGGACTCGTGGGAGGAACAGGTGGGAGGTCTTGAGAAAGATGGTGAAGAGGCAGAGGAGTAATACGACTGGTTGGCGACCGAGAAGGTGATGGTGATAGTGGATAACCACACGGACTGGAAGCGTATCTATCATGCAAATTGTTGATCGTAGACAGAGTAATTCCTTCTAGATCGTCTGTTGTACGTTCACGTCGTCTCCCGCGAGCCAGAGCGACGTCTCTGCGCCACTGAGCGACATCTTGTAATGGGAATTCTTTGCAAGACAACCTGCGTTCGAGACCATACTCACTGACACTGTCCCTTCTCTGACTTTTTTCAAGTATAGTCGAACTACGGTCCCTTTCACGATCTGCCCACTCGGATCGTTTAACGAATTCAAAGGCTTCGGGTACATCTTCTATTCCCCTTGCAGAGACAGACTCGGCTCTAGACGAATTCTCCGGTAAAACAGGCTCCTCCGACGAGAGTGGGGCCGTCTCTTTGAATAGTTCCAAGGAAGCTGCTACTTTGCGGCCAATTGCAGGGTTGGGAGTATGATGAGGGTGAATTTCTTTGCCCTCGTTTGGAGTAGATGAGGAAGATGAGGAAGAGGAGGAAGAAGAATCAGAGCTCGATACACTGGATGTTCGAGACAAGGGTTTCGCAGACTTTGAAGAAGTCTTGAGCGCAGAAGGAAGAGTTAAAGCTCTTGTCATAGCACGTTTACGTCGGGTATGGGTAGAAGGGGATGTCTCGGTAGTATAGCCTTCAGAATCTGAAGCATTGGACAGGAGGTGTTGGCGAGAAGATGCAAGAGAGCGCGACTGGCGGAAGGAAGTCAATTTGTCGAGGGCATGTGGATGGTGAGACAGTGCAGGTTGAATACGAGGAGAAGATGTAGCAGAGACATTGCCGGAGCTCGGTGGAGAGAGTGGAAAGATGAGCATGGCATTGGCAGCAGTTGGCATGAGAAGTAGATAAGGAAAAGAAAAAAAAAGGGTCCTCGCAAGAACGGTTACAACTTATGATATCAGACTAACTGCACGTGCGGGGACCCGCAACACTCCGTCATTTTCATTTTCCGCCAGTCTTCAAACGTTCTCTCTCTACGCACGTTTGATCCGGACGACTGGCACTTCCTGTCCTCCTCCTGTTTTCCACCAACTTATCATCCAACTACCTTTCTGCGAGTTCCTGGCGCCTGGCCATCTCCGTGGTCGTTGCCTTCCCCTTCTATCCAGATTTGCCACCCAATCTGCGATCCTCCATCCGCTTCTCCCCGTACTACCAATTCTTATCCCCACAACTCCGCACTCCAGTCGGTACACCTTTTCACATTGTCGTCAGCGAATGTCGAACACGTCACGCGCTTGTCACCGGAAAAGGGAAGGTTTTTATATGGGCTTCCCATCTTGGAATGTCCGTCCTACAACAGAACAAGCAAATACCAGATAGTGAGAACCCAGAAATTTCACATATGGAAGCGCAGACTAAGGAATGATTGTAAGTTGAATAATTGAAAGCGCTCTGTGTAAACGGTGCGGACCAGTAAATGCATCTCTAATGAGTTCGAACTTCGGAACACTGCAAAAACGCCTAGTGCGAATTTCGGTGGGCACCTGACTCATACAACCTCACAAGTTTCTGATTGACAAGTTGCGAAAATATAATCAGGACGCTCTACTTACTAACAGTCCATGTTCTTCCTCGTGCCTCGGGGGTGGTGGACCTGTGATAAAATCGGCCTCGCAGACGTGCTCGTACCAGATGCGTTTGTGACCGCTCATGTGTCGTTTAAGGCAGGCGACGAGGACGAGGAGGAAGAAGAGGAGGACTGGTCTGCCAAGTCCCAGACGAACCTCATCTAATTCTCAATTGAACAGTTCACTGGATAGATACTGGTCACCTTCGGTCTTCCTTCTCATGGCGAAATGAGCTCCACCTCCCCCTCCATCGTTGCGCAGCGCGAAAGCAGATGTTCCGGTTCCAGTTCCATCTCCATCGTCGTCTCCAGCGCCATTTATATCGCTTTCTCTGGCGCTTCGTCCTGTTCCCATCCCACCTTCCAAATCAGAATTGAAGGATCTGGTTGTACCACCTAGTGTGTCTGCCTTGCGTAGCAAATTGTGTGTTCTTTTCCAGTCCAGCTTTTGGACGGCAGCTGAAGAACGAAATCTACTTTGTCAGTGCCAAACGTCCAAGTCAACGACTATGTCCTCCTGAACCCTGTTCCATCAGTCCGACAATGCCAGACGAATCTTCAGGGCTCCCTGAAAGAGAAATCAATAGGGAGAAGAGGGATGTCGAGGTACAATGGGCGATGAGGCAGCTTTCAGTTTTCAGTCAAGCCTGCATAGTTTGCGTAGTTCTCTGTCGGAGGAAGCAGAAGCAGGACCGTCCCTTGTATCTTCCTTAGTGCCTGCCCCACCTCTCGTACCTGCAAGACGGGCCAAAGTACTCAATTCTCATAGTCAAAACTTTTATAATGGTAATGCCAATTCATCTCTACCGCGACGTACAACGTTTGTGGGCGATAGCCCCCCTCAATACGGACTTTCTGTTTCTCCCAACGATTTAGAAAGGGTTCCACGAAACTTACTTCACCGCCACCTCTCCCCGCTCGACCATTCTCGACTCAAGAAACTGTTTTTGTGCTTCCAATACCAAACCGAACTGACGGTAGTTACGGGTCTTCTCCCGTGATAACAGAACGGAAACCTCTTGGTGCAGGAAAACTCCCTCCGCCTCCAACACGGGCGATTGCTCTCGGAGACAAGCTTCCACCTCGACGACAACTTTCGGCCTCATCTGATGATTCTGGCGAGGAAGACGAACCACCTACTACCTAGGGAACCGACCACAATTGATATGCTACCCGACAGCAGTACTTCCTCTCGCCGTGCACCCTTACGCTCCCAAGATGTCATCTCTGAACCAAATATTCATATCCACCCCCATAGCGGCTGCATTGCCGTCTCTGGTTCATAACGTTATAGTCAGACATGGTCATCACATCAAGGTGTATGATCTGGCCTGGTCCGATGTACCTATTTTGAACTTGGACACGACTTGAAAGAGGCAAAAGTGACTTGTATGGAATTCCGGCCTACCATGAGCAACGCGGACAGAGGATTTCTGCTCTGGATTGGGACCAAGGATGGGCATCTGTTCGAGGTCGACGTTTGCACAGGTATGTCGCTCATTTGCATCCAGTCACATACATATTCCGCCATGGCCGTTCTATGGTTACGCTTGACGAATCAGGAAACGCTCTGATATTCTCGCCCGACATTGATAACAAAGAAGATAATTCTCTACAAGTGTCTCCACCTCACATTATCTGAACGATGGAAAAACAAGGCTTTGCAACAATGATCTGTGGGAAGCTCTAGATGGCAGTGAGGAAGGACAGCTGCTGCCAACCATTCATATATACGATATTGGAGAGTCTCCCTGGTAATCTGCTGCAACAACCAATCCAACAGTTCCACCCCAGGTCCAATATTTATGGTAATGTAAAACTCATCCTCTGAAGGTGGGGAACTGCACATGTTTTGCCACAGGTTTCTCTGGGATACAGGTTGGGGTACAGAATTTTGTACCCCAGAGAAACCTGTACCCATGTCACAGGTATGCAGGTTGGCAGTGGGTTGATGGCAGGTAAACTCGCCCAAATATGGATGTAAGTTTAAACTCCACTCAAAATGGCATCAGTCAGTTGGAACTGTCAGACTCCTTTCACCCACTCACCACTCTGCCTCTCCACCTCTCCACCCCCCTTCCTCACTTCAAACACGAGTTGGAGGGGGTGTTTAACAACTCTTTGCCCCCCTCCCTTGCTTCAAAAGTGAGTTGAAGGGGGACAGGTAAGTCTTTTAAAAGTTATTCTTATCAAAATTAATTCTATTGACAGATACTTTTAGGTTGTGGTCTTGTCCACCACCCTGTTTCCCCTCCCTCGCTTCAAATGCGAGTTGGAGGGGTGTTTTTAGTCCTCATCCACCACACCACCCCTTGCATAATGTGTTGCGTGATGCAACACATTTACAACATGACACGACATGAGTCTACACTTGATTACTCCTATTCGATCCCATCAAATGAAAGAAGACTGTGAAAAAGAAGCAATTGGGATTGCTATATGTGGTTGACAACGACAGGGAAGTGTGTTGCCACCATTTGGGACCTGGGACAGTACTGCAAAAATTGAACATGTATTAAGGTAATTGCAATGTTACACTGGTGGGCTTGTAACTTAATAGCCCTCATCGGGCACAGCAATGCCACAAGAGGACAGCAATAACAAAGGAACTTTCCCAGAACCTGTGCCACCAAGTGATTTTGCTCCATCCACTGCTTTTTCAAATGCAATGGCTGACTTTTTGAACATGGTGGTAGCTTTGATGAGTGCATTATTGGAGGACTCAGACTCGGAAGTGGATTCAGACAGGACTTCAACCATTCTTTGTTTTACAAGCAGGATTTCATGTACCATACAAACTTTCTTGTTTTGGCTCTCAATTTTCAGATCCTCTTGCTGAAGTTGATGGTGGTGAGCAATGACTGTTTGAAGTTTAGATTACCTGGGTTGCAATAGAACATCTATCCTTACATTTTTGCTTGATGCTTTTCAACGCATTTTTGGAGAGGTGACTGGTGCTATAGGAAAATTGGATTCCAGCATCTTTGAGTATCTAGAAAGGAGGAGTGTTTAAATCAGCCACGAAAGGTCTACAATATAGGTTATACCTTTAGGTTTTTCATTTTCATTGCATCAAAGGCTTGTCCCTTCTTCACTCCACCAACGAGAGTGCATTCGACTCCTTCTCAGTTGACATTGGCATGTACACTCTCGATTAGATTGCTTGTAGAGTCACCCACATTCCAGACCTTGGAAGGAATGAAGCTTTTTTCCCAACAAATTGGGGCAAAGGCAAATTTGCTGCAGATTTTATCCTGAGTCTAATGTAATTTGTAAATCAGTGTCAAGCTCTATCTGTTGCTATGAATGCGATGGAACTCACCTGCCCCAGCTTTACCTCCTTGTTGTCAAATTGATTCAAGGGTGGCATCCCAATCAGGATGTGTCACACATAGCAAGGATTGCATAAGGTTCCGAACAGACTCGGGTACATTGCACTTTTGGATATTACGCTTGGCATGTGTATAGCATATGCGCACTAGATGCCAGAGGTGGTCATATGGATCAAGGGATGCGAGAATTCAACTTGGCTTGTGAAGGTCATATTTATTAGGCAACATTTGCGCTAGACTTTGCAGATGCAAACCAAGGCCTGGCAGTATCTTAGTAGTAATCATCTCTGCTGTACACAAAGCACAAACCTTTTGCCTGCCCACCATGCTGATCAATTGTCCAAAGAAGAATCATTCCCGTTGTCTCTTCAGAATGCTGAGCATGGAGATGATGCCATTGGAGGTGCTTGCCTGTGTCATTTTCAACAATGTCTTCGATTTCTTGAAATATTCATTGATGTACTGCGGCTGTCTGCTGTGTAACAAATACTTGGCAAAATGTTATGCCTTGTAGAGCACAAACCTTCATTAAAACATATTCAAGCCAGTCAGAAAGAAAGAAAGGGACATACTAGTATTGCTTATCTGGTCAACAGCAGCAAGCTCGAATTCATAGTAGCCAACAATGTGCTTGAAAGCCATGTTGCTCTGAATGTATTGTGTATTGAGAAGATGCCGGCTACCTTCACTGGTCATGCAGATAACAATCTGGACATCACAACTGCTATTACCATCTGTTGCCAGATCACCGTCATGTGTTGGAATGTCTGTCATATAAATCATTCTCCTAATGTAATGAAAACACGTCCTGAGAGATTTGTCTTGAAGTCTTTCCAATAGTACCAGTCCTGCAAAGCATGAGTGTCATGACCTGTCAACCCAAATTCTAGATACATACCTTCCCATCCTGTAGCGGCAGGAAAATGTATTTTCTTTGCGTTTTCAATATATGATCAAAGATGGGCCCGATTGGCCAAAGAAACATGGAGATCAGAAATTGTTAGAGGTTCATGAGAGTTAGGAAATTCCTGCTACCTTTAGGTAGAGGGTCTTAGGGACGTTGGATTTTGAAAATTGGCTGGCTGATCCACAATTCAGTCCAGCTGTGCAGACGACGTCACTTCTATTCAGTTTCTCTTGCCGAAGCTTGCCGTTTCAATGCATTACAAATTCCTCCATCATATTGTGACTTGATTGTTGCATTAAAATGTTTCATGCACTCCATGTAATATAATTTATTATAAAATTTCGCAACGCTTCTTGGCAGAGTCATAAGTGTAAGTATGCTAGTACTTATTAGGCTAAACTATACCATATATTTGTGTTCATTTTTTTGCCAGTGTTAACTTCCTCTGGGTTCCTTCCCAATTCCTTCCTGAACAATTGTTTTGACTAGGCAATGGCACGGGTCACAGGTAAGGGTCCTCACAGGTACGGGTCTGGTAGCCACATTTGGTACCTGTGACCCGCTGTTACCCGTGACCCAAATGAACGTCAACTCTTCCACAGCAACCACTACCACCACCAACGTAGTGCACGCAGCACATGACTCAACAACAAGGAGGGAATTCGAGGGAAGGGGGGATGGGCATGACAGCCCCATCCCCCGAACATGTATGTTTTTTTTAATTCTCAAATTACTTTTTACTTACTTTGATACCCACCAGCCGCCACCATACTTCGATACCTATCACCACTACCCTTCGATACACACCAGCCGCCACCACCCAACCCTGAAACGAGCACAAGTGCTTGTTTTCGGGGTTGCCACTGTTTTCTGGTCACCACCACCCTTCAAAACCCACCAGCGGTGTAAAGGTTGCGCTTTACAGGGCTAGAACTTAGAGTACGAAGCAGAGTTTGACCAATTCTATATGATCAAAAAGCTACTAAGTACAATGTTATCCCGGCCATAGGCCAGGTACAGGATATATATACATGAGAAAAAGTCACATGACTGATGATAACCATATACAAACGGGGGGGGTATAATAAGTAAGAAACACGCCCCTTACAAGCAGCCACACCCAACCCTGAAATGAGTGCTTCACTCATTTTTGGGGTTGTGACAGCTGCCAGGTCACCACCACTTCACCACCACCCTTTGAAACCCACCAGCTGCCACACCTAGGGCACATCATGGGTTTGCAGACCCACGTGGGTACCTGGGTTGGGTAGCCCGGTGTCAACGTAAAGATAACTTTGTGAAAAGATATGCTTTACCTGGGTTTCGCCGGTAGATCTTGT
>Ga0307514_10002552_pt1 | contig 18748 bp, 16 predicted proteins | sample 16_EM_MG_FD_203088 | JGI IMG/M metagenome (GOLD analysis project Ga0307514, IMG submission 203088) | Populus trichocarpa ectomycorrhiza microbial communities from riparian zone in the Pacific Northwest, United States - 16_EM | ecosystem: Host-associated > Plants > Roots > Unclassified | place... | reverse complement strand
AGAGGACCTATCCCAGTCGGAGCCCGCATGCCAAAAACTTCAAGGTTCTCAATATCTCGTGATGATAAATACTCTGATACTGTCCACACCACACCCAATTAATACTTGTAGTTCCGCTTTTCTATCCTGTCGGAAATATCGTCAAATACATACATTGTCCTGATGTCATATTCATACGGGGGTAATTAATACGTCGTTGGTTTTCCTCCACCAGAATTCTCGCAAGGGAATCTCGGAGCTTAACAAGAGATTCCCACCGACCCAACTCAGCCTGGGCACCATGCTTGCCTGGACACCCACTGCAAAGCTCAGCAGCTGCCGTGGCCCACTCTGTGAGGACCGCCGCAGATGGGAATGCTTGAACTTCTGCACCAGCTTGTGCTTGCTGGAGGATCATCTGAATCAACTTTGCGCCATCAATTGAGGGGAGAATAGAGTGCATTAGGTATGGCGTTTGAGATATTTTCTCCAGCAATACTTTGTGTATTTTAAGGCCATAACCTCGCTTGCTAAAGAGATACGACAGCTGGGTCGTGATGATGAGGAGATCTGCAAACCCTCTCGAGCCATGGTAATCGGAGTATGTTTGATCCAGTAAAGGGAGAACTAAGTTGACAGCGAAACCGTGTATGATGTCTGTGAAAGGTGCAGAACCCTTGGGCTGTGGTTTAGCAGGCTGAGGTAGTGAATGCAGCCATACCATGATGCGTTCCAGCCTTTCAGAAAAATCTGAGAGAAACAGTGCGCAGCATTCCTCTGACTGTAGAAGCTGTCCTGCCGCAGTGGGATTCCCGGCTAATTCTGTACCTATCGCCCCAAGACTTGCCACTGTATAGGGCGAATTAGAAAGGACAAATGTTGTAAACTTGTTACGATCCCCGGTGAAAAGAAATTCCATCCTGCCCTGCTAAGTTACAGGTGGGTGAAAATACGGTTGCTGCAACTATGTGCTAACAGAGGTTGATGAGGTTGATATTTCTGAATATAATGTGGGATTGTGAGGTCAAGATAAGTTGCGTAATTAATAGCGGAGACGAACTATTTAAATATGTCAACCCCACACTCAAAAGAACCAATACTTCTACAGCGGTACTGCAGTGACATGAAGGTCACACTGACGTTGGTGGCCTGACGGTGTGGAGGTGGGAAATACGCTTGCATGTGGAATATGCATGCCAGTGCCCACACTCACGTGACAGGACGATCTCATGCAAACGATCAGAACACAATGCTAAGTAGCGTACTTCTGATTTCTCTCTCACACATGATGGGGTAAGAGAAAAAAAAGATCGAAATTAATTCCGCCTTATATACGGAGTCGGTTCGAGACTATGTTACCCAGACTACGTTATATATGTACAGAATATTTCCTGGTTCGGTTAGTATTGTGTAGATCCCTGCGATGCTAACGTTAAAGCTATATATCAATGTGCCCCCTATCAAGTATCTACCCTCAATTCCTCACTTATCCATGGGGAGCTCAACCCCCATCTCTCCCCAAGGAACTACTGGCGGATTTGTACACTGCGTATCAAACTCCCCACCTGGCACAAACCGCACCATCCCCGCCTTCTCCCCACCCCCAACCACATTCTTATCATTCACCCACCCGGGAAACAGCTCCACCAAGGTCTTCTCCCGCTGGTTCTGGCTATATTTCGGCCAGCCTCCCTTATACCTCGCCAATCCATTCTTAGGGTCCTTTGCGAACGCAACCCAAGCACCTTGGATGTACTCGCTTGCACGGCGTTCATACTCACGGAATTTCAATCCCAGGGGGAGGTTATTGAAGATGAGTGCCAGCTCGGCGGTGTGATATGCGCGGGGCCAGGTAAATGGTTCCATGAGGGTGGGGAAAGTAGGCATATAGCGGTAGCGGTAGACCGTAGTGTGGTCCTCGATTATACTATAGCGAAGGCAAGTCAGTCGTGAGAAGTACTAGGTAGGGAGGGAGGCGTGTACTTTGCGTATCTTGCGGTGGGGCACGTGAATTCAGTGATAGTGAAAATGTCTGAAAGAGTATAGTTTATCCCATGAACAAGGTCGTATGGGACAACAAAATCACCTTCCTGGTGATTGCTGCCTACCAACAATGGCTATCAGTACCAGTAATCATATCAGTCGTTAGCGACTATCTTCCCATACTGTACGAGAAAAAGACCTGAATCTCACCCTTTTCGCAAACCTGCCTTTCTTTGCTTGCTCGATATACCCCTCCCGGGTCCACACCGTCGTATTATCTACGACTGGCTTCCCCCCTGGCAGATCCCCGATAGAATTAAACTTCTTATTTGACACTGATAAAGCAAGCTTTTTCGCGTCCACCCCCAACATGCATTTGAATACCTCCGTTTCCCCTCCAGCATCACCACAACCAGCATTTTTCGCAACCCGCGGAAATTCCCATGAATATCCATCGCCTATATTATACGGTGATTGAGCAATGAATCCATAAGCAATCGGATCGTCAGGGTAAGAGAACATATAGGTGATTACGCTCATGCTACCAGCGGATTCCCCAAATAGGGTTATCTTTTGGGGATCACCACCGAAGCGGTTTATGTTGTCGCGAACCCATTCGATCGCTACACGCTGATCGAAGAGCCCAAGGTTTGTCTCATGAAGTGGTACAGAAGGGGTCATTGGGAATCCAAAAATGTTCAAGCGGTAGCTTGAAATTTGTAAATAGTTATGTTAGCAAACTTCGTTTTCGGATAAGATCTGCGCATGCTCACTTGAAACTAACAACAAGGATGTCATTATGGGCTTCCACAATGCGCATTCCATTAGAAACTGCCAGCAAAAGTTAGTCTCAGGTATGTAGAAGCTGACTATGTAGGAGTGTACTGACCGGGAGTACTGCTGCCTCCTTCCACGAAACCTCCACCATGAATCCACACCATGACGGGCAGCAACTCCTTCTCCTTCTTGGGTTTCCTCACGGGAGCCCAGATATTCAGGCTCAGGCAATCCTCACTTTCATCTGTTTGGATATCGCTCCATTCGACCTTATCCTCTCCCATCACTGGGTCCCGAAGAAACGACTTATACCGAAACTGGTAGCAGCTCTTGCCAAACTCGGATGCATCTACAAGTTCGCCACCGGGTGGTGCACTTTCCAGCGGCTTTGGAGGCTTCCAGCGGAGAGCATTAACTGGGGCCTGGGCATACGGAATACCGAGGAATGCGCGGGTGGTGGGGGAAGGGTGGAAACCAGCATAGGTGCGCCCCAATGTGTCAGTTACAAGAAGATTGCATATGTCAAATTCCTTGGGGATCCCCGATGGAGGAAGGGCAGCAGCAAGGGCACAAAGGGATTCAATGGCCTTGATAGGGAGTTGCATGGTTGAATTTTCATAAAAGTACAACACAAATATGTATAGTAGTTGTGGTGCTAGGCAAGTCGGAGGACAATTTCCAAACACCCAGCCGCCTAAGGGCTGGTGTCGTATATATATTCCACAGGTCCCACTCGGACTCGAATTCGCGATCTGCTGCATGATAACGTGTTGGGCGTAGCTAGGGGCTGAACAACTTTGCTCCGGAGTTGCACCAATTATGGTAGCTTGTTTCAGGTACTATCTCTCCGCGTGTACATAGATCCCAATGGTCAATCCGTAGAGGAATATGAGACTCCCAATTGGGTAGTGTCACTGACACTAGGTACCAGACGACAAAAACTCTCCACCTTACTTGATCAGGCTTAGCACATACCGATACAGCCGATAATGTCCAGCAAGGGAATACCCAGTACCAGTCTATGGAAAGATATATCGTGCTCCGTTGATTCCAGCCATTTTCGTTGCCAGTCAATTCCGGAACCTTATCCTTCAACGCGCTAACGACTCGTAAGTTTTTAACTTCACCTCGTGAACAACTAGACTAACTCGAGAACCACTACTCCTACTAACAAACTATGAGCGTTGTGTTAGGCACAGCGGAGTAGAGACTTGTATGCTGGGGCACGGGAGTCGAGTGCGTAGATGGTAGTGTACGAACGAGACTGTGTGAAGGCTTGCTTGCTTGTATTATTCTATCTAACAGAGGGAAATATACAGGTATATATAAGAAAATAACGAACTGCTAATTCGTGAGATAATCATGAAAATAGAAGTACGTTAGAGGGTCTCAGACATGAACAAACATATGAGACAGGTACGAACGGTAGTGAGACAGCGATATACATGTAATTAAACAACGTATGGCGATGAAACAATACGTAAATAGAAACACAACAGGTACAAGGATGTGGTGGATGCCTAATGTTCCAACACCTACTCGTGTAGTTTTATTCCTCATTCGTAAACACTTATGCCACACATGATGGTACCAACCAGACTACTCATGATACGATATCTATACTCGTTAATCGGTTAATCAAACAAATCACCGCCTACACCACAAAAAGATTATTCCCGGTAAGTAATCTGCATAATCTGCCGTCTATTGTGCAATGGTGTATTCAATCTATTACTTTTATTTTTGTTTCATTGTTCATGCACATAGCTACTTATTTATACATTCATTCGGCACATAATATTGCCTGCGATCAGAGAGAAGAGACAAGCAAGCACAAGTCGATAGCAACAGGGGCGAAATGCAGTACAAGAATGAGCCATAAATAAACATGTATACATAAGGTTGAGGTTGAGCGAGGTAATAGAAACATAGAAGGTTGGAAGCTATCGAATTAAAGTCCTGCTTCGGTATCCCGCAGTAGAGGTATTCTGGGTCGTCTACCAGAACCTGTGGAACATTGACCGCTTCACGTGGATTAACAGGAAAGAGCTCGATATCGTGGTCTTCTGGGTTAGGGATTGGGGTTGGAACAAGACCCCGAAGGCCAAGGCCATCTGCCCACACCCTGTTCGGGCAAGCTGATTCAGTATGAGAATTATACGTTGTGTTGGGCTTATTACTAGTATCGTATTGGCACAGAGCATATGTTGTGTCGGTACAGAGCCTGAGAATTATACATTTTGTCGCTTAGACAGAGTATAAGAATTATACATTGTGTTGGGGCACAGAGCATGTAACTTTGGCGAGTATATAGCGAAATTATTTGACGAATGGAGGCTAAGTAGGCACGAAGGAAAAAACTTTACCCGTCCTTGGCAGTCTTATCCGTGTTGACTTTACACTACGCTGGATTTAGGTATTCCAGCGCTTATCGGGCTAATTGACGAGTGTAAAGTTAAAAACTTACGAGTCGTTAGGAGATGAAACCCAGGCTGTCCGATTATTTCATCTATTCTTTCGTGACTTCCTACTGGATTCTCAGAGGTGCAGTGATTCTCGGTTTCAGATAGATGAGAAAGAGCGACACACCAGCCTATTTCAAAAATGTATGGAGCATACAGTATATCTCAGCTTCAGGAAAATATGTGCAATCTTTGGGGACCAGGGGTTTTGATTACCGAGATTCCCAATGATACGATACAACAAAGCATTCCACCACACGTTCAATACGCATGCCGTTACTGGCTTGATCACTGGCGACTTGGGAATCCAGTAGAAGAAGACATCAAGACTATTCGGCAATTTCTGGAACAACACCTCCTTCATTGGTTGAAGGAACTTAGCTTGATTGGAGAGGTATCAAATGGAGCACACATGATAATATCTCTGGAGGAAATAATATCTGTAAGCTGCAATGCTCATTCCTTTATACAGAGAATAGTATTGACCTGAAAACAGGGACAATTGGGAGACTATGATCCCGGATTGTTAGAACTTGCATCTGATGCCAAACGATTTGTATTGCATATGAGGTCAATTATTGAAATGGCACCTCTTCAGGTCTACTATTCGGGACTTTTGTTTGCTCCAGGATCAAGTCTAATTCGAGTAGGATGCTTCAAAAATATCCCAAGGGTTACTATGGAACTCAAAGTGGCAGATGTGTGGAGCTCATTGATACAGACGCTAGAAGGGCATACCAGTTATATCAGTTCGGCTGTGTTTTCACCTGATGGAAAGCTTGTTGCCTCTGCATTCTGGGACAAAACGGTCAGATTATGGGATACATCAACAGGAAAGCAATGTGGAGTTTTTGAAGGTGAGGTCAATTCGGCTGTGTTTTCACCTGATGGAAAGCTTGTTGCCTCTGCATCTTCAGACTACACGGTCAGATTATGGGATACATCAACAGGAAACAAATGTGGAGTTTTGAAAGGTCATAGTAGTGAAGTCAATTCGGCTGCATTCTCACCCGATGGAAAGCTTGTTGCCTCTGTATCCAAGGGCAAAACGGTCAGATTATGGGATATATCAACAGCAAAGCAGTATGGAATTTTGAGAGGCCATACCACGAATGTCGATTCGATTTCGTTTTCACCCGATGGAAAGCTTGTTGCCTCTGCACCCGACGACTACACAGTCAGATTATTGGATACATTGACGGGACGGCCATGTAGAATTTCGGAAGGTCATACCAGTTTTGTCAATTCGGTTGTGTTTTCACCCGATGGGAAGCTTGTTGCCTCTCCATCCTGGGATGTTTTCACCCGATGGAAAGCTTGTTGCCTCTGCATCCTTGGACAACACGGTCATAGACGAGTAAGGTTTTCGGGACTGACGGGTGCATTAGCAATGAAAATGGCAGGAATCAACGGAGTAGTTATGACCCAAATATCTGTCCACGGGACTGACGGATAAGGTTTTTGGGATTGAAGGGTGCATTGATAACGAAAATGGCTAGAATCAACGGAGCACTTTCCATAACATACGTGTGGAGTGATATTCCACTCGTAATCGGGCTTATCGGACCAATTGACGAGTGTAAAGTTAAAGACTTTCGAGTCGTTAGCACGATTGACGAGTAAGGGTTTCGGGATTGACGGGTGCATTAGCAACGAAAATGGCAGGAATCAACGGAGTAGTTATGACCCAGATATCGTTCCATAGTAGTCAGTCCATCCGTTATTGAAATGTCTTCACCACCATATCATGATGATCATCACATACTAACCTCACGTGTCTACACTAAGATGTGAGAGATTGTTGAAGAATCAACAGGCTAGAGGCGACAGCGGAAGATTCTAGGGGTTAGCCTAGTATGTACAGTACGTATCAGACGGACTTGAAGTAGGTGAGCTTTCGGGCTTGAGTTATTCGATATCTGGATATTCTGAAGTGAATCCTCTTCGATAGTGATTTATTGAGGTGATTTGCTCTGCCTTTTATCTACCGCTCTCAATACCTGAAGCAATCAGAATGACGACTGAGATTACATCAATCATCAATGTCATTATCGATGTCATTATCGATATCGCTGTAATATATTAAAATATTATTTCAACTCTCCGTAACTTCTAGCACTAGTTTCCACTCAACAGAGATTGTCATTCTCATCATATCACATGATATGATCATTTCCATTGAGGATGTGTGTGATATAATGCACATCGCAATCATGTATATATGCATATGGATATAGTCTCTAACTCATCCATCTCTTTCATCTTCACGTCCTGTATGTTCTTTCATAAGTCTGCTAGAATACATGCTCATATATACATCTTCATACATATATCTATCTTTTTTTTTTGGGGGGGGGGAAATCATTAATCGTATTCAGCCTCTAGAGACTATGGCGATGGACTGCGGCGCACTGTTGCCAGCTGCCTTCACACCAACCAGGCCAGTCCCCGCCCCTCACTCTATATACACATATTATCCGCCCAATCCCCTGCCCTCTTCAGTTCCTCCCTACTGTATAAGTCTCGCCAGCTCCTCGCACCATTTCTCATCTTGCCATATCACCTCCCTCGTCCTTCCCCTCCCGTCTCCTACCCATGGGCACGAATACAGGTGTGCCGCATTCTGTACCGTCCACCCATCACACGGACAGCTTCCGTCGTCCACCTTCCCGATCTCTTTTTGCCATCCCGCTTGGGGTCCTTTGTCGGTCACCATATAGGCCAATCCTCTAATGGCCATCCTGTTCCACTTGAGGTGCGCCGGCGGTGCCGTGTGAAGTCTGTATGCTTGGCGTATGCCTGCCGGTCTCACTATGTCAGGCTTGTGCATCCGCTTGCCCTGCTTCACTTCATTCTTTGCCCTTGCGTCAGCCCTCTCGTTCCCTTCCACTCCATCGTGTCCCTTGACCCACATCAGCGTGCGTGGGCGTTCTGTCATTTGCTGTACGAGGCGTTCGAAGACTGTCTTCCACTCTTCCCCTTCTGCCATTCTTAAGAGATTGTAGGCTCCTCTCACATCTAAGGTTGTATAGTAGCGGGCCTTAGATAACTGCATGAGGGTATCTCTGATTAGGGGGAGTGGATAGCGGTTCTTGACTGTGCCCTCGTTGAGTCCTCTGTAATCAACACATAGTCTTAGGAGCCATCCTTCTTTTTGACAAATAGGATTGGGGCGCCAGCAGGAGAGGAGCTTGCTCTGATGAATCCTTTGAATAGATTTTCGTCAATCCATTGGCGGAGGGCTTGCAGTTCCAATTTTGATAGAGAGTATAAGGGACCGAAGGGGGGCGTAAATCCCTCTTTCAAGGGGATCTTGTGGTCGTAGGGGCGGTGGGGTGTTAGGACTTCAGCTACGGCCTTCTTGAAGAGGGGTATGTATTCATGATAGTCCTTAGGCACAAGCTCTTTGATCTTATCATCTTGGCACTGTTGTTCAAGTACCTCTCCGAGCAGCTCAAGCTCTGGGATTTCGAGAGCTACAACATGCGGACCCATCCCTGGCTCGACAACCTCATAGTCAAGAAGGCACAAACCTTGGAACACAAAGTCGCCCGTGGCCAACCAACCCCCACCAATACAGTCCCCTTGCATACTGTCACCGGCATTTGGTATGGGCTCGCGGTTAACTGTGACCAAGAGTATACCAGGTCCCGCATTAGGATGAAGCTGACGTAAAGAACAGTATGAACTGTATTGTCCCATAGGGTATTTGGTCAGGGGCCGATTTTTCGTTTTGGGAGATTAGAAGCGTGGGCAGGTGTCGGAGGGGGAGGTTCTTTTTTTCCGCTCTTAAAAGCTCTAACTCACAATGTGTCCCTGGAGGAAACCGCAACGTGCTGGACCTTTTGAACATATGCCAAAGTCATGATTAGTGATGAGTCAATTAAAAAACAGGGAAGAAATCTCGTAATGGAGCTGGATCAGCGAGTGAATATTGCGGATATTCAGTATTTGAAGACAACTATGATACTGTATTGCCATTTACAGAAGTGCGTGCAAATTTTGATCGATTTATTCGCCGACCAGAGTATACAAATCGAGCTCGCATGTCTGCAGAAAAACGACACCTAATGCAACTATTTTTACGCATACCTACTCTAAAGCCAACAAAAAAGTATGAGATTGATCTACGAACTCAACTTCATGGTTATGCGGATCCAATGTGCAATACTTTATGGCGCTTGCGAGATAGTGGCCATATTAAAGATCGTACGCGTCAAGTTGTATCTGAAGATATGGCCACTAATACTATTACGAGAATTCATTGCCTACATGCAATCCGGGGAAGAATAAAACCTTTGATCTTCTTCGAGAAGAGTATTATGGAATTACAAAAGAAGAGGTAAGTTGTTATATTCTTTCTGTATTCTAATGTCATTAGGTAGCATGGGGTAATTAAACACTGCAGAGTTTGTTTATCAAATCGGCCCGGGTCAGCTCGACCTCCATTAGAACCAATTGTGGTTAATAATGTCTTTGAACGAGATCTGATAGATATGCATCTTGAAAAAGACGATATTTATGAATGAGTTTTGCATATTAAAGATCATTTTTCGAAGTATAGGTAGCTTTAACTGCAAAGGGTGCTAGACCAGTGGCACGAGAGTTGGAATATTGGATTCAGTTAATGGGTCCACCACGAAACTTGCAATGTGATAACAGACGAGAATTTAAAGGCGCAATGTTTTAGTTAGCTGATAAAACGAACTCTCCTCTGTATTTTTTGTCTGGGCCCGCCCAGTCAATTGGTAGGGCCACTCATCAAGGGACCGGTCTAATGATCACTATTTTTTTTTTTTGGGAGGGGGATTCAGTAATCGTATTCAGCCTATCTAGACTATGACGATGGACTGTAGCCTGCTATGGCTAGGCCTCTCTCTGCTACCGGGCTAGTGACGAAAAACACATCATTGGTGACTGGGCCGGAATATATGTATTGTTGATGAGACAGCGTTTCAGTAAGTAATTTATTCCGCACTTGTTAGTTATATATTTACATGATATAGATATAATTTACGCCCTACTAGTACTATTGGACGCAAAGGCAAGGCACCTCGAGGAGAGAAAAAGATCAAGTCCCGAATCACTGTATTTTTGGTAACCAATGCCGATGGTTCTGATAAATATAAGTTGTCAGTTATCAACAAATGGAAGCAGCCCTTGAGTTTCAAAGCAGCTGATATTAATCCAGCAAATCTACCAATCTTATTACTATAATAAGACAGCTTGTATGCAAGTTACTATTTGGTTCAACTTCCTACGACAGTTTAGCGAGTGGCTTAACGTATCCTGATCCTACTTCACCTCCACAAAACTATCAAGGACAAGTACCTCCAGTACTTACCAACATTCGACGACAATTTAGTATAACAGAAAATTAGGCTATGTAAGGAATGGAGCAGACATTTGAGGCATAGTGCCGGCACCAATGAAGACGACATCTCATGTCGACCTCACATAGTACTACCGGTATAGTACGGGTATAGTACCAGTACAGAATTGTATATGTAGAAGTTGATCATGACTGGTACCTAGGTATTTCAGCTATACACTGTGTATGTGCAATTGCACTGCAGCATCGATCTACCAGAATGGACCCTGCCAGAGCAATCAAGCTAGAGCCAGCTGCTGCACATGCGATCGAGCCAGAGTTTCAACCATAAATCCCGAAACAATGATTCATGATGCAGTCTGTACAATTCCGGAATCTACAAATTTATTCCCTTTAGATGTATTCTCCTACTTCTGGGGCGTTGGCATTTTACAAACTATCTGCCGTGCAACCAACCCACCTGCCTACCGCTATTATCAGTCAGTCTTTCATCAAAAAAGTCAGCACTTAGACTCCTTTGCAACTGAAATACCTTTAGCAATATTGAGAGCTTGTTCTGTTAGTTAGTTACGCTGTGCGCTGTCCTGGATAGGATACGCCACACGCTTGTTTGCTGGCCCGTGACTTCGCATCGCACCGCGACGTATATAAAGCTGCCTGTTTTCCCTAGTTATGGCTTTCCTTCCTCACGCAGCAATTTGTGCTCTCGTTAACAATCTCGTTTCCGGTTTTGTCCTTTCGTCCGCGGCTTTGGCTCTTGTACCTAGTTCTATCAAATACGTACGCTCTTTATCCGCCATGAACTATCGAGGGTAGCTCAGACCTTCCCGCCCTGCGTCCCAAGCCGGCAACTTGTACCCGCCCGGGGTTTTTTTATTATTATTAAAAAGTCATTAATCGCATTTAGCTCCCGGCCCTTGTTCATAACATGGCCCATCGAGCTTCCGTCCAGGGAACACATTAAACTTCTGCGGAAAATTGTCAGCTCTCGATGCCTTTTGTGATCGGCGTCGATGCGAGCGTTTTTGGTTCAGAGTTTTAACCAGCTTACAAGTTGTTTCAGGGACGCCTCAGTAGGATCAATGGTACCACAGGTAAAACTAGGAAAATCATCAGATTCGCTCAAACAAGAAAGCTTATAGACAGCTAACATGTCCAATCTAAATAACGTTTTACGGGTGTTACCACAGTAATCTTCACTGTCATCCGATTCTCTGTGACCAGGCGGCGGAGGATTCCTGGTCAGTGCTTGGCTGCTCGGTCATCCGATTGTCTAATTTAAACTGGAACAAAAGGATCGTCTTTAAGATATATACTCCTTAGTTAGTAACTACGGTAGGGTATGGAGGTCCGTGTGTTTAACAGAATTCAGATCAACATGCTAGGACACGGAGTTGTGGGTGAATAATCACAAGGAGTGTGTGCTTCAGTTGTGAGGCCCTGGCTTTGTACCTACGCTTCGAACTCCGCACGCAGGTCATCATAAAGAGCCCCATCTTGTATGATACCTAGGTCTGAAGAACCAGGGTGGAACCATTACCTACGGTACCTAATGCGCTCTCAGACTAACTTACATGGGAGATTCGAGTTAGCCAACCGAGTTAGCATGACCAAGTGAAACATGTTCTACTAAGCGAGGGAGGGCATTTCACTTTTTGTATGAGGGTGAGATGGAGAATCTGATTAGATATCAGAGGTGCTTTTACCTACTTATGGTATATATTGGAGGTATTTCATGGCTTCACAGGTGGGATATTAGTACCACACTGTCCGGAATTGACGATTTGATTATACAGGACCTACCGGAATGTGGGAGGCGCTATGTACAGTACATATAATGCAACCAGAAAGCACTCAAAGGAACTCAGCATATCATTAATGAATCATATATACATCCAAGTCATAAATATACATCACTGCCCCCTTTCCTCTTATCTTATAAGTGATTAAATCATCTCCATACTATGCCAAATCTTGAAAGACTATTCCAGCGGAGCAATTTGTATTGCCATGGGCCTCCAAACCAAATCTTCTGGATGAATACGATATTGGCCTGTACCTAAAGCTTCGAAATATAGTCTGCGTGCGTTGGTAGCTCTATACAACGTACGTAAGAAGAAAGGAGAGCTTGGTGGTTGATCGGAATTCTCCACGTCCGTGAAGTACTGTCCCACGACAGCTATTGCAGATTCACCCCAGGAAGTTCCTCAGTAGAGTGAGGTACAATGGATATGGAGTATACATGTCAAGGAGGTTGTAGTCATATTCCAATACCACTAGCTCGTGGCTTGTGGCGGGATTGAGGCTTGTGGCCCTGGCACAAGAAATGCATAGTCACAGCAGAAAATAATTCGGCACCCGACCTTCGAGCTTGGCAAGAGATAAACAGCATAACAGCTATTTGCATATTTTGTGCACAGGGGGGCTATTTCATCATGGCCCTCCCTGCATAGCGTAGTCTGCAGCAGTGACTATGCTAGCATCAAAGTGGTAATCCGAGATTCCTGCAGCACAAACTGGTGACTATAGAGGTGGATAAGGTCGCAAGCTCATTTGGCATGATTGATTTTCATTATATTCCTTGATGGTATTTTTCACAACAGGTAATTCAACCTGAGTCAATTGTTTTTGACTTCTTGTGTATGGCTGTTTGACTGTACATATCCCCCACCACCCCTCCAAGCACGACAATAGGAATTCCCTTCAAGAAATTATCTTCACAATGCACTTCAGGCTATACCACAGGAGCGTTGCTTAACCAGGGATACCAGGGATACTGGCACGAAACCATGGAATACCCTAGACATGCATAGAGCTCAGATGTTTGTATGGAAGCTTGTATGGGTGTCTTTACTGTAGGTCAAAGCCCACAATTACAATAACATTGCGAAGAAATGGATTAATAGTCAAGGGAAGCCAAGCATAACCAATGACCGCTCTAGCACAATGCTTATCTTATTTACATTTTATTTTGCCGACATTAGGTACTTCGGACCTTGTCCTTGTCCCATGTTCAGCCCGACCTCCTGATCTTACAGCACACCCTGCCTGCTGCTACCTGACAATGTTTTTGCACCTTCGCGGCCTTCCCCGAGGGTTTTTCAACACGGCTGCCGGCCTTCTCATCATAACCCTAATTACACTCTATGCTCAGTGGGGGAAGGCCAGTGGTGAACGGGAAGAGCAGGGCGCGCCAGCTAAGACATCACCGAATTGGATCGAGCGCTTGCGAGGAGGCGCCGAGGGTGTGGCTTGTACTACAGCGCCTGTAACAATTGTGCAGACTGTCACAGTTACTGTTGACAGCCCCGAAGCGACTGGCAAGAGCAAGTTCCCTGCTGGCGTCTTTACAGCTCACGATGAGGATTACGCTTCTCTGCTTACAGACTCGGATCTCCCCGCCCTCGCTACTCTTCGCATATACGCTTTCTTCGGCGGGCTCCAGCGATCCTAATCCCGTACTAACTTCTTCAGTGCGTGCCCGCCAGCGTGTCTTTGATCAGCTCTACTCCATCGGCTTGCCCACGGGCCCTGCCTCCTGGGAAGCTTACCTCGCTACTCTTGCGCCCGGCCACCTTCCACCACTGACCCACATCGCTCAGCACTACATTCACACCCATCAGCATCCATCACCAACGGCCTGCAGGGAGCAGACACGCCTCCTCGTGTTGCCCAGTTACCGCCGTGGCAGTGGTATAGGCTCTATCCTCCACGGTGCCACCCACGCACTCAGTGCAGCAATTCGAACTTCAGCTTCATTCGAAGCGAGAGAGTGCTCATCTACAACGAGCGTGATGGGAGTGGTGAACAAGAAGGTCCACCAGCTATGTTGCTCAGTGGGGAAGGGAAAGATTGCCCTGGTAAGAAGAGAGGGATGGACTGTTTCTTTAAACCCATCACAAGCTGTTCTTGGAGTGATGTCCGTTTTAATGATGGTGAGGGAGGTAAGAGGAATGCAATTCTCTTCTGGCCGTACGACCCAAATGGGAATAAGGATGTGAAGCATCCAACTTTGGGATATGGCACTAGATATGGCGATATCCCGGCAGTTTTGGGAAAGCTGCTACAGGAGTGGGAAGTGCTTTTTTTTTTAAAAAAAAAGAATCATTAATCGCATTCATCCTATGTAGAATATGGCGATGGACTGCAGCTCCTGGCGTATCCCAGGTGGCCTCTCCCTTCCGCTCGGGCCAGTCCCTGCCCCCCCCTTCTTGTGATATTTACAAAATAAACGCTGTCACTGCCTCACACCACCTCTCGTCCTCTCACAACATCTCTGCCGTCCTTCCTTTACCGTCCCCAACCCACGAACATCCCATCAGGTGCGCTGCATTTTGCGCGGTCCAACCGTCACATACACACCACTGCTCCTCCGTCTTTCCAATTTCCCACAGCCACTGCTGCTGTGGACCCTTGTCGGTGACCATGTAAACTAACCCTTTCACCAGTGGGAAGTGCTCGCTTCAGGGAAAACTGGGATCACTATGTCCCCGAATGCCAGGAAGTTGTGGTGGCGGGGTCAAGGTGCTGGATAGCTTGCTCGACTTAATCCTTGGGCCATGACCCGAATTCTGGACAATCGTCGGGGCACAAAGTTGACGAAGGTTGGAGTTCGTGGGGTGAGTACATGATATCTTCCATCCTCGCTAACCTACTACCCGATCACGTCTGTCAAAGTTTATTGTAAATAACACTCCATTGTTGAGCCCTCAGACTCAAACTGACTTGCCCATGCCGTTTCCCCTGCCCGCCAACACCTTCGCCTCCGAAATGGACCTCGTACCGTTTGACGACTATCTCTCTTCTGCTGCTGCCATAGCAGATACCAACCCATCCCGAGGAGGGTCCAGCAAGTCCGTCTTTCTCAGCACTGAAGACCCAGCAGTCATTGATGAGATGATTGCATTCACAGCCCTAGACAGCCCAGGCAAGGCCAGTGACACGACCTCCTCCAATTTGCAGTGGACATTCTTCTACACGAAAAACCTACCAAGGAATAATGGGGGCCCAAAAACCGAGGTTAATACTGGTGGGGAAGGAGACAACTCTGATGCATCTAGGGGAGCTGGTGCTAGGGTTGGAGGCGGGAGGCTGGGTGGGGACTAGGAATAGTAATTGGTGTAGGCTGGTGGAAGATTTGGCACAGGTCTGGGTTGGGGGAAGTGCTGGTAGTGGTGAGGTACCAGGAGTGTTTGTGGAGGCTGGAGGGAGGGGAGATTAGGTGGATTATCACTTCTGAGGTGACAGCAGGGTGGTAAATAACAAAATGTGCTAGTAGTTAATGATTATGGCCCTGAATATAAAATATAGTCTAATTTATGTAAATATGAGATGCAGTACGCAATTGTGGGTCGCCTGTTGTTGTTTTTTCTCAGTCCCCCCTATACAGACATAAACTCCCTGAGATAAAGTCACCAAATTGCAGAGAACAGCTTCGCGTTAAGGGGATCGTATCACCACTTTTCAGGGATTGTTGAATCTGAAGTATTGGTATTAAATGAAGGTTCCTTCGGTATTGGATATTCCGAGCCCTGGGTATGCATGTCTGAGATCGCTGCCAGGGCTAGTTATGTAGATCATCTCACTGGCCATCTTGATCGTCCGATCGATCGGTGCATGTCAAATTTATTGCCAACGGGCCTGGACAGATCCTTAGCCTGGCCGCTGATCCCCGCGGCTGATCCCCGACGGAGGTACGGAGTAGGTACCTACTGGTTCATCACGCACCCCATCAAGTATTATACAACACGGAGTGTTTGAGCATTGAAAACAGGACCCTGAGGGTAATACTTTTTAGTACTGTACCCTCCTTGTTGTGGAGTAGTGAAATTCTGATTTAACAGCACTCGTAAGAGAGTGGGGGAGGAGGGGAGTGGAGAGGGTAAATGTTTTCAAATATTTATATACCAGGTCATATACAGTATGTTCCAACCCAACAACCCAACAAATATTTTTGATTTACACAACAACCATGGATACTGGTGATGGCATGGGGACCGGATATGAGGGTGTGATATTTAATTGAGTTGACGATAGGCTACTTGGAATTATATTTCAAAAAAAGTGGGCTTCATATTTGGCACCTGCCTTAATGACTGCTTGCTCATTCACGGCCACTGCAGAGTAGTCGCTACCTAAAGAAGATCGCTGTCTTTTCTGTACCATTCTGTCAAAGACCTTGTGGGATACTTGCATCTAGAAATAACCATCCGGAATTGGTTGCGGCGGGGGAGAAGGGGGGGAGAAGGGCATGATTTTTTGGGATGGTGTAAAAACAAATTGTTCGCTCCCAGACGACTTCAGGGTAATTTTGGTCCGAAGAAAAATGTGTGCGGGACTAGTTTGCAATGCGAGACCGGCATAATTCTAGGAATTGCCATCTCAGGAGCGCCCCCCCCCCCCCAGGTCAAACTTGAGTTCAGGGTAACAAGAATACCAGCCATATAAATTGCTAGGTAATGTACACTGCAGGCTTGTAGAAAAACATCCTGCAAACCCACAACCAACCCCAACCATAATAAACAATCATATGATTCCAAACTTTCTCATTTCCCTTACTTGCTTGCATTGTTGATTACATTCCCCAGCATGTAGGAAATACCTCTGATATGTCAACTGGTGTCCACAAAAACGGATGTGGCAGGGTATCCAATTAGACGAAGAATATAAGCGCAGGGTTTTTCGAGAGTTCTTTATTCCTTAAGAGCGTAATAGTTTAAGCTGTCAAACTAGCAAGCTCACACTCGCCAATTCCTCCGTTCATAACCTCGCAATGCACGAACCTCCTTCACTCAGAGTACTAGTATGTAACCTTGGTCTGACCTAGTCCCTCTACTAGTCTTTGTATTCATTACCTTTTGGTTTGGTATCGCGGAATCAATGTACATATATATGATACCTACATACGGTATACATAGTGCTTATTCACCAACCGGACTAGATAGCTCATGTATTAGAGTTGTATACCGGGTATCTCTTATGCGTCTTTTGTTTTCAAGTAATTCACTTAGCTTAAATCGCTGCGAATAAACCTATACAGGTGCAGAGGGATAAGCATAAATAATTATTATAGACTATGCCGTATGACTAAATCTACTTTCTAAATATTATGCATGAAACCATCATTCCCCCTCCATGGTCCTGTAATCCCCCATCCCTCTTCTCCCGATCCACACCCACGCCCTCCATGCAAACCTCTTTTCACTCAAATACCTTGGTTTCTCTGCGCCTTCTGGCGCCAAACTGATCATCAATGGACTGTCCGACCTCTCCTGCCCGTGCTCCTGTATTATCCTCCTAATCTCCTCTCTCTCCTCTGCACTAAAACCCTCACTATCCTCGCCCTCATTCTCCCACTCCTCAGCACGGAGCTCCTCCCCCCCCGCTCCTGCCACAATCTCGATCCTCTTCAGCAACCCCTTCCTCGCTACTGGAAGTTGTACTACCCCCTCTCCTCCTCCAAGAGCTATCCGGACAAAATTCCACATTGCCTCCGCTCCTCCGGCACCAACATTCCAGGGCACCACCCCGCGCAGGGGGGGTTCAAGCTCGGATAATGCAGATATGGTCTGGGAGAGGATTGGGACGGCGAGGGGCGAGGTGAGTGTTGGGTAGGTGATAAGGAGGTAGTGGAGAAAGGACCAGATGGAAGTGTCGGTGGGGTGGAGGAGGGAGTGCGAGAAGTGGGCTTGGGTGAGGGTTCGGAGGGAGGTGGAGTGCTGGGCGCTGGTTTGATCAGCCGTTGATGAGGTGGGCTGGGGAGGGATGATATGGGTGAGGATGAATCGGGCGTATTGCCATGCCTAGTAATAATCGCCTTAGACCACTAAACCCCTAAGCATAACTCTAGGGATACATACGTGATAATTCCGAGGATGTACACCCCCAGCTATCCTCACCAACCCCAACTCATGATGCAATCTCTTGATCATCTCTTCATACTCCCTGTCCCCACTTTCCCCCACTCCCCTCCCGACAGATACCTCAAACGCCTCCACACTACCCCTCTCCCTCAACATCCCCAGTCCAAACCGTTTCACCAGCCACCTCCGTAGTGACCACAACGTAGGCGACTTTGAATGTTTATCCAACCCCGGTGACGTCAGCAATCCCTCAACTAACGTAAACTCCGCTTCGATACTCCACTCTGGCACACGCAAGCTTGCAGATTCATGGTTAACTGAGAAGTACTCTCTGTGGTAGTTCGCCGCGGTGA
>Ga0307514_10002551_pt1 | contig 18759 bp, 17 predicted proteins | sample 16_EM_MG_FD_203088 | JGI IMG/M metagenome (GOLD analysis project Ga0307514, IMG submission 203088) | Populus trichocarpa ectomycorrhiza microbial communities from riparian zone in the Pacific Northwest, United States - 16_EM | ecosystem: Host-associated > Plants > Roots > Unclassified | place... | reverse complement strand
CGACCCCGACCCAGATGGAGATGCCAGGAGAAACCGAGCCGCGTTCTTAAGTAAGTCCACAACAAACAACCCCCCTTTGATTGCGTCACTAACACTGAGGAATAGACTATCTCGGTGCTACATATCTTGCTGCCGTTGTCTAAATAAACAGTCCTTTCTGCATTGGCGTTCATTTTGCACATACCACGTCATTATTGGAGCGAACAAAAAAGATAATTCATATTTATTACGGAGGAGACGGGTTTGGATTGGAGTTTAGGTCATGAAATGGTGGTGTGCATTGAGCGTGACTGAGGCTCTTTGATTTTTGTTCCGATTCACTTTTTAGTATCACCCTTACCTTGCTTGAATGATCCTTCTTCTTGCAGCCCATTAATGCCTTCGCTCCCGTTTTATATTTATTTTATCTTAGAGTATTGGGGGATTCTTGTAGAAGGTCTTACCGCTAGATTTGGATTTGTCTTCATATGTACCACTTGCTTTTTACTAATGGCGGAGGATATCCATATTCGCTTCTCTTTTTTATTCACCCAAGGATGGGCAACGGCGTTGGCAGTTCACTATTTTTTACCATGCGTTTATACGTTTATATCAATGCTACTATCCAATTTCTCAACAGAAAGTCTTGCTGCATAAGCCAAAGTACCCTTCGTTTGAACAGCCCTGAGTATTGTTCGTTTCAAGTCAACTTTCCATTCATTCTGAGGCGTACAATAACGTCACATATGCGCTGGCGTGCCATATGTATCTCGATCCAGCCCGCCCTCTCACTTCACACCAACTACGCCACCCTAGCCCTCCCCCGCTCTGCCCAGCTTGTATGAATGAGGGGTGGCGGGGCTGGGTAGAGATAGATGCGGAAAATTCTAGAAACCTAGTGCCAGTCATGTACAAAACTGGCTAGTCTCGGCAAAAATCTATACCTAGGGGTCGAGCGCCGTGGGTACATACCCTAAACAGTAGTGATATTTACATCCTATGAGTAGTATCACCTTCCTAGCATACCCACACTGCTGGCGGTCATTGTAACCCCCTTAGATTTCTCGAGAATGTTAACTTGTATAGAGAGTTAGAGAGTTCAGGTCTTTTTTTTTTTTTTTTCTTGGTTACGTCGACCATTTGTGGCCTTCAACATCTGGGACAGACATGCCTTTATGAAGATGCATACTGTACTCGAGTACATACTTTTTGGGGGAGTCTATACTCCTTTCCCTCGAAGTACATACATACAAACCGTATATGCAGCCTATGCTAATTGTGGGCACCTATTAAACATTCAACTTCTCTATTGACACATTTGATATTGTTTTCCAGTACATTTAGAGATTGATTATTTCGAGGAATATCAGATGCTTTCCGGCGTATGGGGTGTGTACTCGCTAAGTGAGGAGTCAACTAAGGCTTAAAATATTTTATGTACCGATAACAATCGGGTTTCATTGATCTCGTGCCCAGACTCCTTTATCTACCTACGCTAAGAAATAATTACGCTGCGGGGAGATCAGGGTTTCATGTGATTATGCCCCACATTCTTCAGGATTCAAAGTTATAACCTAAACCAAGATATGCGCACATGACGTCAATTGGATTTGGTCCTGCATACGCATAGCTGGCAGAACACCATGCCATGCCATGCCATGCACATTGGCCGCGGACTCCGCAAAAGTGATTATGACGCCCCAAGGAGATGTTCTCCGGCTCCGCTTGCCTGCACTTCGGTATTCTGCTACTGTAGGTATGAGATAGATCACTTTCAATCCCAAGTACCGGAGGGCCGAGGCTGGAGGGTGTGCCACTTAGGTATAGAGTACATGTACATGCACTGTATGCTGTGCTGTTCGACATTAGGTTTTACACTACAGATTGCCATCCCCCAGGGAATGGTTGACATTGCCCATGTGACATGTGTACCTACCCCCCTTCCAGCTCTGACTCAAGTTCATAACTAAGTAACATGCTGTACATTCCCAACTTTCTTTTGGGTTGAACTAAGGCCCTCGATCGGCAGGTTTGAAACTGATCGACGGGAAGGTTCGACGCGGGGAAACATGCATGGCATGAAGTGTTGTGCTTGAAAATCTCACCTGTGCGTGGATGTTTCACTGGATAGGCGTTTTCATCGGGGATAGGATATTGGAGGGGGTTGATATCGATAAAAGTTTTTCCAATGGGAAACCACATTCTGCTCAGCTAGATCATGGGATCTCACAAACAGAATCCTCGAGGGAAACTATTGGTCAGTAAGCGAGGAATGAGACGAACATGTTTGAGATCAGAGCAATATCGTAGAATATGCACAGTAGGCGGTTCCGAATACGCATAAAATGAGAATATGGCCATAAAGTTAACAGTTATTAGGATATTAATTCCTCCTATCCCACCTACTAACTCTCTCTCTCTCCGATCCCCAGCCCCCTCACCTCAATCTATCAATCTCCGATGCGCACTAAAAATCGTGTATCAGTCAAGGCGCTAAAGAGCTACCGTCTCGAACCCCTGTTCAACCTTCCCCTTTGAATCTGGCGGTGCCACATCTCCTTCGGATTTGGCTGGTATAATCCCCTCCTCCTCTTGCTTCTCGTCCTCATCGACACTCTCCTCATCCCCTTCCTCATTAGATCCTGAGGCCCGCTCCTCTGTACCATGTGAATCTGCGTGAGTTCCCGCTGCAGCTACTTCATCCTGCATGTCAGGAACACCTTTTGGTAGCTGAGGAGGCAGATCCTTCCGCTCAGGAGAGGGTGAATTCTGTCTCAAGTCAGGGGTCTGCGCAGGAGTGGATCCCACTGAGCCAGCAGCTTGTGCAGCCACCATGTCCAGTGAACTTTTTGACTGTGGCTGCTGCTGTTGTGGTAGTGGTGGCGGCGGTGGTGGTTGCTGCTGCTGCTGCTGCTGCTGTTGTTGTGGTTGCTGTTGCTGCTGGCCAGTTGCCCCAGGTCTAGGTCCACGCTCTCGCAAGGTTGGCCTCATCAGTCTCGGGTCCGCAGTGAGATAGTATGCCCTCACGCCTACAATTCTCCCCTCACTCTCACATGCCTCAACCCACTCAGGCCTCACTACAGGGATATTCATCTCGACCGCACGCTCCCATGCCTGGCCCCTTCCTTCCGTACAAACAAAGTGTGTAGTATCAATCCGGACGTAATCTTGCAACGGCTTCGCGCCAATCCTTAGTAATGTAGCCTCTAATTGCTCCTTGGCCTCAGGTGGCATCACACCAGGACACACCGTGACACCTGAGAGATCTGTCAACTTTTGCGTCTTCACCGTAACCTTGTCACTACTGTAAGTTCCTGCACTAGTCTTCAGTACTAGGTGGAATGTGTACTCGGTGTTCACCGCCAATCCTGATATCTTTGTTGTCGTGAATGACGTTGGGTTGGGTATCGACCCAGACTTGGCACCATTCCGGTACAGCGTCAACGACCGGAGGGTTGCCGTGGCTAGGTTGATGGGGTCCCATTCTAGCACAACAGATGTCTGAGTGGCATTTCGTATACGTAGCTGGGGCTTCGTAGGTGAGTGAATCCCGAATTGGCTGAAGATTTCCTCTTGTAAGTGGGCAAAGGCGTTGGCGGAGGTGTGCTCGGCGGCGGTGTTACGGGAGACTTGGATGTCCACTATAGATCCAGAAGAAATGCCATTCGGTAGGAGGATGCTCGGGAACTCTATCTAGACGGAGGAATATCAGGAGAGGTTAGCTCTATGCTGAAGAAGCTCTGCAAACCCAACCCTCCCCTCTCCCCACATGCCACGAGGTGAGACATTCGATAAAAGGGAGATCTCACCAGCCTTCGATCCTCTGTCAGAAGAATTGCAATTCCGGCATCTACTTTGCCAACCGTTAAAGATATTAGCATATTTGTGGGAGCTGTGGTTTCGTTGGGTGTGGGATGAAAATTGCCGATACGGAAGCTACTAACTACTTAAGTAGAGGTAGGTACGGGTTCTGGGTGTTGTGCCAACTGGTTCTACTTACTGAGGCAGCGCTGGCATTCACAAGACTCGTTTAAGCCGCAGTGATACCTGTTTCAAATTCATCTAAAATGCACGCCAATTTTACTCCAAAATTCGTCACGTTCCAATTACCCCCATTGGCCGCCGTCTCATAGCCTACGGCTTCCTCCGGGGGACAGACGTATAGACTCAAAAAAAAAAACCCCCCCCATTGGCCATACCAGAAATAAACAATCTCGCCGCTCGTGGGATAGAAAGTTAAGACCAAAAATATGAAAAATAATAATCAACAACTCCAAGATCCCAATGCAAGTAACTCCCGTGTGCGCAAAACGAAAACCAAGTTAACCCTTAAAGTCCCCAATGTTGTGAATACTGATGTCCATTCTCTCCTTCACGTGCTCCCCGTTTTCATGTACCTTCACACCGTTTACCTCCTGAAGGACAGTCTTAATGTCGCCAGGACTAGCAAACCCTGCGGCAACTGCTGTGATAGCAGCTTCCTTCCTCTTGAGTTTTGCCGTTTCACCCCGTGCCTCTTCCAATTCTGAGAAGTAGCTTTGTTCTACCGGAGTCACATACTCCCCACTAAAAACACCATGCTCGAAGTTCTTGATTGTAGGGTTGAGAGAATGGCACGATGCAATAAGGTCCGGAAGAGTCTGATATATGACGGCATCGGCACCAATGATCTCGGAGATTTCGGCCTCTGTACGACCGTAGGCAACTAGTTCTTTCGTATCCGCCAAATCGATACCATAAATATGAGCATTTCTGCCCCAAGATCGTCAGTTAGTAGCACATTGGGTTGGCAGGGTTAAGAACTGACCTGATCGGCGGGGCGCAGCTAGCTAAGAACACTTTCTTTGCCCCTGCATCGCGTGCCATCTGAACGATTTCCTTACTAGTCGTACCTCTAACGATAGAGTCATCCACTAGCAACACGTTTCGCCCTTCAAATTCTGTCTTCATGGCATGTAACTTCCGCCGAACAGTCTTTTGCCTCAATTTCTGACCAGGCATGATAAAGGTCCTAAATATGTATCTGTTCTTGATGAAAGCAGGACAGTATGGAATTCCGAGGTCCTGCGCAACAGTAAGGGCGGAAGTATTGGAGGTTTCAGGAATTGGTATAACAACATCAATGGTCTTCAAAACCTCCTCACCAAGCTGACATTTTATTGTTCCAGCAAGGTATGATCCCATATTTTGGCGTGAACGGTGGACGGAAATACCATCAATGACAGTGTCTGGCCGAGCAAAGTAGACGTACTCGAATAGGTCAGGAGCATAGTTAAGCTGGGGCGCGACTTGTTTGAATATCGGCTTACAGCCTTTTCGGATGATGACCGCCTCTCCTACACAGCCAAGATAGATAAGATATTGTGCAAGACGGGTAAGTTGGTTGTTCCTTACCAGGTTTAACATCAAGTTGGTTAACGAAGTCAAGCTGATCCAAAGCCACACTTTCACTGGCAAACATGTAGTCCATACCGCTCTTTGCGCCCTTCCTCTCACCAAGGACCAAGGGCCTTATTCCATAGGGGTCTCGAAATCCGATGATACCAAACCCTTCGCCCAAGTCAGATGTGTGTAAAACACATGTTCGGATTAAGGTCCTCACCTGCAAGCATGCCGACACATGCATAACCTCCCTTGCACATCTCATAGACACCGCCAAGAGCTCCGAATAGATCATCCTCGTTTACACGAAACTTTCCAGTCTCTTGCAATTTGCTAGCGAAGATGTTGAGAAGTGTCTCTGAATCGGAATCGGTATTAATATGTCTATGGGCTTCATGGTCTAGATAGTTTCGCAGGGCGGAAGCGTTGATGAGGTTCCCATTCTACACAGAATATAAGTGAAAGGTTCTTGCGAGAATGAGAGAGAATATTCACATGTGCAAAGCAAATCCCATATGGAGAGTTCACATAAAATGGCTGTGCCTCGGCGTTTGCTGAAGATCCTGCAGTGGGATACCTTACTGTAGTTACCGTCGCAGTGTTATGTCAGAGAAAGGTTTCCCAATGATCGAGTCCAGATTATCATTGAAGTCCAAGAAATATAATGGTCGCGGCCCAAGCAATAGACGGAAGAGTGACATACAATGCCCTAAGCCCATGAACCCAGGGAGATCTTTTATACGGCGTCCATCCTGGAAAACGTGGGCAGCCATGCCATTCCCTTTACACTGAAATATCCGACCTCCACCAGCACACGTCGTGACTCCACAAGCATCTTGTCCCCTGTGTTGTAGTAGGTATAATGCTTCATGTAAAGCCTCCGCCGCTGATTCCTGTTGATCGGCGAGGAGCAGAGCAAGAACTCCGCACATTTTACGCTGTGTTCCAAGATTACATTAGCAATGGCCACTACTGAGTTGAAACTATGCATAGTCCCATAATGTTGCACACAAGAGTATCCACGATTGGGCTGATCAGTAAAACCAGAGACTCTGCAGCGTGGGTCTTGAGGCCACTCAGAAGTCTAACATCTAATAAGGAATTGGGATATATCATCATAATACCTGGCAGGCGGAGTAAAAACAAATATAACAGATAGGAGCCGGAACTACTAACCTGTCGTAAAGGAGGAATTGAGGGGAGTAGATTATGCAAGAGACCTAGAACTGGGAGTGAAATGTGAAGAGGATATCTCAGATACCCCGCTTTGCCAATCAAAGAGCTCCGGATGAGATGAGGAGCAAGCTGATGAATGTCGATGTGTCCTAGAATTGGAGACTGTTTCAGTGCACACTGTGGCGACTTAAGATTGAAGCATGCTGGACAGCATGGAAGGCGGGGGGGAGGTGCGGTTGATTTATACGGATTTGCGAACCTCGGGCGCAAGTTTGCAAATACTTGGACGAGCTAGCTACAGAAAAAAAAAGTTGATAAAGGAATAATTTTTTTTTGGGCAGATCCCTTGCTGACTAAGTACTGTACCTACATCTCAATAAAGTTGCAGTTACAGAAAAAACACTCTGCTACATACTCTACATGTCGCTATCAATGTGCCGTGTGCCCATTGTGGCCAATGCAGGGCATCGCAAATGATATTTATTAGTCTGGTTGGCACAAGGATATTTATTTGTATGTATATGTACTCATAGGGCCTGGCCATTATGAGAATTTTGTTATAGATAAAACACTCCTGGGAATATACTGTATGTATATCTGGTGCGGCAACTTGTAATTGAACGTGATACCGTTGAAGGGCTAGTAGTACCTACTTACTGCTCTCATGCCGTATCTGTCACGAATTATTTTCTGCTGTCCTGGCTAAGGATTTACATTCTTATGTATGACTTGTCCATCTTGGAGTATATATCTAAGCGAATGATCCAAGTCAATTCTCATCTCCAAGAAAAAGATAGGACGAACCCAAATTAGCTGTTGTGTCACCATATATACCACAGAGTCAACAGAGCAAGGAAGAAGCAAAGAAAGATGTGACCAGCAGTTTTGGCATGTGGTGAACTCCAATGGTAGACTGGAATTTCCAAACATCATCTTAGCTCAGGTATTGTTCTCCACCTCTATTCGCATATCTGGGAGATGTCTGTTCGGGTAGTCGGATGAAACCCCCTACCCCAAACTTTCTGATGGACGGAATCAACGGTGCTCTTGTGAAATTCCAGGAACTCGTGCCGCAAAACATCGACTGCAAATCCTATGCATAGGTGATATGGCACACCTCCATAACTCTCGGAAGAGGAGGTAGTGAAATCAAACCTCACTGGAAGGGCCAGCTATAGACTCTAATCGACCAAGCAAACCTCGGGGAGCCGGGAGGATTTCAGCAGTCCGCTTAACTACAGGCCCAGTGCAACATGAAGGCGCTCGGGGATGCCGCCCGCCTGTGGCCAGCTCTGCATTATGCAGATGAAACCACCCGTGTTGTGGTTGATCTCCCTCCCTTCTTGCAGTGTTTGAAGTTTGTGCACTGTTTGCTTTCGTTGGTATGTTTGTACCATATACCTCTCATACCAGTGGACTGGGGGTTTCTGATCACTTCTATATCCAATCACCATCATATGCCGTGATATTCACTTCTGTCTTCCCCCATCTTTGATTTGGTCACATGTCTTCATACACAGGTTCAATCCAATTCTTGTGATACTAGTGAAGGCTGGCTAGTGACCTCACAAAAGGAGTAACCTATTGCACTTCACTGCCATTGCCAGTGGGTTTCGTAGCACGGAAAGCAGTATGTCTCTGGGAAGTAGGGAGGATAGTGAATGTGCAGTGATCGAAGCTAGAACAGGTATGTGGGTGTCATAGATCCGCTAGGCCACCGCCTCGAGCACTCGGTCATTGGATAAACTTCATTCCAGAGGAGGATGCACTAATATTGAAATACAGTGAGGCCGAGCCAAAGATCGAGTTTGAGTTCAAACCCTCCGATAGTAGACTTGGCCCATACAGTCATAAACTTGATCGATGATGGTAGATCCCCCCGTATTGGTTACTGGTGGCGTGACTGATACAAGCTAGGCAATATGTTAGAACCTCCTCGGAGGCAGCGGGTGCCCTTGAGACTGCAGGCAAAGGTTGACATCAAGGAGATTACCCTGAATCTCTTTCCGTTCAAGTCTTGGTCTCTTAGCCCAAACAGAGCGGTGGAGCTTGTCTCTGGGGAGTATCTACGAATAAACCAGATCATAAACCGATTAACAATACAAGAGCCCGATTATAACGTGGGAAAATCGGAGATCTTCCTCAAAGGGAAGTTATTCGAGAGGGCTACACCACTCCAATATCTGCATAACAAGAAAAATGAGGTGGTTATGAAAGATGATAGCGTGAAGGTGAAGCTAGAAGAGGTCCAATGTCCGAGGGAATTGATTATGACCAATGCACCCTTTCCAGAATTTCGAGGTGAGGAGTTGTTGGTATGTCGGTGGGTTTGGGGAATTATTGAAGGAATGAAATACCAGGGCCTCATTCGCCGCGTATCAGAGCCTGAGGCCGACGAAGACTATAGGATCAGTGGTCATCTCCTGAGAAGCCAGTGGAGAAGTGAGAAACTCAGTGAGCTTAGATTGCAAGAAGAACTAAAAAAACAAGCTGCCATTGAAAAGAGCAGACAGAGGAAGGCGGAAATCAGAGCTAAGAACGCATACACAATAGGCCTTGAGAAAGATCCTTCCTTTGGCGGTAGTGGAAAGCAGCCATCAGCCGTTACACGGAGGGGGTTTACAGCAGTCAATATCGCCCTAAGTAACCCCCCTTCGCGAGGCACTGCAAACATGATCACTGCCGTGAAGCCACCTGACCCTGAGCTCCCGCCCTCAAAAATAACATGTCCAGTTACCCCTAAAAAGCTACTCGTTCTGGATGTGGATGAGGACTATTATACGGGGACAAGGCCTGTGCATTCGCAGTCAGCGAATTCGACTTCTCCGTCATTTCAAACTCCGCAAGGCAGCGGAAAGGCAGAGGTGGGAGTTTCTGGTGGAATATCAAGCCCAACCATTCCAGTTGTCCTGATTGAAGATGAGGACGAAGAAGATATGCCCCTCCTGCGGCTACATAGAGAAGATACATTTACAAACTATCGAACTGGGCAGACAATCCGCACCTCCCATACTATGGATCTAAGACAGTTTCAGAGCGCACCAAAATTTTCTGTCAAGCCAACCGTCGCCAAATCTCCGAATACCAATCCTGGCATAACAAACATGGGTTTCTCAATGGGGCGTGAAAGTGGGGACCTAGAGCAGAAGGCTTCCAATTCACGACGTAGGCTAAGAAACCCATTGCCAGATACCAATCTACCCAAAGGGCCTCCTAAATATACCTTTGGCGATGCCTTCTGCGGCGCTGGTGGTATGTCTCGGGCTGCGGAGATGGCCAACTTCAGGGTAACCTGGGGTGTTGACTGTGATGAGCTAGCTATGCAGGCCTACCAAATGAACTTCCCAGCAGCAATACCCTATCATATCCACGTTGACATGCTTTTGAGAAATTTATATGAAAGCATTTTGGTGGATGTGCTGCACATCTCACCACCCTGCCAACCGTACTCCCAGGCACACACGGTTGCAGGGAAGAATGATGAGTCGAATGAGGCAGCCCTTTTTGCGATCACGGGTCTCCTTGAGGCTAGCAGGCCTCGGTTTGCAACAGTTGAGCAGACCGATGGAATATTAAATCATGAGTTCCTTCCTGCTTTAATGTCACCCTTCTTGGACAAGGGATTTTCTGTTCAATTCAGGGTGTTGCATGGATCTGAGTATGGGGTTCCCCAGCTCCGAAAACGGCTCGTCGTAATCGCAGCAGGGTAAGCCAAATACAAATCATCCCCACACTTGCCTCCTCCACTAACAGTGATCCCCAAATCACAGACCAGGGGAAACCCTCCCTCCTTGGCCTGCCCCAACACACTACGCCGGCACCCCCGAACCCAACCTCCTCCCCACACCAACCATCCACGATATAATCTCCCAAATCCCTCTAGACGCCACCGAACACGAATTCCGCCCCTACCAGATCCCCCGACTCCCTAAAGACCCGCACAGACAATGCAGAACCCTCATGGCCGGCGGAAGTGATCAAGAATACCATCCGTCGGGATTGCGCCCCTTTACCATCAGAGAGAAGGCTTGTCTACAAACTTTCCCAATCTATCATGCTTTTAGTGGATCGTGTACAGCAAAGCAGAGGCAGGTAGGGAATGCGGTGCCTCCGCTACTGGGGAGGGCAATCTTGAACGAGGTGAGGAAGGCGTTGGAGAAAGCAGATGAGGAGGATAGATTGAGACTGGAGGAGGAGAGAAAGGAATTGGAGGTAGTTGATGATGGGTTCGGAGTGGTGGATAGATTAAGGGGAGAAGTTTCGAGAGAGCAGGTGGTTGTGATTAGGGATGTATTGGAGATTCTGGAGTGAGTTACACCCGTGGTTCGGACAGTGCACGAAATTGTGCACAGTAGCAACAGCGTGTCATATTTTATACAGCGCTACAAAATTCAAAATCTAATAACAATTAGATCCATACTCCGTTGCAATACATATCTATCGCGTTGCGCGCACTCCCTCCGTACTGTACATAAGTATATACACTGTGCACCCTCGTGGAGGGTGCGGGAACGGGGCCACCCCATAGCCTAAGGCTCCCCTCGGGGGAAAGACGTATAGACAAAAAAAAAAAAAACCCTCGTGGGGGAATTGGATAAGAAATTTTACTGGGCTACGATTGGCATCATACTACCACTTAGTCTCTCGTTGTATCTTTTTGCTGGATGGGCTATTGTTTTCCGCGGCGGCGACGGTTCCCAAGTTAGGTCAAACTCGACTGCATGTCCACAGATTGAGGGCAAGTCACAAATTCTCAAGAATAGATTGCTATTCTTGAAGAGAGAAATATGTATGTGTGAAGAGCAAAGAAAAAAATCATTACATTTCTAATCTCAAAGATCAATTGTTAAACCAAATATATATAAAAAAACGAGACAGTGGCCACCCAAACTTATGGACAGGAGGGGAACGCTGAAAAGGAATTTTACCCAAACAGGGTACTAACTACAGGACACAAGGCACTCGTAGCAGTGGGATAGGCCCATGAAGTAGAGAAAACCCCGAGGCTAAGAAGTGTACTAAAGGACAGACATGAGACGGTCTGTCAAACACCTTCAGCAGGAGAAAGACTCAGACCAAAAGCACGAATAAAATCGATTGCTTGAGAAACGCCTTGAAAATAAAAATACGTCTTCTCCATACCTCCTTTTTGGGGGAAGGTATCCACTGTTGTTCTACCTTAGACACCCATATTCTTCATCGACGGGTTTCTATCTCAAGTCCTGCACTGTGGTTATCAAGGGACTTCAAGCTGTGTCTAGCTGTTGCACTGCAGTTCCGGAGAGTGATTCCGTCGTGCATTAAGAACAGACACTGGTGTAGACCAGCTGTTCCTCGATAAACAGGAGTATTCTAGGCATTGAAGGAAAGGGGTTCGGATTGCCCATTGCAGGCAGCATACTCCTCATCCTCTTGCTCCCTGATCTCCTTCAATTGTTTCCGAAAGCCTTTGGCAACCTATTTGCACAAATTAGAAAAGTAATTTCCAAGATTTAGAGATTCGGAACGTACTTCGATGATCTTACTCATCGACCCCAGCTTCCTATCTGGAATATTTGAGAGCAACGATCTGATCTCACTCTGCTCCAAGTCATCCACATGGTCATGGAGACATTTCAACAGTGCTACGCAAACCAGCATGTGCCAATCCGACGGGGCAAATGCCTCTTCAAACCCTTCATCCGGCTCTACCCCGGAGGCATCTGGCTTTTGCTGAGGTTTCTGATACCCAAGGTGCCAGTCCCATAGCCTTCCAAGTGGGTTTTTTCCGAGCTCCTTTGCACACCACCACTGAACCCATGATTGCACCCATTCCTCTTCGAATCCTAGTGCTTCTTCATCATCCATGATGACACAGAGTTCTGGAACCAATTGTCGGCATTCTGTCAAAAAGGTGGAGATCTTTTGTTCAGTCACACCCCCCATTCGGCCTGTTGGTGCCTGCATAGGTGGTGCCCAAAGCATGATGCACATTAACCGCTCAAAACAGCTTGAAAGCAGAGCTGCTTGCACGTCCGGGTCCTGGGCAGGAGGGTCATCGCTTGGCGTGGACAGTTGGCTTGGGGGCACATAAATCCAGTCTGCAAGCGCGAAACAGACATATACCATCCCCCTTGCGTACGAAATACCATCATTCTTCTCCAAAAAAGAGATGACTGCTTCTTCAACGGCCGAGTCAAGGCTAACCTGATCTAAAGGGCGGTCTAGAGAGGCAGGGTCCGTAGATAGTGTACTAGAAGGTGCACCAGGAACCTGAGCTGGTGAAGTGGAAGATGGGGGTGAGCCATTTCGGGTATTAGGAGTATTAGTTTTCCGCCTGTGATATCGCCCAAGCTCATTGCGAATGCGATTCTTTGGGATATGCCTAGGTGTATAGGTATCTGAGCTATGTCGATATTCCTTGGCGAGGGATTTCTCCTTAACAAAGGGGTGGTTGTCGAGAAGAATAGGCCAAACAATCTGTAAAAATCAGCTACGAGTCATGGGTCATTCGATAAATTCAAACATACCCTTCTCAATGGAGCTGGAATCCCATCATCCCTGGAAATCCTCGCCAGTTCCTTATAGTCTCCAGTCTGTGAATATACTCCAATAAGGTCTGTCACCTTATTTATCAGAGCCAGATCTTTCTCCCCGGCTGTGCTGCTGCATGTGCTCTCCTCGCTACTACTTCTCACTTTACGTCGCACTAATCGTGACCTTCCCCTTCCCTCTGGAGGTGATGTCCCTGAGATTGATTCTGTTTTTTGTGTAGGTGTTTCGCCAACAATTGCAGCAATCGGGATATCCTGGGACAGGGTATTCGAGTCCAAGGTCTCTGTTATTTCTCCGCTATGGATGTGCCTATGGCGGACAGAGTGGTGGTGGTGATGGTGACGGCGGTCATGGGGTTCAATATTAATAGAGACCACAGGTGATTTTATTAGCGAGGGTAATTCGGAAGCTGAGGTAGTTGTTTTAGCGCTAGTTGGAGACGTTGCGGTTGGTGATACGGTAGTCTCTAAGGGTGATGTAGCACCCTTCCCTGCACCACCTTTGGGGGACTGTGTAAGGGCCATTGAATCGGTAGAGACTTGCTGTCTGCGCCGTAGAGTTCCAAAGTCTTCCAAGTACTCTTCCCGCATATGAAATTCTTCCTCTCCTAGTATGCTCACAAAGTAATACTCCAAACAGATAAAAGAGCGCCTCTGTAGGTCTATCGGTCGATGAGAATGGATGCCGTAGAATATATATCCACAGGAAAGATCTCAATTATATAGGATGGATAAGAGGAATCTGTGACTGGAAGAGATGGATGCAATAGAAGTAATCAATCGACAGATGCTTCCCGGTGGGAAACCTCTCAATCAAAGGAGCTTCATCTTGGTAATGTGCCCTAGATGTTGGTAGGGTTGTTGGCTGTCTTGACTGATCTGGTCAGACAAGGTCTAAGCTTGACGGTCTGGGGTATTGAAGGTGGAAACGCTTACTGCTCGTGTGTTGTATTGTCCGGGGATGGGGGGGGACTGTACACGTGATCCTATCTGGTTTTCTGAGGACAGACCTCAAAGGCAAAAGAACGAGAATTGAGAAGTCGATCAAGATACAGTTGATGAACAAGTGCTACCTTCCAGGGGAATGTAGGGAAGAAAAGATGGTGCAACAGTGGCGAGTTTTGAGGAGCACAAAGCCAGGTGCGTTGTTGGCGGCCACACTACAACCCCGAGGGCAAAAGGAAAGCAGATGGCCGTAGAAGTAGGTTGGATGGTGCGAGGGAAATGGGCGTTGACGGAGGGCAAGCTGAAGGGGCCGTCTAGTGCGGAAGAGGAACGAACTATATAAAGTTCTGTCCTAGTGAAAGCCCACACACGGACGCGGCAAAGGAAGTGATCTCAGGCGTAAAGTGACGGAGGGATAGAAAGGAAAGGAAAGGAAGTGCACGACACAGCAGCACCAGAACGCCGATGACCGTCCGACACAGGCAGACGGCAGATGCACCTAGCTGGGGCAGCTTTTCCATTCTCTACCTATCATACTCTATGCCCAGTAAGTATACCGGTAGAGCATCGAAGCCTCGCTATAGAGTAGTAGCCTCGCTAGCTAGCTGCCTAGCTAGCTAGCTACGCCATGCCCTGAACCAGGCGGCTGGGGCGATAATATTGGATGACGGGGCCAGCCAATTGCCAGCCAAAATTTATATTTGAAAATAGAGTGGTCTTGCAAAAGAGCCCAACATATAACGGTGCTGGACAAGCAAGCAGGTAAGTAAGGTATGCTGTACAGATCCCGGTCGCTTAGGGAAGGGAGGGTAGGGAGGTGTGTAGGGTAGCTAGAGTACCTACCTACCTGCCTACCGTAGGTAGAGTACCCTGAGCGCTGGATCTGGCTTGCATGGGAGTAATTGGAATGGTGGTGTCTTGTAATTGTTGTTTTGCGAAGAAGCAACGTTACACATCCACCCCTTCCCTGGCCAGGACTGCCATGTCCAGAGGAAGGGCCGCAAGTTTGGGCACCTGCATAATGCAAATTAATTAATCTACCTGCCTGCCCTGGAGTAGGTACATGGAGGAGGTAGAGGACTGTACAGAGGTACTTGGGGATACCGTACTTTGGCTGACCGTACTAGTTGCCTGGTCTCGCCCAATGAGAATCACACCCCTCCAATTTTGCCCTTGCTTTTCCCGCCCTAAGTATGGAGTTTATTTTCGAAGGAAATATTTCTCCCGCGACATTCCGGCCGTCTAGGGCAATTAATTTTATAACCCCCCCCGCAGCCCAACCATCAGGTAAGCAAAGGGACATCGTTACATCGTCATGCTATCTATGTACTTGCAACAATCGATACCTATGTTGCTGTGGAGTTGTGGTTACAGTTTACCTGTGCCTTACATGTTGAGTACATGCCAGACGAGGTATTGGGGGCAAGGTACTGGGGCCAAAAGCCAGATCGTGGAATATTCACAGTATCATGGCCTGTTTTCATCGGTAGACTCTCAAGCCTCATGCATCGAAGCATGCCAGTGTCATTGAAGTCTGCGACAAGATCGGGAAACAAACGGAATGCATAGTTGATAAAATGTCCTCTTAAAGTCCTCAGTCTTTAACGAGTAATTTATTCAACGACACGCGACACTATATATAGTACATGCGCCATGCCCAGTCTGCCGCATCAGAAATATATATGGAGATCCAGCATATTCGCCTGCTGTCAACCTTCAGGGCCCACATATATTAATCCAGTCCCATTAAAAATCCTCCATATGAACCCTGATTCTTTCCCCATTGCCGGAGCTTCGAATTCGTTTTAGCCCGATTCCACCCATCTTTGAACCTGCGCTGATCCTGCACTGATCCCAGTCCTCCTACCAGCAGTTGTATCCTTTGTATTTTTCCTGTCCGCAGAAAATGGGAGCCCTGCAGCAAGCATTACCAAATAAGAGATATTAACATAAGTATATATACTCTACCTCCAGCACGGCACAATGAAAAGAAGCAAGGTGGATAGGCACTGCACAGCAGCTCATGTTGGAAATCACGAGATCCTATATTACGAGAGTATGTTTGATGCAACCCTTGTAGTTTATGCAGAAAGTATGACAGCTTCGTCCTACCAAGACTGTCATGCTTTCGATTCCGTGGTCCTACTGGTCGAGTCTGCTATCGTCTGGTTGCATTTTCACTGGTTCAAGTTGCAACTGTACAAGGCATAGCCTAAGTCTCCCTTCGGGGGAAAGGCGTATAGACTCAAAAAAAAAAAAATGTACAAGGCTCGAGATGTACTCCAGAGTCACACACTTCCACCAACAATGGGCTCATGTAGTTGTTGTGCACGACTCTCTTGTCTTGCAGATTCATGATGGCAGATCTGAATATGCAGGTCTGACTACCTACCTGGGCTGCTGTTGTTTCATCGTCTCTTACGTACCTGGGAACTACAGGTATACCATCACAACTGGCACCCCGGAAACTTGTCGGAACTATGATCCTAGTCTGGTACCTACTTCATAGAAACTGCATAGACTACGTAAGCAATAAGCTTTGCATACATTGGTGTTGAGACAGAAGGTTTAAAGTAGTAGTCTGATTGGGTTGTCTCCACGGGACTGAAACCCATGTCCGTATGCATTGCGAATGAGGCAAAGCATAGGTAAGCGAAATTGCATTGAAGCCCCATAATTACCTGTGTCTCTCGTGGTTCTGAGAACTTGTTCTGTGCAGACTTATCAACTCCTACGTGACCCACTTCGTATCCCACAAATAGAGGGAGACTTGAACAGACAAAAAAGAACCGAGAAAAGTTAAGCAGATACAAAAAGGAAATTGCAGACCATGCGATGACGGTACTGCAAATTTTGAACATCATGCAATTCGGCCTGTACCACAGAGAGCGGCCCAGAGTATTTTCCTATAGTCTCATTTGCATTTTGTTGGTTTATTCGACTTTGCTCTCAAAGTTCTCCCCGCTGACCAGCTCTGGGATATCGTCATCATCCTCGTCCGCTTCGTCCTTCTTGTCGTCTTCGTCCTTCTTCTGCATGCTCTGGTAGCTCTCAGCCAGCTTCCTCAAGCTAGCTAATGAGTCGGGCCCGAGCTGGTTTAGGATGCCCGGAACGAGTTCGGTAAGTTCTTTCTCCTCTCCGTTACCGTAGATAGCGAAGGTGTTGGCGGGGACCGCGGCGTGAACTAGATACAATATACAATACACCGTCAGCATCTATTGGCCCCCCAAATAAACACGGGCTCAGACGGCATTACCCTTAGGTGCAGCAAAGTGGATAACATTGCCATCCTCCTTGAACATGTTGACCTCCTCGATGGCTTGAATTGGCTGGACATTCAACTTCTTAAGTGCAGTCTGCAACTTCTTGTCATCGCTACCAGAGGTCTTCTGAACTTTCTTGACCTTTCGTCGTGGGGTGCCCTTTCCACTAACAAAGCACAACGCCCAATATCAGCAAATATCTGCAGATTCACTGATTTAAGATCACAGGCTGGGCGAAGCATATTTATGATGCAGGCTGGGTGTCTATAGGGGAGATTCGGCGAAAGGACATACCCTGCGCACCAAAGCGAGATATTAAACAATGCCCTCATATAGCCACGCTCAAGATAGGGTAAGGAACATACCGATACGAACAGACTGCTGGAGTTTGGCGAGCTTGGCGTGATCCATTGTGTGGGTTGATGCTCTTCGGGGGATGAAGATAGTTCCTAGTAGGTCGAGTTAGCCACAATTCCCATTACATTATGACGGACTTCCAGGCATGGGGAGGCCCATTGGGAGGGCAGGAGTGGGCTTCATTTGGAATTTCGTGCTGGCAGTATTTCGGCGTACCTTGGGATCCGGATATAGGATGGTGGGGAAGTTGAGGAAGTTTTGGACAGCAGTTGATGATTTTTCGCAGGCGGGGTGGGGGTGTTTCGTTTACACCCCTCCTCACGAGGCGAGGGCTGCTGAGATGCCAAGACTTTGCATGCCTGCTTGAACCAAAGTTTCACACACGCAAAACCTGTCAGCACATGACGTGACTGCTAAACGATCTCGAGTTTAGAGAAAATACTTTATATACTTTATTAACAACAAATGCGCTTACCCTGTCTCTAAGAGAAATCGATCAACGCATCTAACAAAAAGCGCCAAAGAAACATGAACTTGACCAGCAGTAACAAATGCGAGCCAGGCTGCGAGAACAAAATAGAAAAGAATAGAAAAGAATAGATAAGAATACCGTCCAGATTTTGAGATGAGGAAAGTGAAAATTCTAGTCCAAAAACACCCGGTGCTGCTTGATTATGTTATATACTAGCAACAGGGCAGCTACTGAATATACATCGGGCTCCTCACGTGCTCAAAGCATCATGTGCTCAATTCCACCCGTCATCGTCCGAGTCCTCGTCATCTAGGATATGGTTAGCAATAAAGCACCTCCAAGAACATATGAGTATAAGGCTTACCACTCTCTTTGCCCCTTGTGGCTTCCGCCCTCTTCTGTAACTCTGCTTGAAGTGCATTTGCTATTCCCCCAGGGCCTGCTGTTGCCGGAGGTTTCGGGGTTGTTGATGGCTTGGGTGGTCCACTGTTTGGTGTAACCTTTTTCAACTTAACAGTCCCGCCAGTTCCCCTAATAGCTGCCATCAAGTCATCTCTACCAGGTGGTAGGACAACCTTTGGAGGTGCATCTGCAGCTGGTGCTGGTGGTGGGGGTGGTCCGCCAGATGAGAATCCAGGCATTGGGGGAGGGC
>Ga0307514_10002550_pt1 | contig 18759 bp, 22 predicted proteins | sample 16_EM_MG_FD_203088 | JGI IMG/M metagenome (GOLD analysis project Ga0307514, IMG submission 203088) | Populus trichocarpa ectomycorrhiza microbial communities from riparian zone in the Pacific Northwest, United States - 16_EM | ecosystem: Host-associated > Plants > Roots > Unclassified | place... | reverse complement strand
CGAGGTTCAGGAAAAATACGATAACAGCCCTCGGCGGAACAGACATGAGCATGGCAGGTCGAGTAATGAGATTCGACCTCGCTAGCACTTCCCAGAGTTGTCGGGTGCTTGCTGCAGGTTGGCGGTAGCTCACAGATAAATGGTTTCGTGACTTGAGATACGCGAGTTGTTTTCGTAGGTAAACTGGACGGCGAGTTGGGTCGGTGTCGTTTCGACATTTTCCTGCCCCTGTGCTTGAATCGAGTCCTCGGACTGGCGCCTTTCTTCTCGTTGGTGGTCGTAAGTGAAGAAGGAGGACGGAATCACAGTGCAGTTATAGAGACCGAACGCAGCTGGCGCGCGCTACCCACACCTTCTTCCGCTTGGAGATCCACGCAAGCGGTTTCAACCAGGGCAGCAATGGGCTCGACATCCAGGGGCCCGCTCTTCCTAGCCTTGCTAATAACTCTCTTATCCGCCCTCTTCGCAAACGCACAAGAGCCAGAATCAAAAATCACATACTTCCCCAATCTACCCGTCAGCCTCTTCTTCTTCGAGGACACTCCTGCAAGTCTATCGCGTTCCGACCGTTGATACGCCAGTTGACACTTGCTATCCAGACCGCCGTCTATCACGATTTGATCAAGGGTGATGTACATATCTCACAAGACGAGGGCAAGACATGGGACCGGGCGGACATTCCATCCGGTCAGGCGAGCATCGTAATACCGCACCCGTTCGACACCAAATACGTGCGAAACTCTCGTGTTCGTTGTTCCCAGTGTCTAATCACGCTCTTCGATAGGCCTTCGTCCTCACGACAGGTAATAAACACTACCGTACCGCTGATCGGGGCAAGTCATGGCAATCCTTCGAAATTCCCGCCGCTCCTGCATTTGTGCCAAAACCCTTGTCTTTCCATTCGGACCCCAAAAAGTACGGTTATATCCTCTACCAAGCAATGACTTGTACGCCACATGGATGGGGAGAGAAGTGCCACGACGAGGTGTGTCCGCTGTTACTGCGGAGCGCCCACCGTGTTCATGATGACCATACAGACATACTATACCAAAGACGCATTTGCAACTTCCGAGAAACTCCTATCTGAAACGTCCAGGTGTCAGTTCGCTCACAGCACCAAGGACTTCAAGCACGAAGCGCACGAAGATCTGATCTACTGCGTTGGTTTCGACACCGAATCTTCCACCGGCAGTCACTCGTTATCCTCAAGCAGGCTCTTCTACACTACAGACTTTTTCGACAAGGACTACAAAGTGGAAGACCTTGGAATCGGGAAGAATGCCCGTGGGGTTGTGGCGTTTGCTATTCTCTCCAAATTCGCTGTTGTCGCTCTCAAAGATCTCACCCCTGGAGGAGATGGCGAAATGCTTCTCTATGTGACTGTGGATACGAAAACTTGGGCGAGAGCCCGCTTCCCGCACGCTTCATCGGCTCTACTTCGGGAGAACGCATACACCATCGTCGAATCGACTACTCATTCTCTCGCTGTCGATGTCGTGCTCCAGGACATGAGCGCCATCGGCACTCTGTTTGTCAGCAATTCCAACGGAACCTACTTTGTTGAGAGTCTCAAAAATACCAACCGAAATGAAATGGGCTACGTCGACTACGAGAACATCTACGGCGTCGAGGGTGTAGGATTAGCCAATATCGTTTCGAATGCCGAGGAGGTCGAGTCACGGCGCGGGTCCAAGAAACTCCAAACGAAAATCACGTTCGATGATGGAAGGAGCTGGCAGCCAGTGAAAGCACCTTCACAAGACGCCGATGGAAAGCGAGTACACTGTAATCCAGCGGATTCCGACGTCTGTTCGTTACACCTCCACTCGGTCACGATCCCCCACAATTTTGGCCGTATCTTTTCCTCCCCTGCGCCCGGAGTTGTGATGGGTGTTGGTTCGATCGGTGATTCGCTCAAACCCTACGATGATTCCGACACCTTCCTCAGTACAGACGCCGGAATTACTTGGACCATGGTCAGATTTAATGCGCACAAGTATGAATTTGGTGATTCTGGAAGCGTCCTTGTTGTCATCAATGACGAGGAGAGTACGGATAGCATCAGCTACTCCACGGACTTTGGAAAGAACTGGTGAGTAATTACACCAGCCTCTATTTGCGACTCTATTCACTTCCTTCCCAGGAAATCATATAAGTTTGGCCCAGAATTGAGAGCTCGAATCCTCACTACCGTCTCAGACTCCACGTCACAGAAGTTCATTCTTATCGGTAAACTTGACAAAAGACAACCGCAGGGTGACGGTCGTTATGTCGCGGTGTTCCTAGACTTTACAAACACAAGATCACGACAATGTGGCGACGATGACTTCGAAGAATGGCATGCTAGGACTGCGAAAGGAAAGGAGTGTTTGATGGGTCACAAGGTTCGTGTTTTATGCGTTGGATGTTTTCGGTATGCTACGACGGCCCCTAACGTGTCATCAGCAATGGTACAAGAGGAGAAAGCAAGATGCTAATTGTTACGTCGGACGTGAATTCGATGATCCGCGCGAACACGAGCAGAACTGCCCCTGCGAAGACGATGATTACGAGTGGTATGAACTTTTTTTCAAACGCGTTCTTATGATTCACCATGCGGCGCTATAGCGACTACAACTTCGTTCGAAGCGGCGACGAGTGTGTTCCAGCTGGCCCCGAACCGGTTCCAGTGAACGTATGTGCGGGTCATGATCCCGACGAAACGTATCTTGGATCTTCAGGTTACCGGTTGATCCCCGGGAATACTTGTGACAGGGAGCAAGGTTTGAAGAAGGATGATAAGATCAGGAAGTCGTGTTCGAAAGGTAGTGGTGCCTTTTGCTTTCTGGCCAACCGGAGCTCATGTGTCATCAGCGCAACCTGACGAGGGAGTAATCACCCATCAAACTGTGAGAGACGTTCTTTCAGTTCACAATTCCCTGAGGACTGACCGCCGTGTAGTTCGAGTTCCCGTCTGCAGTAGTCCAGTTTGCATACTTTAATCAGTCCACGGTGAGTTGGCATCCACATGCTCTAGGATCATGCCATTGAAATGAATCCAGACCATTCTCGTCCGCTTGGCCGACTACTCGTTTTGGCAATCGAGCAACGAAGGATACACTTGGGTCCAGCACTATCCTCAAGAGACCTTTTTGGCGTTTTATCACCACAAGTACACGCCAGACCGTGCATATGCCATCACTTCCACCAAGAAATTCCTCTACACCACGAACACCGGCCGATCGTGGCATACGGGTTCGGCCCCGACTGTACCGAACTCCTTCGGTAAACCTGTGCTCCATTTCCATCCGGAATCGGACTATCTCATCTGGACCGGAGAAGACGGCTGTACTGGACGCGGTGAGAATTGTCACGCAGAAGCACACTACTCGAGAGACAACGGCCGATCGTGGACTCTACTCGACAAGTATGTCGGGAATTGCGCTTGGGTCAGAGATGAGACGCTTTTCACGGACCGTACCGAGATTCTCTGCGAGTCGTACAGGGACAAAGCTGGCAATCAGAAGATGTTCCGGTTGGACAACCCGCTCGAGCTGATCGAGGGGACGGAATATTACAGGAACAAGAAGAAGCTGTTCAATCACGTCATCGGATTCGCCAAGTTCTCCGAGTACTTGATCGTGGCTGAGGTCCGTGTAATGTTGGCGAGCATGTTGATATTCCCGTCCACTGAAGCCCTCTATCCAGTTCCTAGAAAGGAGGCAGTCGCTTGATATCCAAGTTTCTTTGGATGGAATAAACTTCGCGACCGGGTTGTTCCCACCGACGATGCGTATTGAACAACACGTCAGTTCACTTCGATTCGCATTTTTGGACAGAAATCTAACATTTAGCCTAGGCTTACACAATACTGGAATCAAGCACCGGCTCCGTCTTCTTGCACGTCACCCTTTCCGAGCCTCCCAATCCTTACTGGGGAAACATCCTCAAATCCAATTCCAACGGAACCTACTTTGGCTTATCTATGGACTACGTCAACCGCGATGATCGTGGATACGTCGACTTTGAGAAGATGATCGGGCTGGACGGAATTGTGATCATTAACGTGGTGTCCAACCCAAGCAACGCCACTTTTAGTAAAAAGAAGGAATTGCAGACACGGATCAGTCACAACGATGGTTGGTGGCATCCTAGCAGCGTTCAGTAACATATTGACGTCTCTCTCCGGCAGGTGGGACCTGGAAACCGATCATACCTCCCAAGGCCGACTCTCAGGGTCGCAGCTATGAGTGTGATACAACGGTATGAAACGATGATGATAGTCACCCCCTTTTGCGTCTGAAGCCTCGGTTTAGAAGTGCGCTCTTCACCTTCACGGATATACAGAACGCTTCGATCCTCGAGCCACGTTCAGTACCCCGTCCGTTCCGGGTTTGATTATGGCCGTTGGAAACGTCGGTGAAAAGCTCGCCCCTTACACGGATAGCGACACATTCCTGAGTCGCGACGCTGGGTTCACCTGGGAGGAAGTTCACAAGGATGCCCACCTTTACGAGTTCGGAGATTCCGGTTCCATTCTCATCATGGCCAACGACGAAAAACCTACGGATCATGTCCTGTTCAGCACCAACGAGGGTTTGAACTGGAGGGAGTACAAGTTTACCACGCAGCCGGTTAGAGTCAGGTCGATCGCGACCGTTCCATCGGATACGAGCAGGAGGTTCATCTTGTTCGGTTACTACGAACGATCCTCGGACTGGCTTGCGATTCACATCGATATGTCGTCCCTTACACGCAAGCAATGCGTTTTGAGTTTGGATGATCCTGGAAAGGACGACTTCGAACTTTGGAGTCCAAGCGAGGAGCGTGAGGAGAGGTGTCTTTTTGGTCGCCAGGTGCTCATCCCCGTTTGTTGATCTCATTAAACTGGGGTACTCACGTTCGCGTTTTGGTAGACTCTTTATCACCGTAGGGTCAGGGATCGTGACTGCTACGTCGGAGACCAAAAAAAGGTCGCTAGCTCCGTTGTGAAGGACTGCGAGTGTAAGGAGAGCGACTTTGAGTGGTGAGCCCTCAACCCTTGGTGCACTGATCCTTCCTCCTCACCTTGCATTAGTGAGTTCAATCACGAACGTGACGCATCTGGAAAATGTGTACTGGTTCCTGGACTCCAATCGCTGCCGGGCGATGACTCATGTAAGGGTGATGACGACTATTGGTACGAACGGACGGCATACCGCAGGATCCCGCACTCGAGTTGCGACGGCGGCACGCGACTCGACAGAGGCGCGCAACATATTTGTCCTGGCTTCAAGGCACACAGCGCATCCTTCTGGATCATGGTTTTCTTGCTACCTTTTGGATTCACTGCGTTGGTTGGATACTGGTATTACCGCCGAAGCGGATTGGCAAGGGGGTACGTCTTTGATATCTGACTTTGTTTTCCGAGCGACTAACGGATGTCACCATTCTGTTTAGAACCATCCGACTGCCTGGCGACGGCTCTTACAGCTATGGTCAGGGGTCAGGTGCCTTGGCTACTTTGGCTTCGGTCCCCTGGTTCTTGATTGGCGTAATCGGTATTGCTTGGGAGCATGCATCATCGTGGTTCGGCTCGGCCACCTTCGGATTGAGATCAAGAAGAGGGTACAGGGATGTGCCGGTGGATGAAGATGCTCAAATTCTTCACTTTGAAGACGAAGAGTAAACAATCCCCTTGGTGGGAGAACGCGAATGGGGTATCCATTGTAGTTTCTGTGCTGGTGTTCTCTAATTCTTGTGCATGATTGTGTATGATATGAGGGGTCACTAGTCACTAATTTGACGATCTACGTACTGCTGCTCCCTTTGTAGCTGCAAAATCCATTGTTCACCCTTTCAATCGGACTAGATAGTACCGGTGGGTGTAACATGTGTTGTGTGGAAAAAAAAAACAGGATCCTTATCCCCCACGTTTCCGAGACCCAGGTTCTGTTGCTGCTCTCCCTCTCCTACAGCGCCTTGCATAAGTGTGCGAACACGCAAAGTAAAAAAAAGTATTGTCTGTAGCGTCTGGTCGTCACCGAAGTCACCCGTCGGGGGACTCGGGCGGTGGTGGCGGCATGGTCACCGTAGTAGGATCCGATCAACGCTTTCACTACGGGGCATGGTGAATGGAGCAGTTATCGGGGATAAAAACACGAGAGGCTTTAGTTGTGGGGCCTAGTACCGAACATAAAGCGAGCATAGCAGGTGTCATCGTCATCCGAAGATCTGGGGTTTCGCCCTTCACTTTACATCGCGGCTCCGTGGATTCACCACGCCAACAGTTACCTTCATCTGCAGCGGTGTCGTGCATGGTCGGCCCCTTGCGTTAACGATCCCGAGCTGGGAGGTTGGTTGGGTCGACCTTTCCGTTCAGCCGGGAGACGAAAATTGGTTTCAAGGTTAACTCCCATAGTAGACCTTGATACTGTAAATGGGATTCTCGTGAGCAGCCTGGGGACGCCGTCAACGTCTCGTGAACTCCAATGGCAAGCGTAGCGACGTGCATGTTCGGGACCAGTGATCGTCCCCATCCAGTTGCTCATCGTGAGGAACACCGGAGTTACGGGACCAAATGGGAGCTTCTCATCTGATACAGTGATTTCTTCGTTCCGGAATGTCCTCTCCCACTAGTTCCTGTCGTCAACGTAGGATGCGCCTCGAGCAAACCGCCGCGCTAGGGAGTCCCTCTGTTATCTTTTTCTGAGTCGAAGTCGATCCAATCGCTTCAGCTCTTTCGTCTTCTCCCTCACAACGAGAACCCACATTCTTCGATCACCCCGTTTTGACATGGAAGGTCCAGTGTGATTTGCTCCCGACTGTGCGACGATCATCTTCATTTGGTTGGGTCCTGTCAGTATCGTCGGTACAGCCGACAAGTTTCCGAGATTCGTTTCCGTGCACAGGGTGAATGGATCCACCAGGGCGGCAAATATTTCCCTAGTGGGTACATCGTAATGCACACATCAAGGACGGCGGTACTGATCGCGCAACCTGTCAGCGAGAGCCGAGGGTGGAAGGAGGTCGAGATGGTTTACCTTCAATGGCCATGCATAGCTTTGGTTGTTATCTGACCCAAAGGGCTCGTTCAGTAGTCGCTTCAAATCGACAGATGAGGCTGAAGGCAGCCTGACTCCGGTCTCAATTCGAATCGTGACTTTTGGTCACGGTAAACACAAGCAAACATTAGTATGCAAGGCGCTGTATGAGATTGGACCACTTTTCCGATGGGCCGGGGAACGACTCGTTACCGAACCCGGTCGTCGACCCATCCGCCGTGTTTAGCGCCACCTGCAGAAAAGGCACACCTCAAGTACAGCCTTGATAACTTTTACAGGCGCGTTTTTTCATCCTGGACCGGTAGGTAGAGTGGAAGGCAAGCAACCGGAGAATCGAATCAGTGTCGGGTGGAGGTTTCGATATCGAGGGTACGGGACCATGCAAGAAACTAATTCCTTTTTATAGTTCAGATAAATCCAAATCGATATGTTGAACGTTTACCCATTGGAAACCCTCTGGGGAGCGAGATCATCCAACTTGGACCTGGGCCTTTGATGCACGAGCCCGACGCGAGGAGATCAATAGCGATGACCACCTGGGGGAGCAATTGGTCTGCCAAGCGGCCGGGTCGGGCCCGCCTAGCCAAGATCCAGTCTGGGACCCAGTCCGACGATTTGTCGTTCATTTCAGTCGATCCATGGCAGCTCGGCCGCCCTGGCAGTTGCGTTGCTCCGTGCCACCACCGACAACGAACCGTATGTACGAGGTACAAAGCACCTCTTACGTAAATTCCCGCGAGCTGATGATTGTCCTGGAAGACGTCGTGCGACGGCTTTTAGGGGCGATTATGTACCCATGCCAGAATGTCACTTTGAAGAACCTGGGATGTTTCATTGGCCAACCCAAGGATTGTTGGTTTAAATCGAAGCCTCGGGATGGCAGAAACTTGCCGTTTAATCCCACCTTCGGACGTGGAAAAGTGAGTGGACATCTAAACCTCAAGAATTGTTCCATTCGCTGAGAAGTTTCGTCTCGGCCAACAGATTGAACAGAAGACTTTCGTGAGCCTCCCGACTTGTATAGATTCTCAGAGACTTCTTGCACACTGAGAGCAAAGGTGTCAATCGCACAACGGCGCTGATGGTTTCTACTCAGCCCGGTGTTTAACGTGTAAGTGCCGAGCGCTCGACCCTGAACGTGAACGGCTGGTAGACCCGATATCACCTGTGACCTGCTCAGGAGCATTCAGACCTGGAGTACACACCTTGGATCGAGAGTGTATGCGTCAAGATTGACACTCGAGGCCGTTATTTATAGCAAACGGCACACGATATCAGAATCGGAGATCGTCTCGACTGTCCCTCTGTAACTCCGCACTGGCCCTAGAATTTTTCTTTTCTTTTCTGGAACTTACTTAGGTGACTGTCTCGACGGATGGATACATCAACCCGCCCACGCGCGTGTGGGCGTCCGTCGATCACACCTGTCTTGGTCTAGTCCCATTCTCGCCTTTTCAGGCATGCATCAACATGAACTAAAATCCCCCCTGTCCCTTCTACATAACCTTCCCTCTCTCCCTCTCCCCCTCTCCGTCCATCTATCCCCCCTCCCTCCTGGTTCTCAACATGAACCAGCGGCCGCAATACATCCTCTTCTACAGCCTCCTCCTCCTCCCAACGGCTCTCTGCTGGGCTGGTCACCATGATGTTAGGGATCTGCACCTACAGGATCTCAAATCGCGAGCAATCCTGAAAGATGCTTCGCAACTCGATAAGGCTTACGACTTTATCATCGCTGGTGGAGGAACGGCCGGGCTCGTGCTCGCTTCGCGGTTATCTGAAGACTCGAACCACACCGTGCTCGTGCTCGAGGCGGGGGATACCGGAGACGATGTTAGGTTGTCGACCGGTGCGTTTCTCCTTTCACCGGATCCCACCATCCGCATATATTCAACAACTCTTCCCCAGACGTTCCCGGGAACACCTTTACACATTCTTTATTGCACACCTCTTACGATTGGGCGTTCAACACCGTCCCCCAGCCAAAAGCCAATAACCGTGCTATATATTGGCCTCGTGGAAAACTCCTCGGTGGTTCCTCTGCCGTCAATGGTCTTTATCTCGTCCGCCCGTCCAAGATTGAATATGACACATGGGCTAGTCTCATGCAATCCCAAGACAACGGTGCCGGTGCTGCCGCTTGGTCTTGGGACAGGCACTATCCTTTCATGAAGAAGAGCGAAAACTACACCCCTCCAGCCCCGGACGTCCAATCTACGCTTAATGTCCCTTACAACCTAGACAATCACGGGCACAGTGGCCCCTTGCACGCAAGTTACCCTGGATAGTGAGTTTCCTAGGACAGCGCCCAACCCCTAAACTCCATGTGTTTGGCGCTAATCGCACCGCCGATCCCGTTTTTTAGCGTCCTTCCTGTCGTGGGCGATTGGATACCCACCCTACAGAACATTGGGATTCCCCAGAGCCCCGATCCCTCGGGAGGTGAACCTTTTGGCGCTTTCATCGCCACTTCGGCCATCAATCCCACCAACTGGACACGTTCCCACTCGCGCGCCGCCTATATCGATCCTTTGCCTCCTCGCCCCAATCTACACATCTTGGCAGATGCCACCGTTACCAAAATTTTGTTTGATGACAACCTCACTGCCACCGGCGTCCAGTTCGCCAAGACCAAGGGTGGGACCGTTACCACCATCAATGTTCGCAAGGAGGTTTTACTCGCTTCCGGTTCCATCGGAAGTCCCAATATCTTGATGCAAAGTGGCGTTGGACCGAAGGACACCTTGCTCGCTGCCGGCGTCAAAGTAAAGTTGGATCTTCCCGGTGTCGGTCAACACCTCCAGGATCACATCGTGAGTTATTTTCGGTCCACCTCGCCTTCTCGTTTTTGATGCATGCACTCACCCTTTTTTTTTTCAGAGTGTTAGCGTCACCTTCGGGACTACTGCGGATACCATGGTCACCATGTTGAATAAGGGTGCTTCTGACGGCGTTCCGGATGGACAGTCTTCCCCTTTCCTCTCCTTCATCAACTCTGCAACTTTTTACGCAAACGTCTCTGACCTCATCGGTTCCTACGATGCTTCTGTCACTTTCCAGAAGCAGATTCTCGATGACCTCACTAACTCGCTGTCCCTCATTCCCAGCAAGGACACGGGTGTTATTGAGGGTTACAAAGCTCTCTACCTTGCTAACGCCCAAAAGATCCTGCTCACTCGTGTCGGTCAAGTCGAGGTCTTGCTGTATGCTACCGGAAACATGGGGGGTGGCGACCAGACCATCTCCATTCAGCTCGCCCTTCAGCATCCATACAGTCACGGAAGGTTGTACATCACCACCGACGATGCCTTCGACCCTCCTGCCCTCGACCCTCAATACCTCACCCATTGGGCCGACGTCAGGTTGATGAGGCAAGCCGTCAGGCTCGCTAGAAAGATTGCAGCTACCTCCCCACTGAAGGATGTCCTCGGGGATGAGGTCAGTCCCGGCCCGGCTGTCACTTCCGACGCCGCAATCGATAAGTTTGTTGCCAACGGCATTTCAACCGAGTTCCATCCCGCGAATACCCTCGCTATGTTGCCCCGTAACCAGGGAGGTGTTGTCGACGCCAAGCTGAGGGTTTACGGCTTGCAGAATGTTAGGGCTGTTGACGCCTCCATTTTCCCGGTTCAGTTCGCGGCTCATGTAGGTCCCTCTCCGTTCTCGATGTGGGAGTGCTGTTGATGTTGTGACTTTTCGTAGATGCAATGGCCCGTATATTCCTTGGCCGAGCACGGTGCTCAGATCATCCGTGACTTCCATAATGGTGTCCCTGACCCTGATGATCCGAACAACTCGTCAGGAGGCAACAACGACAACAACAGCAACAACGGCACCAATACCAATAACAATAACAACACCCAGGGGGGAGCATCCTCGTTCTCTACTCCATCTGTCCTGACGAGCGCTCTCGTCCTCTTGTTCGCTACCCTCGCTGTCGTTTTGTGATCTACCGCTCTCTCATGCTGTTGTTTTCAACGCTACGATCTTGACCCATCTCTTGCATGAAGTAATTGCCCATCCACTTACCCCTCATACTTGCCTTTTATCAGGTTTCCCATGGATTTTTTTTCCGCTTTACGATTTGGCAATCAGACTCTTCTTTGTTCATATTACATCTTTATCACGTCCCATTCACGCACCATAGCATTTTCTTTCCACCGGCGCACGGCTACTCGTGCTCCTGGACTTTTGATGTCGATCTTACGCGCGTATTGGATACTTCACGTTCCCAAATCTTTTTTTTTCTCATTTTCTTGCTCGAACTCTCATGTTGTGTGTGGTCTGTGGCTTCGTGGACGCCTTTCTCGTTTTTTTTTGTTGTTTTGTTCGTCCGGGAAGTCCACAGCGCCAACACTCTCACTGACGTCAACGAGTACACTTACATGCACGTAGAATTGGACAATAATGATGACACCCTCTAACCACCCCACGCACACACCTCACCTTGAAACATTGAGTGCAGCAGGAGCACGAAACGTCAGTGATGGAGGGAATGGAAGTTTACATGTTACACGTTGGTCAGGACAGTCCAATTTGAGTCTGGCATGGGTTTAATAATACCAAGGGATCTGCCAAGATTGGACATCGATGTTGATCGGCGTGTTAATGTGATTGGCAAAACCGGAGGTCGCTTGAAGGTGGTGAGGTTTGTAAAAGCTTTTCGGAAGGATGAGACGGAATGAAGAATTTAGCGCAGAAAACGTGAGACAAACAAATTTCATGAAACGCAGTAAACGCATCCTTTCGGCCCGAGTCAAAACATCCAATGAGCAATGAAGCTCGAAAACCAAATCCCACGGAATCACGTAGCTTCCGGGTCTTCAGACAAAGTCACCGGCACACACGAATCCAACGCCTTCTTCCACAACCCACTGTTCTCCACCAACGTCTCCCGATCCCCAACGACGATCAGAGCCAACTTCGCTCGAGTCCACATCACGTTCAACCTCCTCTCATCCTCCACGAACCCAATGTCCCTCTCGACGTTGCATCGAACGGTGGAGAAGATGATGAGATCGCTCTCTCGGCCTTGAAAAGAATCGATCGTGAACACTCCCACGTCTTGCGGTACTCGGCTTTTGAGCTCGGAGACTTGTTTGGTGTAAGGAGTGAGCACGGTGATCTTGGGTTTCTCTTCTTTCTCTTTCTTTGATCCGGAAGCACCAGCGTCGCCTCCTTGTGGGTCTTCCGGTCCCCGATCGACAGCTTTTCCCTTGCCCTTGGGATCGCTCTTCGGTTTCTCCTCCTCCTCCGGCGCGTCCTTGGTAGTGAGCAGTTTTATCACCTTCTGTACAACCTCCGCCTGTCCCACGTTACTCTTCGACATTCCTCCCATATCTTCCTCTGCCCCACATTGAACAAACACGACGGGCACGACGACTCCGTGTTCGGTCGGCCACGGAAATTTGGAACCTTTCAGGACCGCGAGACGAGTTGGGGCGTCCTTCATCCCAGTCTTCAATTGACCTTTGTAAAACTGTTCCGAGGGGAATTCTGCGAGTTTCTCCGGGAAGCGATATTGAACCTGAAACGTAAATGACGTCTTGAGCGGCATGGTAAGCATTCCACGGGGAGCAGAAACTCACATTCAGCATCGTCTTGGACATTCCTTGGGCGCCTGGGCCAGTGTAGAGCCGCTCAAGCATTGAAACGTCATGCAAAAGTGCTTTTGCCATGTTTCGAACCATCGGGCGGAGTTGAACGCTAAATAATTGAGGATTGAATTGAGTTACGTGTGAGCTGAAGCCGCGAAGTAAACACGTACTGATCTCCAACAAGTACCGCCTTCCTACAGCCCTTGACCAAAGGAATGAGGGCACAAGCCTCGGTGATCTGCGAAGCTTCATCGATAATAACAATGTCGAAATCGACTTTCCTGAGGATTCCCAACCCAGCACCAGCGCAAGTGGTGAAAATGATCTTCGCCGATTTCACGCGTTCCTGTGCTTTCTTCAGCAACCGGTTGTTCTCGTTCATGTCCCCTCCCACACGAGCGTCGATCGTGTAATCCTGGAGTGCTTTGTTGACTTTCAAACTGTCCGTGGCGACACGAAGGATTTTGTCGTTCGAGACGAGGCTTTCCTCGGCATTCAGCTTGATAAACCGTTCCAAGACGTTATCAACAGCTAGAGAAGGAGTATGCTGGTTGGATTTTGAGCGTGTCTTTTATATTGCAAAAACGTACCGTTGTGAGTGGAAGCGGTCATGAGGATCTTTTCTTCCTCATCCAAAGTTTTGAAGAACTTTCTGAGGATTCTGACGACCACAGTTGTTTTACCAGTACCTGAGGGATAGTTAGGGTTCGAGTTACCGATATTCAGAGGGATTTATTTATATAGTACCTGGTGGGCCCCAAATCAGCGCCAACGGGTTATCAGACGATTCCACCGCCCGCACTTGGTTCGGGTTCAACCCGTCTTCATCAACGTTATCGGCGGCGTCGTCGTCAGTACCTGAGTCTCCTTTGGTTTGACCGCCCGCGTCTCCTTTGGTTTGACCGCCCGCGTCTCCTTTGGTTTGACCGCCCGCGTCTCCTTTGGTTTGACCGCCCGCGTCTCCTTCGGTTTGACCGCCCACGTCGCCCGTGTGTTTTCCTACGATCAGGTCGCTGAAAGAGCAGCAGACCGGGCCGTCGTCGACGAGTCTCCCGACGGCGTCTATCATAGCCCTTGCCGTGGCTTTAAACCAGGTTTTGGTCAATGCGATCTACATGGAGGTACAAATAAACACGACTTACCCACACTTCCAGCATGATACATCCTCCACTGCATCTGCGCATACTCCGGAGGTAGTGGATACTGTAATTCCATCTTCATCTCACCCTTCTTCGCCAACACCACGACGGCGTCAACCACTGGTTTCCCACCAACCCAACCCTTCTCCGGATCCGAGACCGCTTGCAACCTCACGTGGGAATGGATTCTAACTGGTGTGATGTCATCGATCCGGACGTTCGCAATGACTTGGGTCGGTTCGTCCGGGACTGGGACCAACCGCACGATCGCTGGAGGTGAACCCCTTCCTCTCACCTTCCTCGGTCGGCCCTGGTCGTTACACGGACATTCATCAGCGGCTTCTTCTGTTCGGTCGAATGTGATCCCGAGAGCGTGTTTGTGTGCGTATTCCATCATTGGCGACCGGGTCATGACATCTGCGCGACATTCGTGGAGAACGAGCAAGACCTCTTGAACGAGCTCAGAAGATCGAACCGAAAGCGAAGCCAACATCAGGAGGTGCAGGTAGTCGGCCATTGAAATCCTCGCAACACTCGCTGCGATCTTCTCCAACGCGACCAGAGAAGCGATGCCGGATTGGTTCGCAGACTTGATGATGTTTTGAATGATCGTCAACTCGAGATCGTCCAGGTAAGGAGACACGAAGTGGTCTTCTGTGGGTGGTTGTGTCTTCAAAAGACAGTACACGAGCGGCGGGTGCCTCTCGATCCATTTCCTGGTCACGTCTACGTTCATTCGCTGGATCGGGGTAATGATCGTGTAGAATGCCCAGAACAATTCGTCGTATGCGTGGTTGTCGAGGCATATCGCAAGGACCTTTTCAACGTTCTTTACTTCCTTCTTCTGAAGTACAGCTTGGACTTTTTCCTGGGATGCCTTTGGGATGAACAGTTCTTTCATCCACATACGGCCGTCCTCGGACCAGTCCACGTCTTCGAGTCTGTTCAGAGTGTATGGCAGTTTTTGTTGAGCGAGTCTGCTGATGTATGCTTCCGTTGCAACACTGGAAGGTGACTTTTTTTAGTTCCATGGGCAAACAAGCGAAAGAAACCTCCTTACTGTTCAAAGAACAAGTCAAACAATTGATGTGCGATGCGGTCCCTGTTTGACACGACGTGAAGCTCGATCGCGGTCACCGGGGTACGATAGATGCGTCCACATTGCTAGGGCCACAAGGTGATGAGTTACCGCACACAACCGTCATGGAAAACAACCTACTTTCTGAACTGAACCTGATATCTTCTGCAGCGCGATGCTCGTGACGACATCAGCTCCCGAGGCCGCTGGAGGTCGGTTCATGTACACGAAAGTGTTTCCCCTCTGCTTATCGAACAACTGCACTATATTGTCCGCGACGTAGAGTCTGTAGTTGGTCGAACAAGGACGATAGGTCGACATCGGTCCTGACGCGCCTGGCATGAAGGAGCAAACGACGATGTGTAGGTTCTCGTTTGCTGGGGCATCTTCATTCCATGGGACCACTCCTCGGATGAAAATCCCGATCCCAAAGCGGTTGTCGATCTATGTTCGCCGGTTTCAGTTATACGCGTGTCACGTACATACAGGAGTCTGACCTTAAGAACCAGGATCTTCCTCGTAAAGTCTTGTAAACCCATTTTGAGATATTGCCAAAACGTCCGGAGACCGCTCTTGTTCGAAGAGTAGAACCTCTGGAGTGGTATCTTGGTATTCAGCTTCCTTTGTTCAAGATCTCTTTCCGTCAAGATATCTGACCAAAAGAGGGAGTTCCAAACGTGTCGGTCTTCTTCTGGGGTGAGCCCGAGAGTTGAACTGACGATGTACTTTTGCTCGACAGTCAACGCCCCGAGATCCAGGTAAGGCAGCATAGGGCGGAGGTCGATTCCCCTCTTCTTTGCGATGGCGACGGCCATGTTGAACATCTCGAACTCGGTAAAGGCATGTCGCTCCCCACGCAACAAATGGCGAATATATTGCATCGCATCATCTTGGGGCAGATCTCTAGCCATGTCATACACAGGAAGAGACTCAAGGAAACGCGTGGAAAATGCTGACGCCGCCTCCGCAAGGAGATCCAATATGAAAGGTTCGGTTGTTTCTGGCGGGCTAGACAAACGATCCGGGATTACAACCTTCGCCCCGTCGACGGACTGGGAGTGCAACGCGTTTAATTCTTGGCATTCTACACTCAGCGCGCCTTCGGGTTTACATCTGAGCCATTTTTGGTGGAGGGAGGCGACTCGAGCCAAACCGGCACTAAGAGAGGCTTAGACTAGCTCATTGAGAAGAAAGCGCCCACCTACTTGTTGTACCCTGCGAAATGTGTAGAAAGGTCTTTTCGCGTAATATCTTTCTTCACACGTTCCCTGACTGGCGGGTAGTTATATGACTGGAAAAATTGGATACTGAGCGCTTGCCAACATGGCATCTCCGGATTGAACTCACCTGAACCACAGTGGGTGGGACGAGGTCAGGATCCCAGCATACGAAATATCGATCGCCTGTGGACAGGTGAGCCACCAACAGCCTGGTTATCGCGGGTTGCACGTCACCATCTAAATCTCCACCACTGCTCATGGAAGGTGTAGAAGGATGGCCCGGGCGAGCAACCCCCGCAAAAACGATGCAATCAATGAGGTGTGCAAGTTTTGGGTGCTGTACCGCCCGGAGTTTCAAACAATCACCTATCGATTAATAAGTTTAAAACCACTGACTGAGGTTCCTCAAGAGACATACCTGGATGGAGACATGGGTTTCGGACCACCAATACGTCCGTGTTGATCGGCGTCGTCGCTCCGTTCTCGGTGGTGATACGGATATGGACCTGACCTTCCTTCAACACTCCATATGGATCGCAGACACCGAAGATTAGACGTGATTTGTGGATCATCATCCGGCTTCTCGCCTTCCCAGATTCCGCTTTTCGAAACTTGGCGACCTCACTCTTTTGAGCGTCTTGAACCCGATCAAACACTTTAGGATCATCCAGCCCATTGAGCAAAACCCGCTCTGCTTCATCGTACTTCCCGATGCAAGAAAGGAAGTCGACTGCTGTCAAGTGGTTCGTTGCTGCTTCTTCTATCCATCTGAAGTATTCCTCCTGTTTCGCGAGAAGCTTCTCGTTTGTGACTCCTAAGCTGGAGAGGAGGACGATGATATCGTTGTTCAGCCTTCCAAACGCATAAGGTGTCGAGTAGTCGACGACGGAGAATGTGTTCGCGGTGGAGGTGTTGAACTTTTTCATGCTCTTTCGAAAGTGGACGAGGTGTTTTTTTTCTTTGTCGAGTTCAGGATGGAGCATTAAAACACCCTTATATCCAAGGTATCTTGAAACAGCACCGTTAAAATGCAGCAAATGCGGTATGGTGTAACAAGAAGCACCTTATCTGGAAGACTGTCGGGGTGTAACGCCTGTTTCTGAACTTGATCTTTTTCCTTTTCGCCACTTGGATTGCGAGGTTTTTCGCCATAAGTCCACACCCATCCGAGAATAGATCTTCTCCGACAGTTATGTCAGGGATATCCAACGTCATTTGCGGATCGAGCGTGAAGTCCAGGGACGCCCCGGAAAATAGCAAGCCAATCCTCTTGGCACCTGTGTGGAGGTGAGTGAGAAGTTGCATTGGATGCGTGTTGAATCAACAGACGTTTGGCGACATTGTTGATTTTCTCAAACTCTCCCAGTGCGTAAATCCGCCTATCCAACTCCCCATCGGAATCCGCGGCACGCATAAAGCAGCTTCGTTCCCGCTGTTTTACAACCTCGTGAGATTTTTCCACGATGAAAGTGTGCACAGGGGGCTCACAAGTTGACTGTTGCTATGATGGTAGAAACGATATTGTACGCCGTTCAAGTACAACCCCGCTTCCATCAGTCTCTGGATGTACTCGCCGGTGATTCGTAGGAAGGTGTCGGGGAACCTCAGACCCCCAAACGAGGCGGCAATGAACTTTGAAGGATCATCGTCCTGAAGAATCCTATTGTTCGACAGCTCCCCGATCTCCAATGTGATGGCGGTCGCGGTGAAGGTGATGCGTTTTCCATAAATCCTCCCAACTGCTTTCGCGGGTCTCCGAGGTTCAAGTTGATCCTGCGGAACGATGAACTTCCATTCCTTTTGATCCACAGGGGGGTTTTCTTGGAGGATGGTCTTCATCCCTGTATCCAAAGAGTGTGGCTGGGTGGAAAGGATAAGCCCGCCGATCTTGGGTCATCACCCCTCCTCGGCGCCTACTCATTGAATAGACCGCTAGAACACGAACACTCGCTGTGAAGTTCCACAAACCCGCACCCGAAATGGAGAAAAACTTGACTATCAAAACCCTCTATCTCATCGGTCCGTCTTCGACCGGAAAATCCACCCTATTCCGCGCCATTGCGGAGGACATGGGGTTGGACCTTAGTCAGTGTATCACCGAAGTCGCGCGAACGGTGATGAGAAATACTGACTTCTCGAAGAAAACCGTGGGGTACGTGAATCCGGCATTCCATCCATTTGAAACTGATATTTGACATCGAGCAGGAACATAGAGATGCAACGGACGATTTTGAAGGCCCAGTTGGAACAAGAACTGGAAGCTAGAAGTGTGGCTGGCGGAAGTGTGGCCCGAATAGTCCTCAGCGATAGATCTGCAATTGACCCGGTCGCATATGCAGTCCTGACTGCAGCAAACGAGGATGAGGGGCGAGAGAGGATGAGAACTCTGGTTGACACACCCGGATTCCAAGCCGCCCTACGCTGGTACCGAGAAGGGACGTTTGTCCTCTTCAGGCCTGTGCCAGAGTGGCTTGTGGACGATGGGGTGCGCAGCATGGACGAGCGGAGCCAAACCATTGAGGTGTATCGTAGCATCTTGAGGGAGCTGGAGATCCCGTTTGTGGAACTCGGGGAGGAAATCAAGGATATTCAAGCGAGGGTCGCTTTCGCGAAGGGGTTGATCAATGCGAACGGTGCGAACACTTGTTCACTCGAAACTGAGTCGACATTCTTCTCATATCGTGTTCCCTGACAGAGGAGAAA
>Ga0307514_10002549_pt1 | contig 18760 bp, 18 predicted proteins | sample 16_EM_MG_FD_203088 | JGI IMG/M metagenome (GOLD analysis project Ga0307514, IMG submission 203088) | Populus trichocarpa ectomycorrhiza microbial communities from riparian zone in the Pacific Northwest, United States - 16_EM | ecosystem: Host-associated > Plants > Roots > Unclassified | place... | reverse complement strand
AAGTCATCTGCAACGGCGTTGGTTACAACCAGCAGTTTCAGGGGCTTGGCATAAGACTAGGTACCAGGTTTTCCCATCCTTAGTCAGTGAAGTTCGTACTGAGACTAGCCTGAATGGCGGGGCCGTCTCGCCTTCGGGGGAAAGAGGTAGACTTCCAAAAAAAGAAAACCCCAAAAATGTCTCAAAATTGGAACATATTTGGTACCCGCATCTACTGGCGAACAAAGGTCCATGTCGCTTTTCAAGACATAGGCCGAGCTCACGTTAAAGCCACTTGCTTTTGACCTTGTATATCCACTTTCCTGCCTGAGCTCGGCCTATGTTTTGCAAAGCGACATGGACCGTTGTTCGCCAGTGGATGCAGTACTATCTCACTATCTCAGGCTAGAACGTAGGCAAGATGCCCAGGCTCTTATTACTTACAAACAGCAATAATATGTATTTGAATCTAAGTTAGATCTACCTAAACCTGATATGTACAGCTGTATAATGCCTACTTATATTTTTTAACATAATATTAATCCGCTATGTATTTTACTCCTTCTCTACACATGGTAGGCCGTTGGTCCTGATATTGGGCCCACATGTATTATACAACATATTTAATGTATCTTGAGCCCCACAAGTCCTTTCAGGCCATAATCCAGTCGTTTGGTTCATACATACTCCAATTCCTATCTTCAGGGAGGAGAAGAAACAAGCAGCGATCCTTTAGTACCTCATATATCAATGCTCACCCAAGGGCAGCACCTGCAGATGACTTCTATGTATACACTATAGCTCTCGTTACAATTTGAGCCCACTTGCATGATAATTCGATTTTTTAACAATTAAATACATGTTTCCCGGAAGTGGGCCAGATCCCGGTAGTGCGCCGGATCCCCGTCAAATACGTTGTAGCATAGGACCATGGCGAGGTGACTTTTGTTTGTGATTCCTACGGATTAAAAGGGGTCGGCGTGTATGTCTTCTAATACATACGATAATACGAGCACCGGCTTTCAAACAAGAGACTGTAGCGGTATTTTAGGTGTAAGTGTGTGGTTTCTTTTTAGCTTAAACATCCCTGCTCTTTGTGACGGCAATCTACTGAGGGTACTCCGTACGTTGCGTGGTTCCCAGATTGTGTGGGAAATTTGGCCTGGCCGTAACGTCGGGAGGCCTTCCTCACGATTGTGGTTTGGCCCTTGCTTCGTGGCTGGACCGCCCCAGTGACACCGGCAACGGTGAACGTTTGGGTGAGGGATGGCGAGTTTGGTTCGGAGTGGCCCAGGAGAGGCCTGCCTAACATTAATCCTCTGGAGTGAAAATCTATCTCTGGGGAAATCTGGCCTTAGCGGCTCGGTGCTGGTATCGTTGCTATGATCGTGATGATTGAAGAGAAGCAGACTAAGGAAGAATGACTCCCAGTGGTTCTTATGGCCAGAGAGTCTGGTGGAAATTTTGTGCCTGCTTATCTTTTTGAGAAGTACTTCCACCACAAGTATCTTGAACCGGCAGGCCGCTGAGAAGGAGTAAACCAGGGTCGCGGGCTGAGGGATACATCTACTTACGTTCTCTTTCGTACTGCTACTGCATGGGGGCCGACAGATTAACTTGCCTTCCACCCGGGCTTCCACGAGTAATGAGTATCTTGTTTTTTATTTTTATTTTGGGGGGGGGCAAAAAAAAAAGCAACTGGTTCATTGTCTATTGCATATTCTGCATACTTACAGGGTGATTGCATCCATATTGACTTCCCAATCCGGTAGTACACAATCAAGCCTCGGGGAAAAGGCGTATAGGCTTAAAAAAAAAAAAAAAAGGTACATAATCAAGTGCATGCGCTAGACGTACTTAATTTTTAAAAAAATTTTCTTTTCCGTCTAGTCTATGGCGAGGAGGATACAAACACTTGCATCGATTACAGCAGCTGTACTAGCGTCGTAATATATACGATTCTGTGCATTGGCGAACAACACCATTGCTGGTAACAAGTGTGCATAATGCATGAATTGAGTATATCGATCATAGCCACAAGTGAGAGGTGATGAAATCCTAGGGATAGTGTATAGAGCTGATGACCGGCAATAAATAGTATGATGTGCACGGGAGTAGATCGAGGGCGTTTGAGTGGTAGAACAATTCAGATGATTTTGTTCCCTCGAGCACGAAAAGTCCTCCAAATCTTGGGCCTCGGTATAATACCGAGGCTGTGAACAGGCCAGTCTGATTTCAGGATATTAGAGGAAGAGATCTGGTAATTCTAAAGCTAGTAAAATATATGGAAAGATCGGTGTATCCTCTACACATTCCCCCACACGCATCACCCTTCGAATCCCGACTCCTTCATCTCACGTATGGCAACTCAATCAGTGAGGCCGCTGAACATGATATAGGCTACATTATCACCCCATACGGTTTCCAAGCCCCGCTAGGAATCACTTCCCCTGGGTGGATCATTCTTTCCAGGAACGACGAGTCCCCAGCAAGGCCACCAGTGAGTGGACTGTTGGGCAATATTAAAATCACGGGGTGTGGTGGGGGACGGTAAATAAAAGTGAACAGGAAGATTTCTTAAGTAGGATGAGAACAGACGCCCATAAGTTTCTTTCTCCCTTACGGAGGTGATCATTTATATAATTTGGTATCCTATTTGCAATCTCAAGGTCTGGATATTAGAAAAATACAAGGGCCTACCGAGAACTATTTTCTTCCCCAAATATGACTATTATCAATATATGTGTGCATATCATGACAGACCGTCCCATCATTAAGGTATCTGACAAATGGAAAGGGGGAGAGACTACATTCGCATAAAATGGCAAAGCAAAAATAATAACCGCAGTCGCCTCCGCCTCATAGCCTAAGGCTCCCTTCGGGGGAAAGGCGTATAGACTCCAAAAAAAAAAATCGCAGTCGCCATCCGTTACATCCGAACAAATACCAAGTCCAGATGGCAACGAGGCGCTGAAAATGCATTAATGGAAACAAAAGCAAAAAGGAAAAAGGAAAAATAACGCTAGGCCGCTCACTGGGACCTTGACGGTGGGTAGGTATTAGCAGGAGAGGAAGCATAGGTAGGACCAGGAGGACCCATAAAAGATGGTGACAGCACTATATGGGGATCTGGTATAGCCCCGGGAGACCCAGGGGAGCCAGCAAAGCCTGGTAGTACGATATCTGGATCCGCAAAAATAGGGGAGATGACGCCTTCCATGTCTTGGAGCTCATTCATCAGCCCGTGGTACAAGAGACCCAAGTCCGTATCTTCGACAATGTGTTTCTGTAAACTCTTCTTTACAGGATCCTTTGCCTCAAATATTTCGTTGATTTCCTCCAACGTTCGACCTTTGGTCTCCACGAAGCTATATCAGGTATTGGCAAAGTATTCAAATCCTTAGCATGAAATATTGGCTAGGGAATCACTTACAACTTCCAGATGTATCCAACTTGGCAGATGTTCCACACAACATAAATCCAATACATCTTCCATCCGATTTTATCCACGACAACGGGTATCCCATAGGTATTATAAAGAGCGGCAATGTTGACAATCAGATTGTAGATTCCCATACCCTTAGCGCGAGTTTCATACGAAAGACATTCAACGGGGTACAGCACTTGCAAAGGAGTATATGTAAAGCTATAAGTCATCGCAAAGAGGAAAATCATAGCGATTGCAGCTCTACTCCCATGAATAGTCTTCATCTCCAGTCGGGCCCCAAGCGTGTTATCTCCTGCGTGTTCTAGTGGGAGAAAACTCATCAATGAGGTAATAATAACCCACCAGATGATGAACATAGAAGTTCCAAAAAGCAAAGCAGGCCTCCGCCCAATCTTTTCGACAGCAAACGCGCCGCATACTGCAGTAGTAAGTTGGAGGACCTGAAGAATGGCATTGTACTGAAGTTGCTTTGTGGCATCAAGTACACCAACGTGGGAAAGTAGGATTGGCATGAAGTAAGTGACTGCACCATTTCCGGACCACTAGAGCTTTGCTTTAGCATTTCCACATGCGTGAGGCGCAGGGCACAGAAGCCTTATTATTCACCTGCCCAAAGATCCCAATGGCCCCAACTACCAATAGCCTGTACAATGCAGCCCTCGTATTGAAACACTCAGAGTAATCCCACCACCTCTTATCCGAGCCTTCAATCAGAATCCTGTCAATCATCTCCCTGAGTGTGAGGATCACGATGGGGCTCCTGCGGTTGCCTCCTCCATGATATTTAGTGAGGACTCGGATTGCCTCTTCTTGTTGGTCGTTGCAAAACAACCAGCGGGGTGTCTCTGGGATGAAAATAACCCCTACCATAATCAAACCCGCAGGAACACACTGAAGCCACGAAGGGAGCCTCCAGGATATTTCCGATGGGATTATTGAGGTTCGCCACATGGTCCAAGTCGCGGTGATCTAGAATATACCGAAATAATGTATTTGTTAGCGGATGTCCATTTTGCGACACGAGAACAAATATGGGAGTTGGAGGGGGATTCGTATCACGGACCCCACCAACAAAAAATTGACAATTATAGAGGCCCGTCAAAACACCTCTCCAGGCAGGGTGAGACATCTCCGCAACGTAACTTGGCCCTGCAGTCTGACATGTTGCAATTCCAAATCCCGTCAGGAACCTCCCAACAATAAACATACTCCGGTCGTCACCCTCCGGTCCAGAGTATGCAAAACCTTGAATGCAAGCACCCGCAATTAATATCACCGCGCCATGAAACATCCCCCATCTGCGCCCCCAAAGGTCGGATAGTGGTCCGCAAAAAAAAGAGCCACAGATATTTCCAATGGCGAAGACGGAGAAAATAAGGCCCGTTTCTGAACCCGTTTTTGAGAGGTTGAAATACCTGACGCACTAATCAGTGAGAGTTAAACTAGACCTCAACTAAGTGGACCCCTTACGAGTGATAATATTGCATGTTATTTATCCCACCCATTAAGCTTGCATCATATCCATTCGTGAGCGCGTTCAAAAACGCAATGGCCAGAAAAAAATACAACTTCAGTATATGCGAACTCCATGGGCTCGGGTTTTCTTCGTGTAGTGCCTCCGCGAATGCAACATTTGCAACAACTCTCTGTCGTGGGCCGACCGAAGCCGTATTGTTCTTTCGCCACAATGACAAGAACGCTTTTATTTTCACCTTCATTGTTGATGGCTGGCGGTGCACAAACCCAGGGTCAGTTGGCTGAAGGCTCAGTTTAGATTCATGGCCAAGGTGTCTTTCGCAGGCAATTTTACTCTCATCTGGAAAATGGGAATCCGAACCTAGCATTGCCTCGGAGCTCTGGTTGTTAATTTGATGCGACTTAGCCTGGAGCGAGGCCGTTGAGTCCGTGAAAATACTGAAAAGGGTAACGGGGGGTGGCTCTCTTCTTGATGTTCTGTGGGATATTTGGGCTGCCACAGGATACCGTGTATGTGGAGGTGAAGATATGATATTCCCCGACAGGAGATCTGAATCCCGTGGCCTGGTTTCTAAGGTGTCGTCCAGGCGAGATGATTTAATGGGATCTGGGTTTTCCGACATGCTGAATATGAGCAGGCATCAAAACTAATGGTGTGCAGGGCAGGTCGGGCTTCTGGCTTCTAGTTCTCGAACGTGGTTCTCCCCGCCTAATATGTCAAGTGGTTGGTTATTTTCCAGAGCACCCCCCCAGAGAGTAAGCGAGCTGAGCATTCGTTATCCAGGGGCACGGTGCCCTGAAACTCTATTCTAATAACACTGGGGGCCAGTCGGCCTTCAGCACTACTCTCTGCTGTATTTTTTTTCAGACACCCTTGGCATCCTTTGCGATGGGAGACTTGCCTGCTGCCCAGCATGCCGCATGCAAGATGGAGACCATATCTCGGACGAGTGGTGTAGGTAGATGGGGTTTGCCTCGACAAGTGTGGAGAAAATGGCTACCAGCGCTACTCTGGCCACCGTTAACCTGCACCTGTCCAATACCCTCCACGAGAGATGGTAGCATGGCTCCACCCCACACTCCACCCCGCATACCCTAGAGTGTAGTCAACTTGGGCAGTCGTCGATAGTTCTCTGCCGCGTTGGCTACTTACAGTCCCTGTAGGCATCGAAACTCGGATCCACGGCTGTAGGCTTGTGCCCTAACTATTGCTATATATCATTAACGGGCAGTAGAATGAGAGGAGGTTGTTGATCCTTACGCTTTTGCGGACCTGGCAGACCTGGTGAATTGCGAATTCAAATCATTGTAACACAGCATCTTTGGCCCTGTTGCCGACAAGATATTGCATTGAGGGTTGATTGCTTTTATACAGGGCAATTAGAGTTGGTAATTGTATAACAATAATTTACTCTGTGTAAGTAGTCGTGAAAGGGTGACATAAAACCTTCCTCAAGTAGAGCAGCGGGTGCTCAAAACAGGTAGCCTGGTTAAATCAGGTAGTGTTAAGTGAATATGCACCAAAGCTCTGTGATCTCATGTTTATGTTTTAGATAGAGTGTGTGCTCCATATGAAACGGTAATAGGAAATATGAATCAAGATCCTTCTTTTAAAAAGAGAGAGATCTGAGATAGCCGACTGGGTAATTCGAGATACTTATGGGAATAAAGATGAAGTAAAGCAGCACAATTTGTTTTGCTTCACCTCGGGTCGGGATTGCGCACACTAACTCTTGACCGAATAAAAAAACCCTAGTTAAAGCTCAGACAGTAAATGAGCATTAGGATGGGTATGCATATATACCTATGCATGTTTTTTGTCGTTCAAGTCTCATATGCGCTTGATGCACAATGAGACCCTTGCCCTACCTAGCACCTAAGTGTTATGTATGTATCAGGATATGCATCTGAGTATATTCTCTCTATCTCGTGAGGTGGTATGAGTTCTGAGATAGATCAGAACAATTAGCAACCGCATTCCAAGTACTCTGCAGATGCCGCTCCCTCCGTAATGATAAGCGGGATGCGCAAGGATAGAGGAATCTCCCTCTACATAATTCTGCTTTTGTTATCTCCACGTGGTGCATGTTAACATGAACACCACAGCTGAATTTTGAGAGTACCACACCTGATTGGTATAGAGATAGAGGTGCAATGATCCTTGGCTCAAAACATTCCAAGGATGTACCTGGCCTCACCTCTATCAGGCGCCATATTGGTACGTCTATCATCAGTGGAGAGATAGGGGCGCTGATCATGAGATCTGAGTTCGCTGGAGTGTCTCCAGACAGTTTCTGCATACCCCATAATCTACTTAGATAAGTTAGCTCTTGGCTAATGAAGACATGGTGTCTGGATCTCATCGCAACTTCTAGACACCAAAGACTCCACCAATTGATGACTTTACCCTAGGTCCCCAAATCCTTCAACATCATCAATCTATGTGTCTCCACCCACAGCTTTTCCATAATTGCGAAGCAGTGCTCGGAGTAACCGCTCCAATGAACCCCTCACTAAAGCAAGTGTTGGGTCTCCCGCAAATCTAGGGCAGTTCTAGTTTTCACTCAGCATAACAGTGGCATCATGTCCACGTGCTAACTTTCTGTGCCTTGGGCGAGAGAATCCTTGTCAAAAAATCGAATCTTGCCCAGCAGCTTTACCACTTATGGTAAAATAGGCTGCCTCGGATTCTGAAGCCAGTTTCACTTTTTGACTAGGACTCATAGGCAGCTAAGTCGACTTCCACCGCAAGACATTTTCGAACTTTGAGCGAGTCAGTAGGTATTTAGCGTAGACCTCGATGACCATCAGTCCTGAGGAGGAGCTCGTTGCACGCTTTAAACCTCCGGGGTAATGACCGAGGTCGGTATCCCGGTACCGGCAATATACACTATAAGCCGTAAAAAACAAGTGCACAAATGTGAGAGAGCCTATGCGTAATTACCAGGCTACCTTCCTCGGACCGAACTTTCGGTTACGGGCCTATATTGCACACAAGTTAGATCTGGGCATCTGGTAATTCAAGGATGGGATACCGAACCCCAGAGGACATACTATGTAAGTACTGTAGTACCGGTAGGTACTGGGCTGGATCGCAGCACCGGGGCTATCCGTAAGGGAGAGGCATTTTGAGCTAGCTCGGTTGAGGGTCTCTAATTTTGAGCCAGCTTCTAGTTGTCCTTGTCAGCTGTTTCTCCACCTCGCCTGCCTAAAAGGCAACCAAAAGCTCTGGTACTTACCCTCAACACCCCACCCCACCCTACCCCACCCACATTTAGGCTAAAATCTTACTCACCTCCATAACATGTAATCACTTCCAACATTCTATCATCATCCCAAGACATCTCCAGTGTTTCTGGACCTCAGAGGCTGCAAGAAGGACGACGATCAAACGAGTCTAGGATTGCACGGAACAGAAATGTATCTCCTCAACGCCTGCAGCTGATACCATGGTACGCGCGGCAGCGATGCCCGGTTCATGTATGTTACGTAAGTTCGGTAACAGTGGCACATACCGGTACAGTATTCACAAACAATGCAGTCGTTGGTCATACGCGTATACGTTCGTCTCCAATTTCCTGAATCTATTCTCATAATGAGACTGGTTCGCACGATTTTTTCTAATTGATACCGATGTCGCGGACCTCCTTCGGAAATACGTCTGCCTTCGCGTACAACACATGTACCTCCTGCGGAATGGAATTGTCCGGTAACCATGCGCACATGAAAACCCGTTACTTTCACGCACACTGAATTCCGTTTGGTGCTCAAGGCTGATAGGTACCCCGCTGTTAGACGACAGTCTAGGTATCTGTACCGAGAAGCCACAACCAGTCTCGCCGCAGGCCAATGTAATATTTACAGCGATACGTATACTCTTAGGTATCTCTCTCACCTGATTGTAAGAATCAAATTGCGAACAGTAACACAAATTCCCCTATAAATAGCGTTCGCATTTACAACCAATCAAACAATCAATTCAGGACATTTGCAGATCACCTCCTCAGGCCTTGAACCAGGTTAACCTTAACATCCCGTTTAAGCTTCTATCCCTAACAATCCCAATCCCCGGGTTGCCAACCGCAGAGTGGCATGCGAATCTAAATAAACTCAAATACCGATCTATCCGGAATTCCACATCGTGCGTAGCGCTGACGGCATTAATTATGGATATTAGATGGAGGTATGTAGTCAATAAACGTATACATGTAAACGGAAAATATATAACTCTGGATATCTGCAAAAGAGTAGACTCGGAACGTGCATTGACGCACATGCATCCCATTCACCCGTTACAACTGTAGAGGTGTAATGCACGGCAGATAGATTATAGAGGCAGGCATGTCTGCAGGCAACATCTACCATCATGATTTGCAGGTTGGCTATCCCAGTTCAGGGTAACGGGTAACCGCAAAGCTCGCTTCGTGGTTCTAATTAAGTTTATTTCAAAGGATCCGTGTACCTACCTATACGATCATATCTCCAGTTGAGGTTGGATGCAAGTTGATGATCTGCATAAGAAGGTGTTGTACATAGGTATAAAATAGTCACAAGATTTATTACCTACCAAGAAGCTTGGTTTAGATCTGACTCCATGGGAGAGTGGACACCCCTGCCCCATACAAATGTCAAGAGCTTTGACGTGAAAAAGGTGAGGCTATAACATGAGCAAGGGGGCTCCCCTCGGCTGCATGTCTCATGACTCTATCAATCTCTATCACTCAACGTGCCCTCTTGATGTGACCCATCAAATACGATGGGCGTCCGGGTAACCCAACCTGGCTTTGAAGACTCATTTCTGGACCTCTAAGGGTGTTTTGATAAATCTCCAAAACTACTAAGAGACTGACCACAGCGAGTCAGCGCCCTATGATAGAGGCTCTCTTGATAGAGAATGTGAGTAAAAGTCTAGCGTATGTGATTTATTATTCCTACTATGATGTGATTGACGCCACAGGGCGATGCCTAAGGGCAGATAGCAGGCATCACAGTTCCTCAGATTAGTCTGGCGGGCGCCGGCCTCTCGTAACCGCAATAAGCAAAAATGAGCATGGGACTACCAAGATGAGGGCCCTATGTAACTAGACTACTAGTACTGTTTATATCACATCAGGGTAACTACTACGTTATCTCGTATATTCATATTGGGTTGGTTAGCCCATAGGTCTAGAGCAAATCCACAAACAACAGGTGCCAAACTCTCCTCCCACTCCACCACTCAATACAAAAGTTATATCCCCCTTGTAGCCCTGGAGCCGAGACCCTATGGCGCTGCAATCCCCAGTCCCTACATATCTGTCATTTCCCCCATGTTTATTTACCCTCAACAATAACAATCCAACTTCCTGCTCGAGTCTCTCCGCCATCGCATGCATATGCATGTGATTTGGAAGTATCAAGAGCCACATCCCTACGAAGGGATATGCAACTAGACCAGGGCTCTAAAATCGCAAATTTTGCTTCGGCAAATCTTGCACCTTCAAGTCGCGGGCCCTAAGACCGTTTCGAAAGGCGTGGATATATAGGTACATATAATATTATATGTACTCTACATGCACCATGTACAGATGTAATGTACTCTAAGAGTATCCACATATGGTAGTGTAGCGCCTACATAGCTACTTTACGATGCACATACTCGGGTGTGGGGCGGACCACCCTCACAAATAGTTTTTGACGACCCACAACACAGCCAATAGATTAGCTAAGGATATTAGGTTCAAGCCTTGGGGTCCCTTAAGGCAAATAAAATATCTTTTGGACAAAGCAGTGGTTGGTGGAACAACACAGGAAAGGTCATGCCTTGAATTGATAATTTGTATGTGTGTTTCTATGATAGTGATTTGTTCATCATATATTTAATTTTAAATCCCTCCCCAGAGCTCCTACACTGGCTGACCCTTGTATCCATGTGTTCACGTCATTGCGTGTGCTGTATCAGGTCGCCCACACTGATTGCTATAGCAGGGGTGGCCCGACACCTTCTGTACATATCATATACGAGATGTAGAGGTTTAATCCTCTTGGCGGTCGTGTGATCAGGCTAAGGTTTAAATTAATCTGGAAGGTTCCTTTATTATAGGACCTAAAGCTTCACAGAACTATCCTTGTGAGAATACCATTCCATCTGAGGGTAACACTTCGCATCATAACTTCATCGCAAAGGAAGGCTAGCAAGTATGAATAAGACTGAAACACAAGACCCTCAACCAAGGGCCGAAGCCAGACTACCTACACGGTATAATCTAAGTGGTAATCGGGCCAGGCACCAACTCCATATCCGGCCCCCATCAAACTTCCAAGTTACTGACCTGGTAATAAGCCCCAAAGAAAATTCAGCCCCAATGCCTTCCCACTCCTGTCGCGGATCTATTCACCTTCATGTACTAGCTTCAGCAGCACCACCCCTCCTCAAAATTTCCTGGTACAAACTCCCATTCCTCACCTCCATCCCCGCCTTCTCGTATATCGCATCAATTACCTCCATCTGAGCCACTGTATCCTCGATCGGAATCCAATCTGTAGGAATGTCCTCCCTTCCCTGAACTTTCTTTATAAAAGCGTCGAGTTGATGACCATAAGTAGTAAGGAGTGGTGATTTCTTTGTTGTGTCAAAAGAGTAGATTTTTTCTGTACGGCATTTGCCTTCTTTGGGTTTGATAACAATGGAGTGTGACAGGTATGGGGCGATGAAGCTGCTCTGATGTTAAGAACAGCGTATACAATGGTAGCCATTGTTCAATATGAAAACAGTAAGAGAGGAGGGGATAACTCGTACTTGTTGTATGTCACCGTTGCTCCCTCACACTCCGCAATAAACAAAGCTTGCTCCCAGAGCCTCGGAATAAACCCAAACAATCTTTCCCTCTCCATATCCGCCACAATCCTGCTTCTCACTTCCCCCATTTCCCCCAGCCCATCATCAACATCAAAGATCAGCTCCGCTTCCATCCTAGTATCAATCCTCTCATCACTCGGCAGCTTCTTTGCACTTGCACTAACTATCTCCTTTGGTTTACCTGCTCCCGCGCCGAGAACCATATACCGAGTAATGGAGACAACATATGTTAGATCCATGAGTGCACCACCACCGAGGTCGAAGTTGTACCGGATATTCTTTGGATTAAGACTACCAGCGGGAATACTCATCGAGGCATAAGTATTGAGGAGCTTACCGTAGGTCCCTGAGGTGAGGAGGTTGCGGACATAGACTGCTGCTGGATGGAAGCGGTAGTGGAATGCTTCAAGGAAAACTAGTGGTCTGAGGGTTGATGGGGGGAAACTTAGGATCCTTTGGATCTCGCGAGCCTCGATGGAGTTTGAAGTACAGGGTTTCTCACAGAGGACATGCTTGCCTGCTTGAAGGGCTTTGACGGCCCACTCTGATCATGCAAAGAAACGATAGAATGTTAGCCAACTTTACAAGATAAGTAGCCTCAACGGAATTATATACTCACCAGCATGCAATCCATTCGGTAACCCAATAAATACAGCATCCACATCTTCATCATCCAGAAGTGCTTGGTAACCACCATATGCTTTCTCCTTCTTCACCCCCCAAACCTTTGCATACTCCACTGCTTTATCTTTGTCACGTGCAGCCACAGCAATAACCTCCACCTCAGGAAAGAATTGTGCGGGGTAGAGGATAGCTGGCGGGTTAATGAGTGCTGCAGAAATGAGTCCAAAGCGGATTGTTTGGCCAGAAGGCAGTTTTGGTTTTATGGTGGATGGGGTGAAGAAGTATCTCGTGATCATGGCTAGCATGCGGAATGCTAGCTCGTTCGTGGGGCCGGGCATTTTGATATTAATGATCAGAGGACGTGATAAGGTTGTATGAAAGGTTGTACTGGATGCTCTACGTGATGATATTTACGTGATGATATTACCGTCGCTATTGATTATCACCGTTGCGTTGAGGCAGTTGACATACAAAATACTGCAAGTATATACATACAGTACATATGCACACACTAGGGCTCTGGTCTGCCGTTCTGCATGCAATCAATTTGCGACTTATTTCAGATTCGGCTGCCTGCATACATATAACTACATTAGTATTTACAAAGTACCTCAGGAGTCATATACAGTAGTCTCGCCGGCACGATCGATTCACATGTATCTAAAATAACTTAGTGCTATGAGTAGCAACACTGGCTGCGGTGCATAAATATGTGGCGCATGAAGGATCACTTAACCCAATAGATATATCGGTATGTTCAGACAGAATGTTGTTCCTTGCCGGGTTTCCACTCGGGGGATGCAGTCCCTCGCCATAGTCTACATAGGCTGAATACGAGTAATGATTAATTAAAAAAAGAAGAAGAAGACAGAATGTATACACTCGTTTTCAGAGTAGAGTCAGAGGAAAGCTCGTTAAGCTTATCCGTATAGTAGAGTGGGAGCGAGCATCCTATATAGAGTGAGCTCGCATGCATGATTGTGCTGGATGTCGTATGCTGTGACATACGTGAAATGCCGTAAAGAACAAAACCTGCAAAGAACAGCGATCATGATGAAAGAAGACAAGTTTGCAAGAATAAAGAATAGCTGATCTCGTTCCCAGACTCTTAGGTTATCTGCGCTAAAGCTATCTTCGGCTACGATCATTACGCTGTGGCTTTTCAACAAGTGCAACCAGACTACTTGAGTAGCCTCGCTTCTACTTTGGAGATGACGCCACACAGAAAAATATCTGCAACACCTCATGGCGTCAACATTGGGGGGCAGCCCCGAGTAGTCGGCTTTAGACTGTGAAATGAATATATACCCCATGCCCCCCCATTGATTTCCCAAATCAACAGCATCAATATGGAAGACGAGAACATTGGATATGCTCGAAACGCAACTCTTGGTGACGATGCCGAGAGAATTGATACCAGCAACCGAATGCCCAGCTTTATAGCAGACCCAGCTCCCCATCACGATTTTAGCCATCCGGAACATCACTACCAGCAGCAGCGTGGTGAGCAAGTAAAGGCAAAAGAACAACCTATTGCCCCTCACCATCACCACGACCCTGAAATTGAGAATTACCCACGTCCTCCAGCGGACTTCACCCGGGGAAAAATAATCACTGGAATTCCAACCGTTTCCCCTACTCAAAAATTTTCACCTTATGTCCCCAAAGAAGCTGAACATGGAAAAGGATTGGTGGCCGCGGGAGTCCCTCGGGTGAACGTGGCAGCGTCTGTGGAAAACCCCTATGGCACAAGCAAAGATGCGTATGCGTTGAAACATCGTCATGAAACCGTGCTCCAACAACATGTTACCTTCTTCGATCGGGACAAGGACGGTATTATCTGGCCTCAAGACACTTACATTGGCTTCCGTCGTCTCGGGTTTAATATCCTTGTGTCTCTATTTGCAGCTTTCATCATTCATCTCAGCCTCTCTTTTCGTACCGTGCCTGGTGTTCTCCCGGACCCACTCTTTCGCATTTGGCTCGATAACATACACAAAACAAAACACGGTTCTGATACGAACATCTTTGACAGCGAGGGCCGGTTCACCCCGCAGCACTTTGAAGATTTCTTTGAAAAGTATAGTAGCGTGTACCCCGGCCACCCTGCTGTAGGAAAGAAAGGTGAGGAAGGCTCAGTGGGAGGAGATGGTGGACCAGATCAGCACCCCGTTATGGAGCAGGCTAAGAAGGGATTGACATACTATGACTTTCTCCGTGGCTGGAACTCAAATCGGCGGCTGTTCGATCCTATTGGATGGTGTGCGGAATTCTTGGAATGGACTGCGACATATCTGCTCTTGTGGCCCACAGATGGAATAATGAGGAAGGAAGATATAAGAAGGATATATGATGGGAGTCTTTTTTGGGATTTAGCGGAAAAGAGGGAGAAAGCAGGGATGGCGAAAATGGGGATTCCCGCAGATCAGAGATCAGAAGGCAGGGGGAATGGCGCCTGAATAAGGCGAGTTTTCTGGAGAGATGGTAGGAAACTATTTAGGGGATATGATGGGAAGGCAGAAATGGGCTTGTTATGCATTACAGTTTCTCGAGTGATAAAAAGTAAAATTTGACCGTACTTATGTAATGATATTAGGGGAATTACTACTTTCAAAAATAATTGAGAGAGCTCTGAGGGATTGTGCATCACGTGCCAAGCCTCTATATTATACACATACCCTTGGTAAAATAGACTACCAGTACTTGTGTACTGTAAGGATGTACCTACCTACTATCAGATAGCTAGTGTAGTCACCATCGTTCTCGTGCTCAAAAATAAATCGGTCTGGGCACGAGAACAGTCACCATATGATTTCCATTTGGTCACTCAAAATTCCAACCTGCAGACCTCAACTAGTAAATATATGTAGATGTGGCAGTAATGTGGCAGCAATCACATATAGCCCAGAGCTTGGTGTGGGACTGATAGGAATTATGCGCATGCGTTGTCTGATGGGGTAGTCTGATGGGGTATCTGTTACTAGTAAGGGAGATCTGCTAGTATTAAAATCGAGTATATATAGTTGGTTATCACTGGGACTCATAAAGTACACATTGCGCATATGTATGTACCCTTGATTGTGCTGAACTGGTTATGGCTAACCCTGAGTCAAAACTGGTGCCGACTTTTCAGGAGTCATTCGTCCTCCTCCTCCTCCTTCGTTCTGCCCGACACGCTTCCACCTTTCCTGCCAGCCTCACGAGCACGCTCGCTGCCCTTCTCGAAACTACCCGATGATGCCTTCCCACCTTTAGATGCAATCTCACGCTACAATACCTGTCAGTCCATGAAACAAATAGGGGAGGAATCCAGATACCTGCTTCCCTGAATCCATGCTGGCAAAGCCGCCACTGTGACTGGCTTTTCCGCCTTTACTGGCAATTTCTCTCACTTCCTCCTTGGGGCGGTTGGCAAAGTTACCAGGATTGGTGTTGTGCTTGGTGGTTGTTGAACCCTGATGCTTTTGGTGGGTTTCGTGTTGCGTGCCATCGATGTGAGAGGAACCTTTGCGGGAAGCATGGCCACCCTCCGCTGCGATTTCACGGACCTCTCCTTTGGGGCGGTTAGCGAAGTTGCCTGGGTTGGTGTTATGAGTGGACATTCTGCGTATATGATATGAGGCAGTGTGGTAGCTAGATGGTTTGTACTCTGCTGAGTTGCTTCTGGAAAGCGAGCATCAACGGGGATGGTGTTGCAATTTATAGACATCAGATCACAGTTCCAGGGTTGCTGGATGGCTCAGCGTGTTGTGTCTGATTGGAGACATCTCCGTGCCAGCCCGGTACTGAAATAGGTAAATATAGGCCAGTGGCTGGAGCTGGTAGAGCGCAAAATCCTGATCCATCGTAAACGTGTGCAGTTGGAAGACTCCGAGGAAGGTAGTCTGGGATGACAGGATGATGCCCGCTTGAAGGGGATCTGCCTAAGTAGCAGAGTCACAGTCAGGACGGATGTGGTAGAACTAGAAGGTCACGGGCACGAGGGAGCGCATATCTATAGGTTAATCCCAAGCCTGGGCACGAGACCAGACTACGATAGGATTCCCGTTGGATGAGAGGCCAACGAAACCGGACTGTCTTGCCAAACTTTAATGCCCTACGCCACTACCTGATGTCAATCTTGCGGCATGATTCAGTAATTCGAATGACATCATTTGGCTCACGTGATTTTGCCCGGTCACGGGCCAGATGTAGTGTAGGATCTTCAAATATCACAGTGACGTTTCTACCTATGGATGCTTCTTGCATTATGGCCCAGATAATCGCAATGTACCCTAAATGCTGTCGCTTATTGGTGGAAAGTGCCTGGCTCTATATAGCGCAGAAACCAACGGTGTACACTGATAGCGAGGCCAAGTTTTGGAAGCAGAGTATGAGCTAGTCTGGACCGAGGGGCTTGTGCCAACCAGACTACTTAAGTATGAGCAACCTACTGGGCAGATTAGTTTGGCACAATTGCTCCAGGCCCGGGAAGCGCTGACTCACATCGTCCCGGGCATGAACAGTGGGCATATATGAAGATGAACCACCTCACATCTCTAGGCTGACCTTCCTCTCACTCTCACCCAGTTAATCTTTCACCTATGCCGTCAGCAAATGTGGTTTTGTTAATCTCCCCATCCCCAGTTCATCCCCACTTCACCAACTTGAGTCTCGGTGGTCACAGACTGGATACTCATGGCCTTGCAAGTGTTCGTCCATCGGGGCTAGAAGCCACCTTGTACCACTGGTAGGTATATCGTTGCCCAGCTGTCTGTTTGGGGTTTCGCCTCTTCCAAAGGCAAAAGAAGGGGACATAGCACATAGGATGATGAAAGCTCGCCGCGGGGAGGAACTGTTTATCTAGGTCCTAGGATGTGAGATGGAGAGGTTGATGGGACAGCAAGAGGGTCACGGCTACATCAGATAAGCACTGTGGTGACCCGAACATTAGTTTGTGAACATAAGTCCAGATTTTGATATATGGCCCATGCCATCTGCTAACGTCATAACATCTTGGCACCAACTCCCCGAGTTACCCTGAGGCAGCCGCGACTGCTTTCCTGTCATTTTACCCCCCCTTTGTCGAATTTATTTAGTCGGCTACGACAACTATAGTTGAGCCTGTGGTTGGTGCAAGCCTAAATAAATTACATCACCAGCGGCAGCAGCTCTAAAATAAATGGTGGACTACAACAAGGTTAGTGGATTATGATCGCATGTTCGTAGTCTGCCTGTTACCTGGGTCTCATGTTTTTCAATACTTTCCATCGCCAAGTAGGTACACTATTTATCTACCTTTGCCTATAGCCCATTCTCCCAGCTTGTGGCAATCTGAGGGTAATAACATTGGGGTGCTTTTATCTGCCATAGATTTAAGTGTTGTGGCAGCAGCAGGATGAGGTCATCTCATCCGAGCCTCAACGGCAACTAGTTTTAATGCGTCCCCAACGGGGATTTGTAATATAGGCCACTACCAGCCACTACCTACCTGCCTCATATTTTTCTCCTACTTGTGGAGTTAAATACCAATATTCCAACAATATATTATACTTACAAATCACTATCCTCACCAACTCCCACACGGTGCAGTTATGGTGAAGAAACTCCCTCAAGTCTTTTCCTACCCTGACACAGATACCCTCTCGTCGTGCCTAGGGGCCTACATCCTCAAACTCCGAGACACTGCCCTCCAGCGGCATGGGCACCCCAAATTCCGCGTAGCCATCTCCGGCGGCTCCCTACCCGCAGCCTTAGTCAAAGACCCTGAAGCCCTGCTCCTCAACCCACACACAAAATGGTCTCAATGGGAGGTCTTCTTTGCCGATGAACGCGCCGTCCCCTTGGACCACCCTGATTCGAACTACTTATTATTCAAGGAGACAATACTGGATAAACTCCCCTCCGGCCGCCATCACGAGAAACCTACAGTCTACCCTATCGACGACTCCTTCCTCGAGGCAGGAGACGAAAAGGGTGTCACACAGGAGATTGCGGATGCGTATGAACAGACGCTGATTAAATGTTTTGCTGCGAAGGATTCGGTTAAGGTGCCTATATTTGATCTAATTCTCCTTGGGGCTGGGCCAGATGGACATACAGCATCGCTATTTCCGGAGCATGAGTTGTTGAGGGAGGATAGTGCTTGGGTGGCACCGATTGAGGATGCGCCAAAGCCACCATCAAGGAGGATTACGCTGACGTTGCCGGTGCTGACGCATGCGAATCATGTGGTGTTTGTGGCGATGGGGGAGGGGAAGAGGGAGGTCCTGAAAAAGGTGTTTGAGATGCCGGAGGAGGGGTTGCCGTGTAGCTTGGTGAATGTGCAGGCAGGGGGGGACAAGGTGGCGTGGTTTGTGGATGATAAGGCTATTGAGGGGGTACAGGGATATGTTAAGGGGGCTCTATAGGAGGAT
>Ga0307514_10002548_pt1 | contig 18768 bp, 14 predicted proteins | sample 16_EM_MG_FD_203088 | JGI IMG/M metagenome (GOLD analysis project Ga0307514, IMG submission 203088) | Populus trichocarpa ectomycorrhiza microbial communities from riparian zone in the Pacific Northwest, United States - 16_EM | ecosystem: Host-associated > Plants > Roots > Unclassified | place... | reverse complement strand
CGTCTTACATATTTTTTTTTTGAGTCTACAATATACGCCTTTCTCCCGAAGGGAGCCTAGGCTATGAGGCGATCGTCTTACATACTTAGCAGTACAGTACTTGAGCTAGGTATGCAGGGGATCACAGGTTTCAGAGAATTATGATCATGCGTGGAAGCAACGCTTGATACCTGCAGCTACAAGGAATCACAATGGAAGCGCAACCGCAACGACCGTATATCCAAAGTAGTGCAACGTATGCATAACATGCGCCCAAAATACGTGGTGTCTATGTTTAACAAGTGATTTTCAAGTGACTTCCAAGATCTGGGCCTCAGTGCATTGGTGCGTGTACATTAGATGCCAACCCGCTACACAGGTTTGCGCTGCAGCGGAGTGGGAACTCATGTATATATACTCAAAATTACTTGGTATTTTCTATGATTCTAAATACAGAAGGAAAGAACGTCGGCAAGTCCCAGGCTGAGACGTAAGCTGTTATGTACTTAAACTTGCTTCTTGTCCCCTGATGCTCTCAACTAGAAGCCGTGGGGCCAGGCAGTGCTGATGATTCCTTGTGTGTTTGTTGAAGTGCCCTCCATGTGCTTCCAACAACTTTCTCTGAGCTTGGGTGGGTTCATGGTACTGTATAACTGTCGTCTCCAGATATCCGCACATACAGAATACTCAAGTACTCAGTCCATGGCCTCCATCTCCTCAAAGACAGGATATACCAGCTGACAGGTGTATTGCTTACTTAGCTAGCGGGGCCTGCTGACGGCGGGATTATCTGCATGCGCTTGGCCAATCTATTTTATTCTCTGCGCAGACCTCATGTCAGAAACTTCGGATTTAGAATGCGAGATGCGACTTCGGCCTTTTTTTTTTCCTTTTGGTTTCCTGGGACCAGGTTTGCAAAGATTTGCTACTTGCGGACCAATATTGGTGATACATATTCCCTGTCCTTGGAAAGGACAGGGAAGCAGCGCTTAGACCACGATGTCCGTTGTGGCGACAACCCAAGCAGTTGTATCGGCCAGACCCAGACCCAGACGGAGAACTGTACCGGGCCCCCCACCTCCTTCCCCCCTCCCCGATGTCCAGCGCCGTTCCACGCCATCAATAAAGCGCATACGAAACATGAACCAGGTATGCCTAACATGAACTTTAAATTCAACTGGGTATATATATATATGGCCTGTCCATACGGCCTAGAGAATGCATCAAGGGTAACCTTAATATCATTGTGAAACCCCCCCCGTAACTGGTGCTCGACCTTATTCTATCTGACCAACGTTCTGCTCGACTTCATATATCGATCTGCCGTTGCCTTTTCGTTTCTCGAAGTCCCGTTTGGCAGCAATTTCCAGTACAAAATTGTAATCCTATCCAGGATATCTCGAGTGAGTATCGATAATTCCGCAATTTGTGTCTCGCATCTGCAGATTGCACCTTTTCATCAAACAGTTTCCGTGCGCAACACTGGCAATAGTCCCTGCACTGCATCATATTGCCTTGTACCACTCTCCAGTCATCAGGTCGGTTCAAAAGCCGTTGGCGGTTTTCAGCGCTGCCCCCCTCGGCCATATATAGGTACTCCACTCGGCAGGTTCTAAAGTGGATAGAGGTGGAACCGCCAAAACTGTTGGCATTTGCTCCTTTTTAACTAGGCCGTTGCTTGTTAGTGTCGGTCGAAGGCGGCTTCCAGTGGAGGCCGGCATTCGCGTCATACTTAACGTACCTGAGCTACGCGAAAAGCCCAGAGCTTCTTAAGACGCCCAGCGTCGGCACCTCTCTGCCTACCCGCCACCGCACAGAATTCCGGAGGCAAGGGATATCTGGATCACACAGTGTAGAGTGCAACTGTGGGCGGAGGAGACAAGGAGCAAGAGATTCGTCCTACCTTCGAGTGGACCAGACCAATTCAGCGGCTACCGATCCACACGGAGAGTCAAAAAAGCTGAGGAGGCTTATCCTGGGGTCACACAACTAGGAACCCAGGCACATTGCAGAGGACCGTTATTCTTTATACAATAATAATACTAGTACACCCCTTCTTTTGAGCCAACTAATTGATCTCTCTCACACCATCTCCAGAGCTCTGAAGCTCATTTGTCACACTGGCAGTTGCAATTACAGCAGGCTCACTCTCCCCACCAGCTTGGCACCATACCGCACCAATCTGCATCACCACAATCAAGGACGAAGGCGGCAAGCTGACTAGCAAAGCAGCCTTGAGAGGGACAGTACGAGGGGTAAACTAGGGTAAAACGGATGGCTGCGACGGACGATGCTGTTACTAACAGACCAAGGCGAGTGCGAACTGGTAGGTGGCATTGTTCCTTCTTCATGCTTGATTCTCGAATCTGACTGATTGTTTTATGTGAATTTTATAGGATGGTAAGGAGCTGTTGGTTTTCTGGGTCGTTGGGTTTGTACAGTTTCGCTGATGTTATCTGTCTACTTGTGATAGCTTGACATGCAGGTAAGCTTTCAATATCACTCGGCCGAGACCGATCCTTTAGAATTACCCTTTTTGCTGACTTTGAGGCCAAGAGAACGACATTTGAAATGCGATGAAGGTCTGCCAGATTGTCAGGTAGGTCAACTCAGTACAATTTCCTCTGTCTGAACCGGCAATCCTCTGACACCAGCACAGAATTGTCGCAAGTCGAACCGCACTTGCAAGAGAGGAGTTCGACTGAATTTTATTGATACGCAAGTGAAACCGATACCAACAATACCCAGGTCGAGCGAGTGGCGAGGTATGTAACTCGTGTGAGTCGGGCTTGGGCTGCACTGACAAGACGCTGCCTGCCATGTAGTATCGTTCCAAGATGAGTCACGAGAGATTGCTTCAGATTATGCAGGGGGGGTTGCCCGCTACGCAGCCTTCTCACAGGAAAGCAATTCACCCAGGTCTCGAAGAACACCCGAGAGTATATCAAGTGCATCGACTATTGCGTCAGTGCCGTCGTCGCACCACACCCTACCTCCAATCCTTCCACTACTACCCTTCTCAATTACAGAATCCGTTACAGTCGGCTTTGGGGATCATATGCGTACAAAGAAACATCGGAACTCTGATTCTTACGCACAATCAACTGCCTCAGACGCCTCTTCATTGACTTCCACAACGATGAGCTCGCATGACCGCTTGTCAAGATCACCTCCAAAGCCACCTGCACGGAATTTTCTGGATAGCCAAGAGAAAACGCTATTCATGCAGGTTTTTGTGGAAGAAGTTGGGCTATGGATGGATAGCTTAGACCCGGCGAAACATGTAAGGGCCGACTCCTCAAAGTTCCGGATATACTCCCATTAACACTGGCCCTCTTTAGTTTTCCCGTCTCCTGCCCTTCACTGCACTTGAAGAGCCGATGCTTCTCCATGCATTTCTGGCATGTGGTGCCCGTCACTTGACACTCATCAATCAAACATATACAGAAGACAAAGCGCTAAACTATTATGACACGGCGACCAGGTTACTGCTCAATGCCCTTCAGGACTTGGAAAATCGTGATATGGAGATTTGTGCCACGACTGCTGTGATATTGAACGTCTATGAAATTATGTCAGAAAGGGCGACGAAGCGGATGAACCACATCGCAGGGGCCCGGGCGTTGATACAAAATTGCCATTGGGACGCCCGTTCTACGGGTGTCGGGGGAGCTTGCTTCTGGCTAAATGTCAGCATGGAGCTTTTGAGTTGTCTTCATTTTAACTGGACACTCGGCTGGGACCCAGACAAGTGGGAGCTTGACATGAGCTTGGAACGTGACCCTGGCCTAAGTGGTAACGAAGAAAAATGGGCACAAAAAATGGTTTATATTTTGGCGAAAATTGCAAACTTCAGAGCCACTGTACAGCCTCTCGATTATGAGATGCAGCGCAGAAGGTATGAGGAGTGGAAAAGTTTGCATAATCTGTGCATTGCTTGGAATGATGCTGTTCCGAGGAGTATGCATCCGATGGCGTATCTCTACCCTTACCAAACTACTCATAAGTCTGCATTTCCGGAAGTTTGGTAGGTCACTTCGACCGAGATTTTGGATGCTTTAGCTAATATTCTGAGTTCCTAGGTTGATAAAGCGATGCACGATTGTTGCGCGTTTGTTTTTCCATACCGCAATGGTTTTACTAGCAGGGATTAACCCAACCCTGCCACGCGACTCTGCCGAGATGAACGAGATGGCCATGCAGCATGCACACCAGATCTGTGGCATCACAGCTCATGTGAAAGATCGGTAAGTCGTTACGAGTTGCCCACCAGCTAATTAATATATGCAAAACTAACATGGATTATGAAACTTTCAGCGGTGTCGCAAGTGTTGCTTTAAGGTCGCTCGCAATCGCTGCAGAGTGTCTCACGATCAGAAAAGAGCAGGAAGAAGTGCTACAAACTTTTCAAAAAATCAAGCAAGAGACTGGCTGGAGAGTTGACTTCCTCCACAAGGAGCTCAAAGGAAAATGGGGTTGGGAGAATCCAGCGCCATCAGCTCCACCGACCACCCTAATGCGCTCTGCATTACTCGGAACACCTACTTCAACAGCCCAACTGGAGCTTTCGAGGTTTCAAACTCATCACACTCCTCAGTTACAGACACAATATCAGCCAGCACAACAACCGCAGCAACAAACACAACAACCACCACAACAGCAGTCGCAATATTCGCAAATAAGGAGGTTACCACAAATGGTTAATCCGCTGATTGCGGTAGCGGATGGTTCAAATGGTCACCCCTATCACCCCCATTACGTCCCTGCACCGAACCAGCATATTGAGCAAAGAAACCAATATATGTAGTTGTATGCATTGCAGTGCGTTCAACCAGCACCTCAGATAGGGGGCTTATTTGGTAGCTCTGTTTATACTTTCCCGCATAGAACATTTTTTTCTGCCCACAACGAGTCCGAGGCCTTGCCTTCTGGCTTCTAGTGATGGTTTAACGGTCTTTTATGAGTTTCTGATATATACAGTGTCTCCTCTTATGATATCCATGACTATTCATTCTCTCGGTTTTCACACCATCTACCTCTTGTCTTTTGTTGCTATTGCTATATCATTATGATTTTCAATTGTTTCTATCGTTCACCCATTCCCTCATTTTAGATATGTTGAAGTTTCATCATAGGCTTGGGCCCAGACTTGCATGGATTACCATATATATTTTATTATTTTTTTTCTTTATGCTTCTTTTCAGTTGCGCATTCTTTGGGAGAAGCCGGGTAAGAGGAGAGGGATACTACGGCCACAGTACACAGGCAATGGACTCAACTTCTGCTTCATTCTATATATATTATTTTTTAATTATCTAAATTTGTGTTTTTGTGCTCTCCCCAGGATATATCTTTCCTTTTGGCGTTCTCTGGTCACAGATGGACAAGGGTTTGACTTGCTTTTTCTAAGTGTTTGTCGGGCTTGACATATTGGGGGGGTTAGCCTCCACAATGGGGGCTGGAGGTGGACATAGGGCCAGGAAAGGCTGTGGTTCTGGGATATGCGTTTTAAATCATATTATGTATATGGGACGGGCTGCATTGGTGTTTCAAGTGGGCTGCAATTGGCTATCCTTATAGGATCATGTCTAGTACTAGGTAGTATCATGTTTGCATATACCTGTTCATGCGTGCATTATCACCAGAGCCTGGTATGATGGGGCCTGTGATTCGTGTTTGGACTGCCTTACGTGACGACGTTTGGTACCTTGCTGATCCAGGGGAGGTGGACGAGGGGGAATGTGCGGATAGAGCTGGGAATGGAACAGTGCTAGGTTTTGACAGGGGTTTGCACAACGGGCAGATGTATCCTTTTGGGACGACGCGCATGCTGACAGGGTATTAGCATCCCAAATACAGTACTGGGCGATCTGGGCCCAATTCTACCATCTAGTAGTTTCCGGGGCCTACTAATGGTTAAGCATTCTTCTGAATACTTTGTGGGGGCCTGGTGTAACATGGGGCCGGGTTACGTGGGCAGTTTTGTGAGGTTGAGGTGCTTAGTATGCGAAGGAAGGTATCCCAAGGGTTGTGGGGGCTTATCTTGGCAGGGATTGGATTGACACCAGGATGCTGGGAACATGGGGCAGGGCAGATGGGTTGGGTGTACGTCGCAGATTAGGTACCCGTATACGTATACCTATGTATATGCTATGATTTTTGGTATGTTGTTCATCCGCTCCCGTTCTTTCCGATCACATCCACGTCGGGCCCTGGAGAACGAGCGGTACATTCATTTCCAGAATCGGCAATACGAACGAGTGCCCCCGGGGGACTTGGGATATTAGAAAGCATTATTAGCATTTTACCCTATACCATGATCTTCTCTTTCGTTTTGCAGTTGCAAGGCCAGTTGCAGTTAACCTCCCTTCTACACTAGTTATAACCGTCATACATAAAAATCTATGTCTCAAACATAGAATTTCCGTTACCGGGAAACTGGTGAGTCCTACATTTTTTTTGTAGTACGTACTTACTACTTGTGGGCAAGTTGATCGACATACCACGTGAGGTTTCACACTTTTTCCCGGTATTGACCACCTGAACCCCTGCAAACCTGGGGCAGATTATTACATGGTTGGGTAAGGGTTGTATCCTGGATCTCACGTACCGAGAGACCTGTAGAGTGTATATATTTGGGAGACTAGGATTGGGGCTGGTATCAAAATTAATTTCCGTTAATCAATGAACAATTCTGGCCTTGTCATATACTTATACTTACTATATATTCCAATATCGTGCCCAACCTTGAGTTCTTTCCCGCTTGATCCACCAGCCCCAACCAGCCAGCCAGCCAGCCATACAGAAGAATGTCTTGAAATCAGTACTTGTGAAGCAATTTAAACCTGGCCAGACCAATTTCAAGATTCTACTTTTGATGCAATTTGTATATTAATGTCTACAGCACTTATTTTCATGTTTCCTCCTTAACTATGGGTACCGTAGGTACCTACCTAGAGTATGGTCTCGTTCTCAGACTCTTAGATTAGGTAGCTATCTTCGGCTCCTAGAGTAGGTACAGCCCCTGACAAAAGACAGTCCTAGTCTCGGCTCCCGACCCGCCCGAGACTCCAGTATATATGTATTTCCTTTTGTTCGCGTTTATCCGCCGAAATATAGTGGTGTGCAAGCAAGTCTAAATAAACAATAAATACCCACCCCTACCTACCTACTGTACAGTACTTACCCAAAGTCTTAGTGGAACGTCGAAAGAAATGGTTCATCGTAGCTACTGTAGATGCCTGCATTATTGCTCTTAGGTATTCTCTGAATTTTTGAGAAGGGGTTTTGGTATTCAAGCTTAAGCTTGGTATAGAGTCTCTGAGTCTAGACACTGTGTTTTCGGTTTTTCGCCAAGTCTTTTTTGGGCAGGGACCAGTCGGCAAGGATCCCATATCCGCTCCAAGACGTACCTATAGACTCAAAAAAAATAAAAAAAGGCCTACCATACCTGCCAATATAATGCTATAATATAGCAATACCACCTTCCTATTCCATCAGTAAGATACTCTATCATAATCATCCCCTACCCATCGATATCATCTCTATCGCTACTTTCCCACCGGATAATCCTTCAAATGCCAACTCCTGCTCCTGACAAATGCGTCGAACCCTCCCCTCCCCAGTGTCACTCCCCTACCACTATCCTTCCACCCTGTCCAAGCCAAGTCTGGACTTGGAAAATCACATCTATTTACAAACACCGTCCCAGCCTCCACCTTCTCCACGAGCTCCTCTCCCTTGGCGACATCTCTCGTCCATATAGACGTAGTCAAACCTAGGTTCGAGTCATTCATTAACTCAATCGCATGCTCATCGCTAGAGACGAGCATGATTGGGATTGTGGGGCCGAAGGTCTCGGTGGTCATGATGTTCATGGTGTGATTGCAGTCTTTTAAGACTTCGATTCCGACAAACGTCGGAGCGAGGGATTCGCCTTTTGTAAAGATTCCTTCAGGGGTAAGTCGTTTTGCGCCTTTTGACAGTGCGTCTTGTACATCTGCCCTTATCCGTGAGGCAGCAGCAGCAGAAATGACTGGGCCAATCGTTGTTTCCGGATCCCTTGGATCACCGAGTTTATACCCCTTGACAACCTCCACCACCTTTTCACAAAACTCTTGATAAATCGACTCATGTACATACACACGTTCGATCGAGCAGCAGCTCTGCCCCGAGTTGAACACCGCCCCATCGACAATCTCTTCTGCAGCCCATGCAACATCCACATCTCCTCTAACATACGCAGGGTCATTCCCGCCTAGCTCAAGGGTAACAGGTATAGTCCTCTCACTAGCAGCTTTTTGCACCGCGATCCCACCCGCATGGGAGCCAGTGAAGGCAACGTGACTAATCTCGGGGGATTGGATAAGCTGCTCCATGACCGCCGCGTCTCCGCAGTGTACGTATTGGAGAACATGCTCAGGTAATCCGACCTCATTGAATATTTTGACAACCTTCTCGACCACACTAGGAGTCTGTGGGGAGCCCTTTAGGATCACGGCGTTTCCCGCGAGGATAGCTGGGATGAGAGAGTTGACGAGGATGAGGTATGGGTAGTTCCAGGCAAAGATGATTAACACCACACCGACAGGCTCTTTGCGAACGAATCGCTTGAACCCGGGTTCTGGGACACCGGGGACATCGGAGAGAGCGGAGGTGGAGAGGGAGAGGAGGTGTTCACCTCGTTTGACCATTGTTTCGATTTCTTTGACGGCGTACCGCGTGGGGCGGCCCATTTCGGTGGTGAGGAGGGTGGCGAGCTCATCTTTGTGGGAGAGGATGGAGGTGAGGAAGCCCTGGGCGAGTTTTTGACGGGTGGGGAGGGAGTGGGTGTAGCGGAAGGATTTGAAGGCGGTGTAGGCACGGGAGGTGAGGGAGGGGATGCCTCCGGGAGTGAGGGCGGGACGGGTGGTTAGGGGGGTGTTGGTGATGGGGGAGATTGTGGTGAGAGTGGAGGGGGTGGTTGTGGAGGGGGACATGATGATTGGTAAAAATCGGGGGGTATACTTTCGTTAAATAATGGGATTTTCGTGAATTGCCTGTATACGTTGTACAATTCTATTCTCTGTCTGTAAGTACCGGTAGTCGTGTGTCTTGTGATGCCTGGTCGACAAATTGGGTGGGGCACTTGCTTACACATGCGGGCCATTGTTATCGCCACGTGACAATGGCCTACGTATCTCACCGCACACAGCATCGCCAAGGTACTAGTTACCTAGAACAATTTTCTGTACTCAGGCTGACAAGTCCTCACGAAATGATAATCTGGTTGGCAAAATCCGAAACGAAGCGTTTCAGACCTCCAATTGGGCCGCTGCTGTTCTGAGCTCTGAGCTCTAGTAAGTACCTCGGTACTTACTGGTATCTAGGTAGAGAGTAAACCAATACCATTCAATGATGCAAGATGCATTTCATAGCTGCGTTTGCATCAGGGCAGGGTCCCATCCGCAGCCAAGATACCGGAATGGCTTTCCTTCTCAATCCCAGACAGTCTACTCTCCCCTGAGATGCCAGCCCCCTGGTCACTTTGGTGCGCAAGATCTTTGCCCAAGTGGTCACAAAGATCTCAACGCGTTCGCGTTTTTCATTTGGTGGGCCCTGTCAAGATGAGCCGTGAATCGCTCAAAGGGCCCGAAAAGTTTCGTGATATGCATACCCAACCCTTGGAGTGAGCACACGCGCCATTCATTGGCTTTGAATGGAATTTCAACAAACATGCCCAGAGTAGAGTACATCTGCTTTTTGTGCATCTTCTTGTTGCCTCACCTGTATGCACGCGATGTGGGCGCAGAGGCGAGGCGCACAGTGCGTTGGGCGCGATGAGGAAAAAAAAGGAAAGAGACTTGAATTATGGAATGACGCCCAAGAGAGTATGTATGTATTTGAAACTATATAAACGGGATATCGAAGCTCATGTACTCCTTGTGATATGTATTCTCCTGGGTGGTATCTGTCCCCTTTTGTTTTCAAGTACCCCCCTGGGCTCCAGAGCTCCAAAGCCAGCAGAGGAACAGGCAGCAGCAACACGAGCATCCATTTGAAAGACACTTGGAGACTGACAGCGAACAGCCCCGCATTGCCTCTGTTTGTTAACTGGTATAATAGACCGGCATCGATCTGTCGTGGCTGCTGGTCGCATTAAGCTTTGAAAGTGTCAACCGGCGCGGCGCGAATCATCAAGTCGGCAGCGACCGCCTAAAATAAAGAAGGAAAAAATCCCCATCCCCCCCCCAGCGGTGGACCCAGCAGCGAGCCCAGCCGCCACCCAGGCTTGAGCCCCAGACCAGGCCATACAGTACGCCTCACGCAGGATATTTGTACGATCTTTGTTATCCATGTCGGCGTCGAATACCTGGCGTGGGGACCGGGACGGGTTCGTGGCGGACGACTTTCGGTTTTCTGTGGGACACGAGACACTACGAGCTGAAGGTCCGGGCGGTGGACACGACGGATTTGTGCAAGGGCGGGAACGGGACAAACACGCCCACGCCCACGCCCACGTCCACGCCCACTCTCCCATCCACCCTCACTACAACCTCCACAATTCCTACCCTCACAGCTTCAATGACATCCACAACACATCGGGGGAAGTTGGACAGGAAGAGGACATAGGAAATTCATATCTGATATCTACCGTTTCCATAACAAGTCACAATCCCTCTTTTTTTCCAGAGCTCTCAGTCTCTCCTACACCCGAACCTGAGGCCCAACCATACACACAGCAAACAGCACATTCATCACCAGTATCTTCAGTCTTTGATTCCTCCGTTGCAAGTTCCCCTGTTTTGGGCGCACAAGACTGTCCAGACACAGAGCACGACAGGTTCTTAGAGCTTGGACCTCCTTTCTTTTCAACTTTTCATTCCCAACCCAATTTGGTGCCACAACAAACACTCACCACATCACTGAAACGAAAAAGAGGTCGCCCTCCAAAGAATCCTGCTGCTCACACCAATTCACGCCGACACCCCTTTTGCACCTTCAAGAACGGCTTCGCAATGAGTTTCACTGCGGAGGACGATTACCGAAGCGTTGCGGACGACGAGTTTGACAACAATACACGCCTGCCAATAGAGGATGCAATTACTCTCGATCCAAAGAAGAGGGCAGAGAAGCAACGCGCCCCTCCTGCGACTGCAGCTGCCACTCGGGGGAGGAGACAGGTGAAACCATCCGCTGCATCCGCAGGACCAACCCTAGCCAAGGTATCAGTAAAGAAGGGTAAGGCTACATCTGCGAAGTCAGTCAAAGCCACTCCTCCAGCTCCTGCCGGGAGGAGGGCCTCAGGGCGCGCCAAAAGAGCAACCAACAAGGCTGCACCAAAGTACAACGTGGGTTATTCCGACGATGACGATGACGGAAGTGAAGATGAAGAGGATGACGAAAATGATAACTTTTCTGGTCCTAGTAATTCCAATTCCTCTGACGAAGATGAGGACAATGACGAAGTCGAAGATGAAGAGGAGGACGAAGATAGTCACCCTGAACGAGTCACCAGTGCCGGTCATTCTCTCCGTGCACGGGGCAAGCTTGCTAGGCCTGATCGACTGAAGGAGTATGTTTCTATTGATTCTGCGCTCCGCCGTGGAGTAAGGAAGAAGAAAAGTGGGAGCCAGCAGAAGGGCAAGCACTCCGGGAAGTACACGCGTCTAGGGCGAGGACTGTCGTGCCAGCACTGCCATGGTAAGCGGATTCGGTGTGATGGGAAGCAGCCGACGTGTGGCAACTGCGTCAGGTATGAAATTGATTGTATCTCACGCATCTGGGTGAATGGAAAGGCAGAAGTTCACCTTGGAGAGGAGGTGTTGGGGGAGGACAAGGTGAATACCAAGGGTAAAGCCACCACTACCCAAAGAGAGGACATCAGGCAGGCGATTCATGAAGGAGCAACAAAGAAGAGGCATAATTTTTTTAGGGCATATGAGCACCTGTTTTTACCATTACTCCCGGAGAAGAACTTTATCACAAAACTAAAGGAGACAGAGGAGAAGGGGATGCAGAGAGAAAAGGAACAGGGGAAGAAGGGTGAAGCCAAGGGTGAGGCAATAGATGAGGAGAAAAGCGGGGTGAACCAGACGCTGGGTGAGGCGCTTGAGCGTAATGAGGGGAACGTTGCTGAAGAGGTAAAGCACGAAGCTGTGCCATATCGGTTGCTAGAGGAACAGCCTTCTGGGTATGTGATGTTACACCACGATATACCATGGCTTGGGATGGAATTTCGCTAATTTAATTTTCCACATGGCATAGAGTAATGGCTACTATGAAGCCTTATCAGGTTGCTGGTCTTTCTTTCCTAGTTTGGCTGTACAACAATGTATGGTCTCCCAGATCCAACTTTCGAATTATCAGAAACTGACTTATTATTCAGGGTGCTTCTGGTCTCCTTGGAGACGAGATGGGCCTTGGAAAAACCCTTCAAACCCTCTCCCTGTTCTCATATCTCACCGAACACCACCCTTCCACACCCGGACACCACCGACCCTTTCTGGTTGTGTGTCCTCTTTCTGTTCTTTCCAGCTGGATGAACGAATGCAAACGCTGGACACCCCATCTCCGAGCCATGCGCTTCCATGGTCCAGTTACTGAAAAGCAACGGATGAAGAAGCTCGCAGAGCTTGGAGAACTCGATGATGACGGGGAGACGGTGCACTCATATGATGTTATTGTCACGACCTATGAGGTCTTTGAGAAAGAGGTGTCCTGGTTCAGGCGTGCTTTTGTCTGGAGATATGTTGTTCTCGACGAGGGGCACAAGATTAAAAACGAACAGACACAAATCAGCCAAGCGCTTCAAGGATTGAGTGCGGAGTACAGGCTTGTTCTTACTGGTACACCACTGCAGAATAACTTGAAGGAGTTATGGGCATTGTTGCATTTCATTATCCCAGAGGTGTTTCAGATGAATACGCAAACCAAGTTTATGGATGCGTTTAACTTAACCCTTGGCAAGGTTGATAAAACGGTCATGGATGATTCCAGGAAATTATTGGAGTTGATCATGTTGCGGCGTATGAAAGACTCCAAGGGAGTGAATTTAGGACTTCCACCCAAGCGTGAAGTGGTGCTTTCCCTCCCACTTACGCCGATGCAGAAGTTTTGGTACAAACGCCTATTGACGAGGCTCGACAAGGGTCTATTGGAGGACTTGTTTAAGGGGGCGAAGGAGAAAGAGGAGGCAGCCCTTCAGGACGAGCGACAAGCACTCATGTCAGAAGAAGAGCAGCTCGAAAAAGTGGAAGAGGGTTTGGAGTCAGGGCGCCCGGAAAAGATAGAGGACTCTTGGAAGGAAGCGAAGACAATAATGGAGCAGAGTATCCAGGCAAAGACTACTGGCTGGCAGAAGCTGATGAATTTGCTTATGCAGCTCCGGAAGTGCTGTAATCACCCTTACCTGTTGCCAGGTGCAGCCCCCGAGCCGTATTTTTCGGGAATGCACGTTATGCTTGCTTCTAGCAAATTCATCATCCTGGACAGGCTCATTGATGAGCTGTGCATAAAGCAGGGACGCAAGGTCCTCATCTTTTCGGGATTCACAAAGATGTTAGATGTTGTGGAGGAGTTTTTAGCCTTGAAAGGTGGTGATGGAGAGAAGTTCCATTACTCAAGGCTGGATGGTAGCACCTGCCGTGCCCGACGTAACCTTGAGATCAGGCTATTCAATGCAAATCCACAGTACAAGGTTATGTTACTGAGCACACGCGCTGGAGGATTAGGAATCAACCTCGCTACTGCTAGCGACGTTGTCATGCTTGAGAGTGACTGGAACCCACAAGCCGACCTCCAAGCGCAAGCCCGTGCGCACCGTATCGGACAGACAAACGAGGTTACCGTCTATCGCCTGATAACGCAAGGCACTGTCGAGGAACAAATGATGGGCCGCATCCGAAAGAAACTCTACCTCAGTGCCAAGGTTACTGAAAGTATGCGGGATATTCATTCAACCAATGGCGCCACTCTCGGGAGCAAGAAGGGTAGAGGAAGGTCGAGGATGAATGAGGAAGAAGATATGCCAAATTTGACCGTAGGGCAACTGATGAGTCTTGTCCGCAGGGGTGCCCAAGCCATTGCTAAGCCAGAGATCGATCCAGAGGATATGCTAAAATGGAATTGGGAAGAGATGCTGGATCGCACAAAAGATTATGATATGACACTTGAGCCAAATGACCAACAGGGGAAGAAACCCGTGGGGGCTCAGAACAAGAACATGGAGGAGGTTGCTCCAGGGGTGGTGGTGGTCCCAGAAGAGGATTTAGAGACGAAGTGGCTTTCAGAGATGGAGAAGGTTGAGACGAGGTTATTCGAGGGAAGGGAGCATAAAAAGCGTGAAGCAGAGGAACATGCTAAGCTCGTTCTTGATATTACCCGCGGGTCTAGAAGGGATGGAAAGAACCGTGTAGTCATGATTGATGGTCATGCTGTGCTCAAGGAGACCGTTGGGTGTGAAGAATGGGAAGCCGTTCCTACAATCTCTGGCAAGGGTGAGACTATCTTCTCTGAACCAGTCAAAAAGAAGAGGGATCCCTTTGACCACCAAGATTACTGCCAAGTCTGCTTCGATGGCGGTACTATCTCTCTCTGCCATGGATGCCCAAGAGCATACCATGTCGTGTGTCTTCCACCACAATACAAGACCAAAGCAAAAGATATGATTCTTGGTGGATTTTACTGCCCCCAACATCAATGCGCAGACTGCGACCAGAAGACTTACAATGCGGGTGGAATGCTGTTCCGCTGTAGGTGGTGCGAGAATGCGTATTGTGAGGATTGTATGGATTGGGATAAGACGAGATTGCTAGGTGATAACCTTGTGGAGATGAATTTGATGCAGTACGGGGAGAAGAGCACCGTGTACTGGATTAAATGTGTCCAGTGTATTGAGCAGCACAAAGAGAATGTGGACTATGAGAAGATGTGCAATGATATGGCTGCGGAATGGGACGCACAGCTGGCAAAGATGAAGAAGGCGGAGGAGGAGGAAGCTAGGTTGAGAGAGCTAGAGGCGGAGAAGAGCGCAAGTGGTGGGGAGACTCCGGGGGTGGGGGCAAGTCTAGTTAGTACCCAGGTGACATCTACTGCCGCAACGAGTGTGGGGAGTGATGGGGATGATGAAGAGGAGAAGGCTGTAATAATCTTAGAGGACGACGAGGGAGGGACGGTGTCTGCGTCAGACTCGAGAACGAATAGTCAGACGTCTTCGAGGGTCTCTAAGAGGATTGCGGTGGCGCCGAAGGTATCCTATGTGTTGAAGAAGCAGAAGTCCGGTCCGAGAGGGTTGAAGAAGCCCCCAAATGTGGAGGGTGCGGAGAAGCCTGAACTGGCTGTGCGGTCGGCAGAGCAGATGCTGCTGACTACGGGGTTGAAGAGGAAGGTGGAGGTGGATGGGGGTGAGGTTGGGAGCATGGTGAAGAGGAGGCGATGAGGCGGCTGCCGAGTGCATCGCAGGGCTCCTGAATACTATTGATGGAGGGCTGAAGAATAGAGGAAGTTTTCTGTATATCATTTCGTGTTCGTGTGGTCCCGCTTTGTTGCATTGTGTCGACTTCATGTTTTATTCTTTTTTTTCTTTTTAATTCAAGAGGGGATCATGATGGGATAATGTTAATGAATTGTTGCTTTTAATGAGAATCCAGTGAGTATGAGGTGACGAGATGAGCGGTATGTATTTGTGGTTTTGGATTTGGTTGCTATGATGGGTGGTTTTTTATGGATATGCAAAGCTGTTGTGTGAGGTAGATAGAAACATACAAACTTGATAGAGACTACGTAGTCAAAAATAGAAGATACTATAGCAATTCACGTTACCCCGAATGCCAACCAGAGCTGCCTCCGTCCGCTGAACCCATCTATTTATCCCAGCCCCGACTGGCGTTTTCATACACCATATTTTATAGATGCTTCAGTATTATTACTAGACTTTTTATCTATAATTATACTAAAGATGCCGAAACTACTATAACATCATTCACAAGCATCAGTGGTCCAGTGGTATGATGAATCGTTGCCATCGATTCGACCGGGGTTCGATTCCCCGCTGATGCATCAATACTTTTGTTTTTGGCCTTTGTTTTTTTCCTTTACGTTGGAGCCGTTAGGATTTTGCGAGTGGTACTGTAGAGGAAAGTAGGGATGTCAGCCCCCATTACCCTGAAGTAAGATCGCATTAACACCAGGCGCCGATCCCTAAACAAACAAACTTCGGCAAAAAACACGAAACAAAGCTCCAGCCTTGTGAAGCAGTTCACGCAGTTCGAGACAGCCTTGTAATACTTCCCGCGGGTCTGTGCCACACCTACCGAGTGGCACAGGTGGCAAGTGGAATAGTATATGATACGCGATTTAAGGAAGTAACACAACCGACACGCCAGATACGACATACGCACGGTGAACAGGAAGGCTCCAGCATCTAGAGAGTGGGTGTATCTGTGCTCTACGGTGTTGAATGCTGTGTGGGGTCGGGCTGCATTGTTATTCGAAAGGCTTGGTAGATTGAGCCCGTGGAGGGAGGAAGCATTAAGGACCCGAGGACCATCCTTACACAACATTGGCATAACCACTCACTCGCCGTACGGTCGACAGATCAAAGGCGCTGTCACACATCACACAGTGCACAATGGCAGCTACACGACAGCCCCGGACAATGACCGCCGACAGCGGCGGCAATCAGCGTCAGCAACCTACCACCAACAATACCAACTCCACTTCGTCCAGTGACAGTAACACCAGTACTCCCACTCCCGTTGACCCCTTCTCGATTTCATCTCTAGGAAAAATGAATCGGAATAAAATCACTTTCATCAACCTGTACTATTCGGATGGGAAAGCAGAGATTCCCTCGGCAACTGGATCAGGGATGATTCCAAATAGGCCCCCAGCGGAGATGATTAAGAAGCCGAATGAGGATGTGGGGGATACGTTGGCGTACTATAGGCCATGTCTGCCGAATTCGAAGAATGATGTGCAGTGGAGGATTGAACTGGGGACGCAATTGGTTGCACAGATGGCTCCGGGGAAGCTGAGGGAGAGTTTATGTTCCTTGAAGGCGTGGCCGGAGGGGTATGCACTGCTAGACCGGTACACGCATGTGAGGGCAGGGGTAAGTGCTCTCCATGGGGATCAGTGCGAAGGCTCTGGGTGGTGTGTAGGCTGACGGGTTGTGATTTCTAGGATAAACCAACGATAATAACATACTTATTTGGTCACCCTGATGGGCCTAAAAAGCGGTATAAGAATCCACAGGAGTTCCTGCCTCACCTAATATGGCTGGCGGTGGACAGGGACCACAAGAAGGCGAATTGTGGATGCATGTTTTGCAAAGGAAGTGGGCAGTTGGATAAACGACCACCAACCCCTCCACCGGAAGTGGTATCTGCTGCTCAGCTTGCAGGAAGTCCAGTAACTGTACCTGTGGTAGCTACGGGGCGAGCCATGACAAGAAGAAAAGCGGCTGCAAAGGCCGCTGCGAGCACAGCTCCTACTGTGGCTTCTCCAGCATCTACAGCAGCTACAACAGCGAAACCCAAGGGGAAGACAGTTCCGAAAGCTACTCCCTCCGCAACATCTACACCTACCCTCCAGCAACCACAAATGCACCAAGGAGCGCCCCCGGTACCTCAATCACAGCAACAGCTTATGCGTCAACAGGTGGTGGTTCCCACCCCTACACCTTTTCCCTACCAACTCCTCTACAGTACCCCCTCTACAGCAGAACGTTTATTCGACCTTCAATTCTCTATCGACATCTACCGGCGTGGTGAGTGTGTCTGGTTCCAAGCTTCTCCAGACGACCGTTCGAATTGGTCGCTGGGGACAATTCTGGGCAAAGAGCCAAGCTCAGCGAGCCCCGGCACCCAGGCTGGATATACAATTCAGATCCTCTCATCACCCTTGTCAAAGCCTAGTGCCCATAGGCATGTGACGCATGACAGGATTAGACCATGGTTAGCTTGGACTGCGCCATTACCACAACAGCCAGCTCTGAGGCAACCAGGAATGAGATTCGAGACGATTAACTGGGAACAGTACCGGTATTCTGCAAATGTGGAAGTCGACGCGTCTATTGTGGTAGCCAAGGAGGTAGAGGGGACGTTTTGCCCCTTGGACCAAATGCCTTTCTCTAACCAGAGTAATGAACGGTATTACACGGGCCTATGGTTTGGCGCGGAGAAGATCTGGATCGGGGAAGGTGTGCGTTTAAAGCCGCGGTTTTCCCACCCGCCACCTCCCCCGCCTCAGGCGCAGTCAAATCAAATTGTTATTTTGAGGGATGAGGTTCTAGTTGTAACTTGCATATTTGAAAGGTTGGGCCAGAGGGCCCCGGAACATACAAATATTTTCCTTCAGGGGGATATATACCTCCTACAGCCTGTACGGATCTTACCTAATAACGCCGCACTGATACCCCAACCACCGCACTATCTCCCGGATCGAATGCGCATGGACGCGGATAATAGGAATAATATCTCTATTGGCTCGGGGCTGTATTCCACCTGGCAGCTTGTAGCCGCGGGGGTCACGGTGCCGATGGAGGATGTTAAGGGAAGGTGGTACGAGAGTAGTGTGTTAATGAAAGACCTTGTTGCTGGTGGGGAGGCGGCGTATATTGAGGCGCTGAAAATGGGTGGGGTGAGTGACTTGGGGAATTTACTAAATCAGATGGGTGGGATGGAAGGATTTGGGGTTGGTGGGGGGAGAGGGTGGGAGAGGGTTGGGAAGAGGGAGGACGCATTTAGAGGGGGGGTGCCGAAGGGGAGGTTAGCCCATGTGGACGGGTGGATATCGGGGCAGCAGATC
>Ga0307514_10002547_pt1 | contig 18777 bp, 23 predicted proteins | sample 16_EM_MG_FD_203088 | JGI IMG/M metagenome (GOLD analysis project Ga0307514, IMG submission 203088) | Populus trichocarpa ectomycorrhiza microbial communities from riparian zone in the Pacific Northwest, United States - 16_EM | ecosystem: Host-associated > Plants > Roots > Unclassified | place... | reverse complement strand
CCTTCCTTATAAGCCGCCGGCGCCAACAACGCATCCACAGGTTAGGTCTCGCATCTTCGTTCCTTGTGAGGCAGACGAGGTGAATATTACAACAAGCTGACGCGCAGAAGAGGCAGGTGATGACATTGAACAGCGGTGGATAGCAAGGTTACGAGGGGCATTACAGATGTCGGCAGACCAGGTAGCTGACGCTGACGCGTTCGATGACGTGAATACGGACGCTCAGAATGCGAAGGTGTGGACTGTTAGTCGTCACGGTGCAGTTCCCTTCCACGCACTCCCAATCTTCTTTCGCGTGCTCCCGGTTTCGCGCCGAAGCTTCCAGTCGCTGCGCCCACGCGAGTCAGCAGAACCGACACGCAACGGCGAGCAAAAAAATAGACGCACCACTTTACGCAGGCACATGTTCAACTCGTTCTTGTCGCTGTTGCACCCTCCGGTCCATTTGCGTCAGTTGTCAGCGTGACAGGCTTCGAGGACTTGGAAGAATTCCTTGCAGACCACTGATCTCTGGGGCGAGAGATGGACGAATCAGAGGGGCGGATGGCAAGCATACGGAACCTGTCGGACTCCTGGGGTGGACGGGTGAGATCACGTTCGTGATGCTGGTGGCTCCGGCGATCGAGGGGAAATCTGAGCGGAGGTTATAAGCCAGCAAGTGTGTAAGTAAATCAGCCAGACTCGACCGTTCCGCTTATCCCGGAGCCGGCTATTAAGAAAGGCTATGGCGGCGATGTCTGGACTCGGGATCCTGGTCGTGTCCCACCCAGCCCCTCGGGATTTTCAACAGCTGTTGGTGTCCGAGCGTGATGCTTGACGGGTCGGAACAATTTACGACGGCAGATTATGAGGACGTGGGGAGAAAGAATGTGAAATGGCCACGGGGATATGGTCCCCCCGCAAGAAGTCTATAGAATTAAAGAACAAGTCCCGCTCCGTGGGGATTAATCCTGTAAACCATAGAATACAGCCAATATAGTAAAGTCGCAACCACCGTACATCCGAGCTCCCCAACAGTCTAACATTGCAACCTCGCGTTCTGATTTGACAGTTGTGGACCCTGCTGCTTGTCGGCGATATCACTTATCCGTCGGTTTGTTGCGCTCAGAGCTACGTCGATTGGCATCAGTGGTGGGAGGGCTTCGGAGGTTTGTGTGAGAGGGAGAGGTGTTTAATAAGCGTTGAACGTAAACACAGACGAATGCACAAAATCGTGATTATTGCTTACCTCAACTTAGGAAACTATACGGGCGAACCAACAAGATCTCCGGTCGATCCGCCATGTCAGCCAGTCACTCCTTCCTTGTCTGTACAACACTGCCGTCGGTTCGTGCTGTTTGCGAGTGCCTTCTCCGTGTATTTGGATATCGCCATCCAAGCTATCCCATGTCGCCTCGCCCACGTATTCCTCTGAGGAGCTCACCACGAAGGACCCGCAAGAGATTCCCGGTCCTCGGGGGTGCGGGGAGGATCTGGTTCGAGATGATAAGGAGATTTTTAAGTAAATCACCGCGACGCGAAGGTCTTCGAGGGCCACGAGGCTAGAAGAGTGCCTGGTGGTCCAAACGAGACCGCTAAATTGTACTTCTCAGCTTCCGACATATAACAGGTTATCGATGGATGAGCGGAGGTCGTATTGTGCACTTTCCTCATGGTATGTACAGCGCAAGTTTTGCCTCATACTGAAAAGCTTGGCTATTTGTAACCGTGGCAGTTTCCAGGCTGTCGCGAGAGGGAACCGGAGTGGCGTGAGGGGACAAGAGGAGAGCGCGAAGCGATTCCACGAGGGGAATAAATTCGTAGAACATGACCAATAGCCCAAGCTTCCCCCCGAAATTCGGCACGCGCGGGGCCATGTTGGATGACTTCGAGTCCGTGATTCTCGCCACCGGCCCTGGGATTGCAGAACTCGATCACAAGCGGAAACGCGCAATTATAAAATGAAGGCAACGGAATGGGAGCTCCGGTCGCAGTCCATAACTTCAGAGACCGGACGGTAGCCGCAACTTTTCCAAAAATGGGGAGGAGCGGAAGCGGCAACGAACTTGTCATTTCCTATCCGAGGCCACGAGACCTTGAAGGGAAGGATCCCACTGGACTATGCGAGAGCAAATCGGAAGGAGGAAACTAGTAAGAGATGAGTTTTCGAGTTTTTTTTCCATGTGGCGAAGAGAAACCGGAAATTAGTGAGAGCCAGGAAAAGACGCCTACCGACGCTCTATACTACTAGCTCGCGCTTCCTGTGAGCCCGGAATGGAATAAATGCCACGAGGTTGGTTGCCTATTATCATACCACCATCTCCACCGACCAATCCAGCGACGATATGAAGTTTTCAAAACTCCTCCCTCTACCGGAGGGTCTTCATCGAAAACGGAGCAAAACCAGGAGCGACATCGGTCTCACCGAAGGCCAAAATGAACCTGATCTCGTCACGCCACGTCCCATGGAATCGTCTCCAGATCTTCGAACCGAAACCTCAATATCCAGTCCCTCGACGTCTCGTGATCAGGAATCGAACGGTATACAAACGGCTTTCTTCCGGACGAGCCATCTGACCACAATTTTCGTACAACACAGACCGACCCTCCTTTTCTGATCGATTCCGCTCTGCACTCAAGATAGGACGGGGCGACCGCCCGAAATCCTCGGATCATACTGTTAACCAAGGAGAAGCATCCACGAACAAATCAGCCTGGAAGTCCACTGCATATGCCACAGTCAAATTGGTCATCAACCTGCTGAAAGAATCCTCGGACGCCTTTCCCCCTCTCAAATCTGCTACGGGAGGTCTCTCGGCCATCATTAATCATCGCGAAGTGCGTTCCATCCTTCCCGATTCACGCCGCCCATCCTTATATCTATCCTAGCAAATGATGGCGTGTCGCCAAACGATCGAGTCGTTGGTACCCCGAGTCGAACGGTTGGCGAAGTCACTGAGCGCACCCGTTCCGAAGGGTGAGGTCAAGGAAGAAGGGAGGAGGGCGATCCTCAAACGGTAACTCACCCTCTCCGATGTGGATACTCAATTTGACGCGTAATTTGTCAGGGAACTGGATGACATTCTTCAAGACCTGATCCCGCTGGCACAGCGAGGCAAGATCACACGTTTCCTGAAGAGCGCCGAGGATGTTGAAAAACTTGGTGGCCTAGTCGAGGATATCCGCGATGCCACGATGGACTATCAGGTTCGTTCTCTATATTCCTAACTCCCACCTTGCATAACACCTGTTCCAGACGTCCTTGCAACAAGACATCTTCGAGAAGAGCTGTCGGCTCATCGTGAGTTCTACTCTCCGGTCATCTTTTCATGCGTAGTAACCGGATTACAGGAGAGGGCAGACCTTCTCCTTCTCGACCGCACGTCTCCTGTCACCGATGCGGGATATCTCTGTGGCAACAGACAGGGATGCATGAAGGGGACCAGGAGAGATATCCTCTCACAGCTAGAACGCTGGCTGAACGATGAAGCAGATAAACAAGTATTCTGGCTCAACGGCCTCGCCGGAACTGGGAAGTCAACCATCGCACAAACGTTTGCGGAGACGAGTTTTGCGGATGGGAAACTTGGAGCGAGCTTCTTCTGTTCACGGGATTTCGACAACAGGAGCGATCTCCGGACCATTTTCCCTACCCTCGCCTTCCAGCTCGCCCACCGGTATCCGGCCTTCCGAGAGGAGTTGCTCCCAGTCTTGATTGCGAGTCCCGGCGTTGGACGAGAATCCCTCTGTTCCCAGATGGAGAAACTCATTGTTGGCCCACTCAAGACTGTCCCCATTCCGACTCTGATCGTCATCGATGCCCTCGACGAGTGCAAGGACGAGGAGCCTGCCTCTGCCATTCTATCAATACTCTCCCGCTATGTCGACCAGATTCCCAATGTCAAGTTCTTCATAACTGGGCGGCCTGAACCGCGAATCCGGTCTGGATTCCGCTTGGCTGCCCTCCGACCCATCACAGAAGTGTTCAAGCTCCATGATGTTGAACGCCCCTTAGTCGATATCGACATCAAACTCTTCTTTCGAATGCATTTAACCGAGATAGCTAAAAACCGAAGCCACTGGGAGATCATTGAGGATTGGCCACTCCCATCTGATATCAGCATTCTCAGTGAGAAGGCTGCTGGTTTATTCATATATGCATCAACAGTTGTCAAACTTGTGGCATCCTCACACCATGAGCCTCCAAAGAGGCTTGCTCTCCTCATCTCCCTTCCACAAAACACCACTCATGAAGGAGAGTCTGGCATTGACTCCCTCTACACTCACATCCTCAGGCATGCGTATCAAGACATGGGTCCAGACAGCCAGAAACCAGCCAACCAGGAAGTCTATAGCCATTTCAGGTCTGTGGTTGGAGCAGTGTTGTTGGCCATCAACCCACTTTCAATGAAGAGCCTTTCAGACCTCCTGCCTGATTTTGACACACCATTCAATATCTCCACTGCCTTGAACTCCCTCCACTCTCTCCTCCTTGTTCCTGAAGATATAGAAGACCCAATCCGAGTTTTCCACAGATCATTCCCTGACTTCCTCACAGACTTTGAGAGATGCCAAGACACACACTTCTTTGTGGACCCTTCAGTCCACCACACAGAACTGGTGCTTTTGTGCCTCAGTCTGATGGAACAGAGGTTGAAGAGGAATATCTGTAACCTGGAAGACTATACTGTTCTCAGTGATGTTGATGATCTTTCAACTAGAGGGGAGGAGTATATTGGAGATGCATTGGAATATGCCTGCTGCTTCTGGACAAAACACCTTGTGAAAAGCCCCATCAAGGGCTCTGATGCTGAGAAAGTAGCAAAGGCCATTGACAAGTTCTTCACAACACACCTCCTGTTTTGGATTGAGGTCCTCGCCATCATGGGAAAGCTTGATGTCAGTGTTCATTCCATCAATGATATCCAGCAATGGTATATTTCAGTGAGTTGTGGACATCCTCTTTCCTGAAATATATATTTACCTTTTGCATAGGGTGGCTCTACATGCAAATGGGCAGATGATAGCCAGCGTCTCATCTTGGAACACTTTGACACAATCCAGAACTCCCCTTCCCAACTATACCATTATGCCCTCCCATTTTCCCCCTCCTCCTCTTGGCTTCAAGAATGCTACAGTGCAGAACTCTTACATGAGGTTAGGGTGATTAAAGGAACTGAAGCTGGATGGGGAACATGTTCTCGCACTGTTTCATTGGGTGTAAAAGTATTGGCTCTTTCATATTTGAACAACAGCATTGCAGTTGGGTCTGATTCTGGAAAAATCATCATCCTTGATGCAATCACTGGCAGCCAGACAGCTGTTCTTTTTGAACACACAGATAATGTGAATTGTCTCACTTTCTCATCAGATGGGAAGTCACTTGTATCTGGAAGTGGTGATAAGACTGTCAAGCTCTGGGATGTGCAGACTGGTGGAGTTGTCAAGACCTTCTATGGTCACATTCACATAGTTATGTCTGTTTCCATCTCAGCAGACTATACTAGGATTGCTTCAGGATCATGGGATTGTACAGTTCGTTTGTGGGATACTCAGACAGGGGAGTGCCTTTGTGAAATAAAGCACCAGAAGAGTGTGTGGCATGTAATCTTCTCTCCTATGGATCCTCAACACCTCATCTCCACATCTGATGGTGAAGTCTGGTGGTGGGATGTCAATGGTCATCAAATCCTATCTACATGTGATGGTTCCTACATTGCTTTCTCCCCAGACTGTACTCAGTTTGCTTTATGCAATGGAAAAGTTGTCACAGTTCAAAACTCTGATTCAAGAGCAATTGTGGCTGATTTTCATGTGGATGGTCATTATAGTGCTAAACACTGTTGCTTCTCCCCTGATGGCAGGTTTGTTGCAGCAGCTGCTGGTAACACTTCCTATGTTTGGGACATTACCAGCCCAGATCCTCACCTTATTGGTACCTTTGTTGGCCATGTTTATTCCATCACATCCCTCATATTTTCCTCCCCCTCTTCCCTCATCTCAGGATCTGAAGATAGGTCACTCAGGATCTGGAAAATTGATGCCCTATCAGCAGACCAAGTTGCAACTGATCCAGGGCCTCACACAACTGAAATCACATCAGTCAGCCTGCAAGCAAGGGCTGGGATTGCCATCTCAAGTGATGCATTTGGGGTGGTAAAGATCTGGGACCTCTCAATTGGCCTCCACAAGGAAACCTTCCAAATCTCAGCTGCTACGGATTTGGACCAAAATTGTGGGGATGCAAAACTGATAGATGGCAGGCTGGTTTTTGCTTGGTATAAAAGTGGGGAAATCCATATCTGGGATGCTGGGAAAGGGGAACATGCCAAAACAATGGATGCACCACTACATGTTAGGGGACTCAGGATATTAGGAGATGGATCCAAAGTAATTGTAGTGCATATGTGGGGCATTCAAGCATGGCATATGTGGACATGGGAACCTGCTGGTGAGGTGGAGTCAAAGAGAAGCTTCCCATATCTGGACTCCTTTTACACAGACAGTCCAAGAGTCTGGATTGGCTTTGAGTGTTCATTGTTTAAGGAGGGGTGGGATTTTGGGGTTTCAGGCCCTTCCCCCATCTCATTTGACCCATCCATAGGAAGACCACACCTGGATTCTATTGGTTCTCTATGGCCAGATTGTAGTATCAAGGATACAGCTACTGAAAAAGAGGTCTTTCAATTGAGAGGTAAATATGCAGAACCCAATATTATCCAGTGGGATGGTCGGTACCTGGTTGCTGGATATTTGTCTGGAGAAGTATTGATTCTAGATTTCCATCATGTACTCCCTCAGTAGAAAATATACAGTGTTACTTTTCCTTGTCATTCTTATGCACCCAGAAATGTAATTGTCAACTAATTTCATGACCCCCTGCTGGATCCTCAAACAACTCAATATCTTACCTAGAATTCATGAATCCTGAAGTGGAACTTCATTACACCTGGAACTCCATTGACTTCTACCGTATGCTTCCTTTCCGGGCAAGGGCAAGGCATCACCATGCCCACTGGCACCCTTGCTTGTGCAGAATTCATGGTCACTCTCCTTAATAGTGGGTAGATTGTGCAACAACCTCAGGAGGTTCACTATTAACATTGGTGGTCTGAGGGAGCTCTTAAAAAATGGACTTGTACTGGGTGTTGATTATAAACCCTCTTTGACCACAGGTAGGGTGAAGGGCTCAGCATATGGAGATGAGAAAGGTCCAAGGGAGTTGGGTAAGGAGGGAGAGAAGATCTTAGAGGAAGAGAAGTTACTGGCATTGGTCTGAGTGAAGGACTTATCAAGGGAGGGAATATAGGAACCTTCTGATATATCTGGAACTGTTGGGCTGCAGGGTTGTGATGGTCTGCAATCCACTCTGAGTATCTGTAGGGTAGCGGGAGCAATGTCAATTGACAAGGACTACAAAAAGAATGTACATCTGGTAGTTTCAAGTTGAGGTATCTTTTCAATATACTGCCACACGAGGTGCAAACCAGGATCACTCACTTTCCATCTCCGCTGGCACTTATCAACCGTCGGTGGTTCAGTCTTCTTCTTTTCCACCTTTATCAACATCCTCCACAGATGGGTTGTCTGTGCTTTCACCATCAGAATGTCCCCCATCTGCCACCACACCCTCAAACTCATCGAATTCCAGTTTTGTTGAGGGTTCCCTGAATTCCTTCATGGCAGGCAATCCCATTCTCAGTAACCCCAACTTCAGCATGAAGTGAGGCCCTATCTCTTACAACACCACCTTTTCTGTTGATTGGAAGGCATACCTAGATGCTCAATCAGCCTATTTTTCCGGTATTGTGAAGATGAGGACACAACCAACCTGTAACATCTGAAGAAGAGGAAACCCTCCCAACCATGTGCCCCAACCTCGTCACGAAGTTGTTCAACACAAGCTCGGGGAAGTGAGCCATCGACCTAGCATGACCCTGCGGTTTGATGCTGTTGGTGAGTATCTTCGACAAACGAGGTTCCGACTGTGCTCACGGATATGTATTTCGAGAGTTCGATTGACATCAGCTGAAGTACGCCGTGGGCCCGGCGTTTGGGAGATGGATCAATGTGGTGGTATTAACGCACTACGCAGCACGAATGACTCACTCAGCTTCTTCACGTCCTCATTCACGACCGATATCCTCTGTCCACGACCGATATCCTCTGTCCACGGCCCACCCCAATCCCGCCCATTTCGAACCCTTGTCTCTTCTTCCTCCTGACAAATTCAGCCCCAGGAAAAAACAGCTCCTCGCAAAAGTTGTACGTCACTTTCGTCGCTTTGGTGAAGTGGTGATCAAGACTTTCGGCGGGGTGTTTGGATCCCAGTCCGAAAAGTATGACGCAAATAGATCTGAGTCTGTCGGCAGAGGTTTCTGGGTCCATGGATACACCGTTCGCAGGTACTGTGTTTGTGCTGCTAGAGCCCTCAATGGGCTGAGAGGAGGTGGAGTCTGTGTTATTCCATTCTGCCGTGGATCGGCGGTCAATACAGAAGGGTCGAACTCTCTTTGGTTATCAAGGTCTTGGGGACATTCCCCGCCAATCTTTTCTGAAGTAGAAGCAAGTTTTTCCAGCCATTTACCCCATTAACGAGATGTATGAGGACGCACTTTCTTTGCTGCAGGATCTGTCAGTTCTACCTCGCTTATCGCCAACCTAGACTACAGCTTCCTTTGACCATTTTCCCGCTTGGGTTTCCTAGCTACCTCCTGCCTTTTGTCCTTCTTCTTTATGGAGGAAGGCTTAAATAGCGCCGAAGGCATTTATGGAGGGATTGATAGAAATTCACGCGCTTGCATCTCGGTGGGCTTGCCGTACGCGCGCAGGGACTTCCGATCGGAACTTCCCACCGATATTCCTTTGTCCACCATTTCCTCGCCGTCGCCTTTCCGGCTTTACCGGTTTGTAATGGGAGCGTGGAAACAAGCCCAACGCCATGCTTCTGAGACAATAACAAAGGCTCGCTGCCGATAACGATTGGTTCACTGCGTTGCACCGGCCTCCGCATCTACTCGGATTGGTGGAACGATTCCACGTCTAAGATGTGTGTATTTACGCGTCCCAGATACGTTAATATTCACAGGGGAACCTTTCTCTGTTCAAGACACGTGGTGTCTAGGTGACTGACCTTCAAGCTTGATCAGCCACGGGTGCTCATCGTGTGGCGTGCGCCGCATCCCGAAGCTCGGCGTCGTTCTTCCGTGTTTCTTTCACGATAACGCTTTATCAACCGACCAAAAACCATCCCCACCCAGCGATCATCTATCTCTCTTCATCCCCACCATGAGACCCCTTCTGAACAAAGACTTCCGTCGTCTCCGTTGGCTATTGAGGCAGAAGCCACCCAAGCCTGTTCAGAGTTCGTCTGCAAGTTCCATGTGGCACTCTTTCCGATGGCTTATATCCTGCACAGACTACCTGATACGAGAAGTGGTGTCCCTCACCAAGGGTGCAATTGACCCTAGGATCCTTTCGGCATTTAGAGCCTCCCTGCCAATGGCAGAGCTGAAGATGGCACATGTAATCGCCGTCCTCTGTTTCGTCTCAAGAATGCGTTTGCGAGACCGAGGGGGTACCAACGCGATTCCGGTCACTCACGAGATTTCCACGTCATTACACAAGCTCTTTAATAGCGCTGCATACTACGGGCTGGTGGGCGATCAATCCCGTTCCTTTCACGTTGTAGTTTGGACTGACTTATTGGGCACGTAGACCGTCAAAAGACAGGCAGATATGTTATTCTTCCGGGATGAAGGGAGGAGGTGGGAACTCGGTCCCGGGGTTATCTCAGACGAGTTAATCGAACAGAACATTGTCGAGGGGCTCCCTGACCTATGCACTCATGTGCGCGCCAGGGTGGAACGATTGTACGCGTTCTTCAGTCTTCCAGCAGATTTGAGCCTGCCTCCCCCACCCCCGGTGCGATCCATATGGGAGATGCCACCTGCAGCCGCGAACCCTCCGCGTCCTCTCAGAACACCATCGTATCATCAGAGAACCTACGGGTTCTTTTGAGTGATGGGATCAGAGGACAATGGGATTTTCTTCTTAGTCGCGTTTTTTCGTGTATGTGATAAACTGTTTGCCTCGTTGTATTTGCCTTCGGACATGTCAGGACACGTAACTATCATCGAATTGGTTCGTAAAATGCGTCACCCTCTCATCTGGCTTGCGAGTCAGTGGTCCTCCGGCTCGTATCTCATGTCAACCTCTGGCAAACTTAGCCATCAGTCCTCGCTGAAATGTTCTCCATGACCGAGCTAATAGAGCACTCGGGTTTTGGCGATCCGTCTCAACCGATTCAGGTTGTTGCCCAGTACAGGGGATCCGACGTCCCACGCCAACGCCAACGATATACAGACGATTGAAAACGATCACGTTTGGAAGGAGGTTCATGGTATGCGGATAGGTGGTGGACCCGCGAGAATCGGTATAAAGGTCCGGGTATAGATGTGCGTAGTGCCAAGAGGAAGGTGTTATCGTGAGAAGGACGAAGATGAGAAACATGGAATAGGTGCTGCACCACTCGAGTGCCGTGGGGAAGGCGGATACCGAGACCCGATCTGGAAGTTGCCCGTTGTTGGTGATATCGATGGCAAACTTCGGTAGGGAGACTTGGTTTAAGTGTGACTCAAAGGCCTCGTTGCGAGTACATTTGTGGCCCCCATATACCAGCCGATCCGTGATAATTCTTGTTTGACAGACAGATAGGTATTGCGATGCGTGACGGTACCGGTAGAGCAAGTGAAAGCGGCGACACGTATTTATTAAATGGAATACGTACCCGCAACCACATTACATACTGAGAACGGCTCTTTTCGGGCCTCGTCCCTGAGCAAATACAGGTGCAAGGTGACACAGGCCAAATCCGATGACGGCGAACGGCCCGCCGATGAGACCACGTCCGTTCTTGTGATCAAGGACGTCAAGAGCGAGGCTAGGACAAGAGGGCTGGGAACGGTCGTGTCCATGAAACAAAGATAAATGACCTCGGAAGTCGATCGCGTTCGATGACCATACAGCCAATGGAGATGCTCAGTAAGACAGGGTTGGTGGAGATATATTGGCCGGGGATAGAGACTCGTGGGAGTATGCAGTTGCAAGAAAAGACGTTGGTGAGGGCTGAACGAAGGAAAGCACATGCATGAGGGGCAAACCTTCTTTACCGGGGTTCAAGCGCAGAGTTACGATACGGTTCACCAGTCCACAGGTTAAGCTCCGCCGCATCTTCGTTTCTTGTGAGGCAGACGTGGGGAATCTTACAACAAGCGGACGCACAAAGAAGAGGCAGGTGATTGCATTGAACAGCGGTGGATAGCAGGGTTACGGTATGATGGGGGAGGGGCGTGGTAGATGCCGGCAAACCGACGCCGACGCGCTCGGTGGCATGAATACGGACAGTCAGAGGGCTGGTGTGGACTGCCTAGTCGTCACGGTGCAGTTCCTTCCACGCATTCTCGATCTTCTTTCTCCGTTCCTTCGCGTGCTCCCGGTTTCGCGCCGAAGCTTCCAGTCGCTGCGCCCACGCGAGTCAGCGGAACCGACACGTAGCGGCGAGCAAAAAAAAACAGACGCACCACTTTACGCAAACACATGTTCAACTCGTTCTTGTCGTTGTTGCATCCTCCGGTCCATTTGCGCCAGTTGTCAGCGTGACAGGCTTCGAGGGCTTGGAAGAATTCCTTGCAGACCACTGGTTCCCGGGGTGAGAGATGTAGGAATTAGAGGGCTAGAAGACGAGCATACAGAACCTGTCGGACTCCTGTGGGTGCATGTGATGACCAAACGGACGGATGAGGTCAGGCTTGATACTGGTGTTGCCGGCGATCGAGGGAAAAATCTGAGCGGAGACCCCCGGTGATCCAGATAAGTAACCCAGCCAAACTCGACCGTTCTGCTCATCCCCCATCCCTCCACATCGCCCACCGGAGATCATTGTAAACGATGACCAGTTTCTCCCCCTTATCTGCTGACGACCTTGCTATCAACACCGTCCGCACCCTCGCCGCCGATGTCGTCGGCAAGGCGAACAGTGGACATCCCGTGAGTAAATACCTATAGTTCCCTTGCTTAACCCCTCGGCCACGCCTCCTCTATCGCAGTCTCTGATGCGTCTATTTCCGGAATTAGGGTGCTCCTATGGGAATGGCACCGGTGGCACACGTCCTGTTCACAAGGTGCGTTATCTGCCGAGTCGTCCTGATCGTACATCTTCCCCACAGGGTACTAACGAATTTGGATTTCAATCAGGTTCTTCAATGCCAATCCCAAAAGCTCCAAATGGTTCAACAGGGATCGTTTCGTCTTGTCGAATGGGTGAGTGATCTACGCCGTCATGTTCAGATCTACCCTCTGATTACGAATCTGTATATAGCCATGCGTAAGATTTGTAATACACCCATTTTAGCATCTGACTGACCTTCGTACAGTTGTGCATTGCAATACATCCTGCTCCATCTTCTGGGCTATAAGTTGACTATAGATGACCTCAAACAGTTCCGCCAGGTCGGAAGCAAGACGCCCGGACATCCCGAGGCTGGACACACCGACGGTAATCTTACGATTTCCAGGCGGGGTTATGACAGACTAAGCACCTCATTTAGGTATCGAGGTTACCACTGGCCCTCTCGGTCAGGGTATCTCGAGTGCTGTTGGTCTTGCTATCGCTCAAGCCCACCTCGCTGCCGTATACAACAAGGAGGATTTTGATCTCATTAATAACTATACTTATGGTCAGTCCGGAGTTCTTGCAGTGGGGTCGGTGGCCATTAATTATGTTTGATAGTATTCACTGGTGATGGTTGCTTGATGGAGGGCGTTTCCAGCGAGGCTGCTTCCCTCGCTGGTCACCTCAAACTTGGGAACCTTATCGTGGTATGTTCCTACTTTGAATGTAAAGCTAAAACGACCTGACCTTTCGTGTCACCAAGGTCTACGACGACAACCGTTAGTCAAGCCATGTCCTCACTGAGGGTGGCCGCTGATTTGGTTCTAGACATCTCTATCGACGGAGACACCGCTATTGCTTTTACCGAGAATGTCGAGGCTCGATTCTTGGCCTACGGTTGGCAGGTTCTCCATGTTGATGACGGTGATCGGTACGCCTAACATTGGCAGTCGTGAACTTCAAACTGAGGCATTTATAGTGATCTCGCCGGCATCTACAACGCAATCGCTGAGGCTCGCAAGGAGAAGGATAAGCCAACGATCATCAGACTTAGGACGACCATTGGATATGGTTCTAAGCAACAGGGTTCTCATAGCGTCCACGGATCTCGTCAGCCATACTGTTTCATCTTCCGCGTTGCTGTGACTAACCTTACCGATAGCTCTCAAGGCTGATGATATCGCCGCATTAAAGACCAAATTCAATTTCCCCGCTGATAAGACCTTCTACGTCCCCGATGAAACCTACAAGGTATACGGCGATGTTGCTGCCCGTGGTGCCGACCTCGAAGCCAAGTGGTACGATTTCTTGGCTGCTTACGGCAAGAAGTATCCCAACGAACACGCCGAACTCACCCGCCGCATTTCTGGTGAACTCCCCACTGGGTGGGAATCATCTCTCCCCGTTTACACCCCCGCCAACCCTGCTCAGGCTTCTCGTAAGCTTTCCGAGATCGTTTTGGCTGCCATCTATCCCAAGATCCCGGATTTGATCGGTGGTTCCGCCGACTTGACCGGTAGTAACTTGACGAGGGTAAAGGGTCATAAAGACTTCCAACACCCCAGCACCGGTTTGGGCGACTACAGTGGCACCTACATAAGGTATGGTGTCCGTGAACATGCCATGGGTGCAATTGCCAACGGTTTGGCTGCCTATGGAGGAATCGTTCCATACGTTGGCACCTTTTTGGTGAGTCTGCGGCTACATCGGGGTCGCGCGGATATCCAATAATTCATGGTAGAACTTCGTATCTTATGCCGCTGGTGCCGTCCGCCTTTCCGCTCTGAGCGGTCACCAAGTCATCTGGGTTGCCACTCACGATTCCATCGGTCTTGGAGAGGACGGTCCCACCCACCAGCCTGTCGAGACTCTCGCTCACTTCCGTGCTACTCCCAACATCGACGTCTGGCGTCCAGCTGACGGCAACGAAACCTCTGCTGCATACCTCGTCGCTCTCAAGTCGAAGACTACACCCTCCATCCTCTCCCTTTCTCGCCAGAACCTTCCTAACCTCGAGGGATCAACGATCGAGAGGGCAGCCAGGGGTGGATACGTCCTCCACGAGGAGGAGGGTGAGAACCTCACGATTGTCAGTTGCGGAAGTGAGGTTGCAATCGTCCTCGAGGCTGCTTCAAAACTCAAAGCGGAGGGGATCAAGACCAGGGTCGTCTCCCTCCCCTCGTGGTCGGTCTTTGATAGGCAGGAGGAGAGCTACAAGCTGAGTGTGCTGAGGAGTGGTGCTCCTATCTTGTCCGTCGAGGCTCTTTCGGTGCGTTCCGTATGTGTGCCCGATGTGGATCGCGTGCTGATAGTTGGGTTCAGACCCTCGGATGGCAAAAGTACTCTCATGAACAATACGGTCTCAAGGGTTGGGGATCCTCTGGACCTTATCAAAAGGTGTACGAGCACTTCGGTATCACAGGATCAAGCGAGTACCACTGTTGTGTCCTTCTAGGAGTCGAACTGAACCTGGTTTTTAGATCTTGCTGCCATCGGAAAGAAGGTTGTTGAATTTTACAAAAAGAAGGGCTTCCCCGTTGTTTCTCCTTTGGAGAAGGCCATCCACCTGTAAGCTCTGAGGTATATATGATCGAGAGCCACGAAAGCGTGCCAAGATGTTATAGATTCTGTACTCCTTTTAAAGTAGAGCGTTTCCCTTCGGGTCCGTCCATTGTTGTACTCACTTATGTGACCGGTCGAAATAAAGTCTATTCCGACATGTGGTGTAGGGTGAGGCCGAAGGCAAAACTTTAGTTTAATTGGAGACGAGGATCAAACGTAACGTAGGAGGAAGAGATGAGAGGTGTTGTCTATCGGTGCCTTGAAACGGACAAGTTGTCCCACTTTTTCCTCTCCAGATCTTCCTTGACGACTTCGAGAACGTGGGGCTTGAGATACCGCTTGTCCTGAAACATGAAACGCATGAAGGGAGATACTCGTGTGAAGAACGTGGTATTAAACTGACCTCGGAAGTGGAGACCCATTTGTCTTTGGGTAAGTCTTGGTGGAGGACACTCGCTTGCGAAGCCTGCTTGATCCTGAAAGAACGGTCGTATGTCTCGCGCGTGGACAGCCGGCCAAGAGCCTATCATTCCGAAGAAGGTTAAAAGACCCATTTATAAACACCCAAGTCCCCGACAGACCTTTTGCACGTCGTCACGCTCCTCAGCCACTACAAAAAATATATTCAGGTCCAACAATCACGTTCCGCAGGGAGGAGGGAACGATGTGTTCGTTCAGAAAAACGCACGCAAGTCATCGTATCTCAACCCAATCTTTCTGTACCCGGCCAAATTCGCGTACCAGAGGGAGACGGGTTTGAGCCAGCTGGAGAGGGTTTTGGAGGAACGGACGTAGCCGGCGAGAGAAGGACCGAGTGGGCCGAAGATTGTCATTTTCGTGTTTTTTGTGGGTTTTGTGGGGTTGTGGCGAGGACGAGGGGAAAGGAAATTGGTGGAATGGGACTTGTCGGTCGGTGCTTTCCGGTTCGTCCGATGCGTGCGCTCACGGGAGGATTCTATTGTTTGTTGTTGTTTGGATCATGCTCTCGAGGATTTTGCGTTCGGAAAAAAAAACAACTTGGGTCTTAGCTGACCCATTCAGGGTGAAATGATATCGCAGCCTAGAGACCAGTCAGGGTCTGCAGAAGCAACCGCACAGGGGACAGGGGATACTCATCGATCGGGAGACGTCTTCAGCCTCAGTAGCTCGGTGACGAAGAAACTCCCGATAAGCAAAAGAATTGAAAACCATCTTGTTGTTCGTTCGTGAGGTACAGGGGGAAATACCAGCGGATCATTCGCGTCAAGCACACAGTAATGAAACCTAAGATTGTACGCAGAGGGGCCCTGATAACCCATAATATAAGACACGCTCCTCGACACCGATCTGACTGGACCACCACCACGATGTACATCCCTCAAGACATCGCCAACCTCATCGTCGACCAGATAATTTCGATATCGAAGCTGCATTATTATGAATATCGCGAGTGCCTCCAAGCCACTTCACTTGTATCCACCGTCTGGGTCAATCCCAGTCAGCGTCGGCTCTTCTCGGTCGTCGAATTCCGCAGCAAAGCTTACTTGCAGAAATGGTACTACGGAATCAAACCTGGACCTCACGGGATTTCAAGGCACGTACGCGTCCTTCGACTCTGGGGCCCGATTCCCTACATTCCCAAGTTCGCGCTTCCCCACCTCACTTCATTTCAAAACCTTCGAGTGCTGGACATAGGGAATTCAACGTACAATTACATCGGCACCGCCCACGTAGCATCTCTCATCCCTACCTTCGCCTCGTACGCCAGCACTCTCAAGCGGCTTCGGTGGAAGCAAGGAGATACTGATACCCATGAGACTTGTTGAGAAACACTCTACGCTCTCACCGACCTTTTGCCAAACCTTGTGGACATCGATCTCTCAGGCGCTGGCGAGCATTGTAATTACACTTCGATCCCGCCCCTCACCCTCCCTTGCATTCACTTGTCGTCTGACTATTCCCCACCCCCCGATCCGCTCGCTTTTAAACATTTCAAATTTCAAGGACTCAAGGTTGTAAACTCCGTCCCCCGCTCACCACAGTTTCTTGAATACTGTCGAACTCACCTTCGAGTTCTTGATCTCTACGCCGACGATAGAATCTTACCCAGTCAGTATCACAGTGTGAAGCAAGGACTGTTCCTCACCGCTCTTGTAGTGGGTGCCGATGCCGGCAACCTTCGAATGTTATTTAAGGCATGCCATGTGCTCGAGGAATTTAGATTCGACTTCTCGTCGGGCATTGGATGGGCCCTGAGCTTGATTCCCAGCAATTTCGTCGCCCTCATACGTCTGCTCCGTCCGCTTGGTGTCTTCGAATTCGTCGAAGGAGTGACCCCAACAGCTGTTGTAAGCTGTACCGAAAGTTGGCTCGATCTACTCAAAAGGGAGGCAATCCCAGAGTACGAAAGGTTGGGTGTTTCCATCCAGGAGGTGGCCCAGAGGTTTTCAAAACACAACCACGGATTGAAGACCCGGGTCCAGGTCATTTATCAGCCCTCGGAGAAAGAGGTCCAAGGTTTTGAAAGTGGAGAAATCCCCCTTTTCATGACTAAACTTGAGGAGGAACTAGGAACTCATGTGGCCCTCGAACTAAAACTCCTACCCTTCGTGCCGATCTCCGAATGGTGGAAAGGGCATGAAGGAAAGTATTGGGGCTGACGATAGCTCTCTTTACGTTGTTCGGTTTGTACAAAAAATGAATGTCGCCATCATGGCACTTTTCCATACAAATTCCCCCAAGTTCCCTGGCGACGATCGCCACTCTCGACGATGCGGCGCTCAGTTCAACCCATTTGGGCGGGAGGGTTCTGTTGTTTGTTGTTGTTTGGATCATCATCTCGAGGATTTTGCGTTCGTGCCACTCAGCGCTGTTGGAACGATGCCCTTCTGCGAAAAGAAAAGAAAAAAGAACCTGGGGGGTCTTGGCGTCTTGCAAACCAATAAGTTTTCCGCACAGAAACGATGATCTCGTAATTTGGCAGCGTCTCTCACACTGGTCCATCCGTTCGGGTGGGACGTTCAAAGGAATCTGAATCTGCTCTGGAAAGATCCTCGAACACCGCCACGATTTCCATATTCTATACCCCCCAGCCAGCGAGGCGCCTGGTGCTTTCGTTTCCGATGTCCCAAAAACTCTTTAGCGTCTGGCTTTTTCATCTCAAGAATTCGCGAGCCAGTGCTCCCTTTGTGCTCCTCGTTGATAGACGCAATTGTCGCCCCTCACATGATGTCAACGTTCGTCTCCCTTTTGACGGCATCTGGCCGCGTTTCCGTTGCGAACTTGCAACCGCGAGGTCTCCGAATAGCGGAGGACGCCCCATTCGGTCCATCGCCCTTGGCCAGCGGCCTACTTTACCGTTGCGGTTGCGCTTCCAGGTTTCCGCGGGCTACCTCGAATCGTCACGGTGTCAATTGAACGGGGGATCCAGTGGTGGAACCTGCGGGTCTCATGAACACTTCGAGTGGGGGTTGGAGGTCTGGAGTCATATTCCAAGCCTCTTTCCTTATCTCCCCAACAGAGGACGGACGTTCCACCTTATCCGAAGAACCGCAACCGCGAGCCTGTCCTCGATGCATGAAAAATGACTCCGCGCCCAGCGGCATCATAATGATTCATACTGCAAATCGCTCATTGTTCCGCTACGATGGAAGGTTTGGAGCCTAACCGAGGACGCGCCCGAGATAGCCTCAAAACGCTGAGATCAAGCCTTGGCGACCGACTAGACGATTCACATGCACCTGCGCCACTAAACAATACAAGTTGTATTCTTGCAAATATATAAACTCAAGACGAATAATCTGATGTGAGGCTAACCGCACCAACTCTTTCATTTCTGAAACACGCTCTTCTCACTAAAACCCAAGTTCAGCTCGATAACGATCTTCACACAGCCCCTTGACTGCTTTCCCCTTCGACCCGCCCATCGCTGAGATCGGATTGTGTCACCTCCTCAGAAGTTGTACCGCCACTATCTTCGGGACCGTCCGAAGGTTCCCCGAATTCCATCTGCGCGATAGTCCTGATGTGCGTTCTTGATAGCGCGTCAGATGTCCAGCCACCCGCCCTATCTTTTGAAGCTTTCT
>Ga0307514_10002546_pt1 | contig 18785 bp, 15 predicted proteins | sample 16_EM_MG_FD_203088 | JGI IMG/M metagenome (GOLD analysis project Ga0307514, IMG submission 203088) | Populus trichocarpa ectomycorrhiza microbial communities from riparian zone in the Pacific Northwest, United States - 16_EM | ecosystem: Host-associated > Plants > Roots > Unclassified | place... | reverse complement strand
ACTTTTCATTTCATTAATTTCACTATTTTTATCTTGATTTAGGTTTTTTTAATTTAATTTAACCCATTTTACTATTGGTTAAATTTCTCATCTTTTAAATACCCAGAAAAATTATAATCGAGGGTTTACATAAATCACCTGACCCTAAAGTTTTCCCCTCTTTCCCATTCAAAATAGTTGCCAGTCATTCCATCTCTCTTGTTCCATCTCTCTCTTAGTCTTTTTCGTTATCTCTCATGTTAAAACTTGAGAGGTTGTTACAGATTATTTCCTTTGCCATCTCCCCTTTCCCGTTCTTCCTCTCTTGATACAACAATTTGGATACAGATTTATAGTAACTGCACATCCCCATCAAATCTCAATCACCTGTCTCCCCATGCCTTCTCTCTCTTATTCCTTCTTTTCATCAAAGACCCACTCTAATTTGTAGAATTAGTTTGTGTGGTATTTGTAACGTTGCCAACATTTGAATACGAATTTCTTTATAATAAATCCAAAAACAATGTAATTTTTTTTTTTTTTAGTTTGAAACAATCGACTAGTTAAACCAGAACCTTACATTTTAAATTTTGATCATTTCCTAACTTTGAGTATTACATATAATTATCATAAATTAATAAAATATCAGCAGAATCTCCTTTGTATATTTAACATTCCAAGTGTCAATATCAATTCAAAGCACAATCAAACACACTTCTTATCCATAAAATCATGCAAAACTCATCACTTCACCTCCGATCTAATCATCATGGATTTCATCTCATTATATCCAACAATCCTTTATTCAATCTCATTAATTAACCCACAACACTACTAACATCTATTAGTTTCACATTATTATTAATAATAAGACATTATGACATTTACAACAAATTTTACGTCAACTAAAATTTGAATATATATATATATATATATATATATATATATATAAGTTAATTTAATTATATTATTTCTACACAAAATACATGCATAATATATATTTATGACTTTAGTTTTACAAAGTTTCAAGTAACATACACATTTACATCACTATAATTAGTCGTTATAATTGATAATTTAATCCAATAACATCTTAGTTACATAACCAAATAAAATGTCTATAATTACAACCCAAAATTTTGATTATACATCCTACAAGTCCACATTTACCTAAGTTTAAATAAAAGTAACAACTAATGGCTGCTCCTAGCAAGTAAACTTGTGAGATACCTGTAATAAAATAAATGTCACTTATTAAGTCTCAAGGTCAATAATTTATTAGAACTTCAAGAATTTTAAAATCTTTCATCTAGACAATATTTAAAACCATTTTTTTTTATAATCATTTAAAATTTCTCATTACATTAGTTCATTCAACATGAAACAAATCTTTTAATACTCATTACATAATTAATTGTCCTATCATTCCTATATGGAAGCCAACAATCCAATATTTCTTCATGAATAACAATTACTCCGGCAAACTTATATTAGTTGCCAATCAAATCTATCATTCCTATTTGGAAGGCGATAATTCAATATTCCTTTATGAATATCAATTACTCCAGCAAACCTATCTTGGTTGTCAATCGATCAAGCATTCTTGTTTGGAATCCAATAATCTGATATTTCTTCATGAATAGCAATTACTCTGGCAAACCCATCTTGTTTGCTAATCAATCTAACATTCATGTTCGAAAGTCAATAATTTGATATTCCTTCATGAATATAAATTACTTCTACAAACCCATCTTGGATGTCAATTGATCCGACATTCCCGTTCGATAACCAATAATATGGTACTTCTTAACAAATACCAACCAATTCTTACAACTCACTTATCTTTCCTCTCCATATATGTTGGCACTATCACTATTCACATTTTCATAGACTAAATAATTCATAAACAAAGGTAGAGGAAAATTTTAAAGGAGAATTACTACAAGGTACCGGGTACCTACCTATAACCAGACTATAAGTGGCTCTACCTGCTTGCAGAATCACTCCAGTGACCTCTCTTGCTGCTCGAGATGATCTAACTCCTCTTGTTTGGGGTCTTACTCTAATAACCTCTCTAGAATCAATAAGATTTCACTATATTATTAATTTATTAATAATTCTAATGGACCTAAATTCCATACATACATAATAATTCTAATGGACCTAAATTGCATACATACATAAGAAATCACCACTATAACAATAATACATATTAAAAACACACAATTTACAACTTCTAAGCACACTATAACTCTTATAAATTCTTCTCCTTTTTGGCTGGCCACCTTTGCCTCAATACATCCTAATTTTTCAATTCAATTTAACAAATTTCTTACTTTCTGTAATCATTTCATCATCTACAACAATAATTAACAACCAATTCCAATTTCCCTCAAATTTCATCCAAGAACCCTAAATCCTAATTTGTAAGAATTCAATCAAATTAAAGCATTATTCTATAAGAAATTTATCTAAGTATGTAAGAACATCTTACCAAGCAATATTTAGGGCTTCAAACACTCTTAAATCAAAATTTCCAACTCTTCTTCATCCTCTAAAATTGTCGCCCCTTTCTCCTCCTCTCACTTGATTTCTCCTCACCAATTTAGTGATTAATGTGTTTAATTCTTGTAATTATCAAGAATTTCTCTCAATCTGATGTTTTTCTAAGGCTTTTCACTACTCTTCTCTAGCAAAACGAAAAAAAATATCTTCCCTTATTTTTCTTTCTTAATGGCCGGCCTGCATGAATATATATATATATATATATATATATATATATATATATATATATATATATATTGTGTGTGTGTCTGTGTGTGTATTTTCAACAAATTGTTAAATTCTCATTATTTCCCTCATTTATAATCTTTCATGTTTTCCAGAAATTTTTTTCTAGATCCCAACACATGTTTATATCGAATTTTACTTGGGCTATTTTTAATTTTATTAAATTACATAATGGTACTTTTGGTTCCACGTATATTACTTCCATTTAGTTTTTATATGTATTTCTATATTTTTTTATTTTCCAAGTATTTTTCATATTTTTATTTTTTTAACACCCATACATAACATTTTATTACAAATTTCCAAAACCACCATCATTCCCGTAATTTAATTACCATTTTTCCTATTTAACATAATATTTTTTTTATTAATATTGCGGATTTTATCCAAGAATTTACAAAATTGATATGGTAAAAGCAAATCCATCAGCGTTTTTGCATGTTACTGGTTTTCCATTTCGACGCTAGTTTTGTTGTTTTCCTTTTTTCTTTATGGATGGTCTTATATATATATTCTTAGTTTTATATGTTACTCTTTTATTATTAATTTATTTCATATGAGATTAATAGCATTAATATGGCTAATTGAATAATTTCAAATAAATTATGAATTTTTTTGATGTATGATAAGGTTGTTTGGGTTAGGCCTAAATGATTAGGCTCGACCTTGACTTAAAAACCTTTTCTCTCCTCTCTTTTTATTTTTTTTCTCTTTTATTTTTCCATAAATTTTAATAATTTTCAAACTAAGAAACTAACCATGTATACATAGAAGTTCCAATAAAAGTATTCATATGCTATCTTCTTTTTATTGGATGATAACACGACCAAACATGATTCTATTTTCTATAGCTAATCATGATTAATATTTCCTTTCAAGATCAGCCACTTCACAGGTAAAGCATCTAGATTGACATATGTATCTTTTTACTTAACCATTTACATGTAGACACCAGATTAAACACTCTTACATACGAGTTATACTAATGTCACCATCTTATTATGGTGAACTACATTCACCTTCATCTTTCAAGGTAAGTCAGTGAATAAGTTGTTTAAATACCTTTATTGCTTAATGATACAAGGCAGACAACCCAACTCTCAGTGAAGGTTTAGACAGTATTGAAAGGATGAAAGAAACCACTACACTCTGCATATGGCTGGAGATTCACTTATATAGAAACCTTTACAGACTCTATTTAAAGACACACGTGCTATACAAGGAAATATAACTATACATTTTACAACCAGCACAAATCAATTCCTATATCTATGGTCTTTTATATTGCAGTAATTATTTTCTTAACATATATGATTCAATAATTATCTCATTGACATATTGCTTCCTTAATATTAGCCTTGATGCTCTATGTTATCGCCAACACCCCCTTGCAAGGTAAGCGTAGGTGGCAATACGTGAAGCTTGGATCGGAAGAGCTTAAACAGGGGACAAGATAGGCTTTTGGTAAATATGTCTACAAATTGCAAACGTGATGGAACATGTTGAATATTTAAGACACCATTGTAGATTAATTCTCGAACAAAATGAATATCAAAATCAATATGTCGAGACCGTTTTTGAGCAACTAGATTGCAACTCATGAAGATGGCACTGATGTTATCACAAAGTAATGTCAACAACACCTTTTGTTAAATGTGCAGATCATGAAGGATGTTTAACATCCATTTAATTTCAGTTGTTGTTAATGCTAATGCTCGGTTTTCTGACTCTGCAAAAGAACGAGTGACAGTGGATTGCTTTTTAGAGATCCATGATACTAAATTATCTCCAATAAAAATTAAGTAATCAGATGTGGCTCAACTTGTGTCAGGGCAGCCAGCCTAATCAGCATCAGAGTACGCCAAGATATGCAGACTGGTGGATGGATGGAGATGAAGACCAAAGTGAAGAGTGCCCTTAATATATCGAAGGATTCGTTTAACTGCCTAAAAACGGTGATCTTTTATGGCATGCATGAATTGGCTCACTAAATTCACTGCATGTGTAATATCCGGGCTGGTGATTGTTAAGTACTGCAATACACCAACTAAAAAGTGATAAGTAGATAGGGAATGAAATAGAGAACCAGCAGTAGTTAAGTGAGTGGAGATAACAATTGGGGTTGCAATTGGCTTAGAATCAAGTAAGTTAGCACGAAGAAGAATATCTCGTGCATATTTCAGTTGACTGAGGAAAATTCCAGTTGCTGAGGGAGTAGCTTCTAGTCCCAAAAAATAATTTAAGTTGCCAAGGTCCTTCATGGAGAACTTGTCTCATAATTTTTCAATGAGATTACCAATGAGTGATTGGTGGTTGCCTGTGAGAACAATGTCATCAACGTGTAAGAGTAAGTAAAGAATACCATTGGCCAATGAATGAACAAATAGGCTAGAATCTGATTTGCTGTAACTAAAACCAATAGAGAGTAAAAATGTGCTGAAACAATGAAACCATGCTCTTGGGGCTTGCTTCAAGCCATAGATTGCCTTTTTGAGACGACAAACATGATGTGGGTAAGAAGCATCAATATATCTTAGTGGTCGCTCTATAAAAACCTCTTCTCATAGAATACCATGTAAGAAAACATTTTTAACTTCTAGTTGACGTATAATCCAGCCACGAGAAACTGAGATAGATAGGATAAGTCTAACTGTTGATGCGCGAATGACTAGGCTGAATGTATCATTAAAGTCAAGACCATAGAGTTGTGTATAGCCTTTAGCAACAAGGCGAGCTTTAAGTTTATCAATAGTTCCATCCAAATGATATTTAGTACGAAAGACCCATTTAGAGCCAACAACATTTTTGGCAGATGATCTTTGAACTAAATCCCATGTTTGATTGAGTTTGAGAGCATGAATTTCTTCATTCATTGCAACAAGCCATTCTGGAATCTTAGCAGCACTTTTAAATCCTTTGGTTCCTTCGTTACTATAAGAGAGCATAGTAAAGGAGAGGATGGAACTTGACAAACATAATTGGAATGTTTAGTTTTGGAGATACCAGTTTTCCCACGAGTGATCATAGAATGAGAGTTCTGAGTTGAGAGGCGCAAAATTAATGGAGGCGACATATCTGATATAACTTCAATTGAGGAAGTATTTGGAGAAGGTAGAAGCAGTGCTGACACAAGAGAATTGTCAAACTCTAAGGCACAAGATTTACATGGCGGAGACTCAGATGTGTGTGGTAAGGATTAAGAATCTGCAGAAGAATTAGTGCCAGATAAGGAAGAGTTCAATATGCAGGGATCATGAAAGAAAATGAAATCTGAAAGAGCTGAAGAAGGCTGCATATTAGAAGACGAATATGGAAATACTATTTCATCAAATCATGCATGCCTAGTTACAAAAACTCAATGTGATGTAAGATCTAAACATCGAAATCCTTTATAGGAAGGAGTGTATCCAAGAAAGATACAAGGAAGACTGTGTGGTTCAAATTTTATGTTTAGCATAATCACGCAAATATGGAAAACACAAGCAGCCAAATGTGTGAAATATAGCATAAGCAGGAGTCTTACTATATAGAATTTTAAATGGAGATAGTTCATTCAAGACAGGTGTAGGCAAGCGATTTATGACGTATATAGTTGTACTGAAGACTTCAACCCAAAACCAAAAAGGAGAATTAGCATGAAAAAGCATTGTGAGACCTGTTTCAGTGAGGTGTTTATGTTTCCTCTCGGCTCTGCCATTTTAAGATGGTGTATAAAGACAAGAAATTTGATGATGAATGCCCCCATCACTTTGAAATATTTTTATTTTCGTTGAGAACTGATTTCAACCAAGGTTTGACATTTGATGAAGGTGGGATAAAAATCAGCTTTGGTTTCCAATAGATAACACCAAGTGAAGCGCGAGAGATCATCGATAAAAATGACATAATATCGATATCCTTAGATGGAAGCTATAGGTGTTTGTCCCCATAAATTGCAATGGATGAGACCTAAGATGATGTTTGAGCGGCTTTCACTTATTTAAAATGGAAGTTTATGGCTTTTAGCCTTTTGACAGCTAAAAAGACCTTTTTTTTATTGAGCATAGAAATTATTTTAGAGGAGACATGACCCAAATGAGCATGCCAAATATCAAAGGAATGACAAAGATTATGTTTCATAATGACAAAAAAAAGAGCTTGGTTGCCATGCTTCAGTACGTAAAGGTCATCTACACGATCACCGCTTGCCACAACCTTTCGAGTTTGAAGATTCTGTATGATAAAATAATTGTTAATAAAGGAAACAAATAAAGGAAAATCACTTGTAAGTTTGCTGACAGATAACAGATTTTTGGTTATTTATGGAACAACAAGAACATTTTTTAATGTGATAGAAGGAGTGGGAGAACATGAACCCATATGTGTAATAAGTATAGATGATCCATTTCCAACAGTAACTTTGTCCATACAAGTGTAAAGTTCCATTTTGTCAAGTTGAGACACATCTGAGGTCATGTGTGCCGATGCTCCTGTATCAGTATACTAGTCAACAATATCATTTCTAAGTGTGCAATTTGCAAGTGCTTCAGCGTGCGCATCATATTTTGTGTATCTGTGTTTGCAGTTAGTGGCATAGTTTCCTTTTTCACAACATATTTGACAACGAGGAGGGTGTTTATACTATTGTTTGCCACGATTTCCTCCTTTGAATTGGGCTCCCTTATATTTCTGGTGAGAAGTGTTAGGCTTTGCATATTGGTTAAAAGAGGAGGCATTAACAACATAAGCAGAGGCACCTGCATTGTTGTTAATGGTCTTGAAAAAAATATCAGTGCTTTCAGCCTTAGCGACAATATCGTTGAAACTTGAGATTGGGGTTAAAGAAAGTTGAGTAGTGGAGAAAGTGGAGAATTCATGGCCTAGACCATGTAAATACCAGTGAACTTTGTCAGCATCTTCAACTGGTCATCCCATTGCTGATAGTTAATCACAATGAGATTTGAATGCGCGAGAGTATTCTACAACACTACGAGAACCATGCTTCATGAGATGAAGTTCATCCTTGATTTGAAGCTCACGAGCCTTGGATTTGTGGCTTAAAGCAGTTTCAAGGGCAATCCAAACATCTTTTGATGTTGTAAGGTCAATAACTACAGATAATGCTTCCTCCGTAAGAGAGGAAAAAAGAAGACTCATAATAAGCTGATCATTTTGTTTCCAAAGATCATTAGCTATGGGATTAATGGTAGCGAAAGGCATTAAGGTTGAACCATCAACATAACCATAGAATTTTTGGCATTGCAGCAGAGGTGCAACTTGACTGCGCCAGAGAAGAAAGTTTATTGATGATAATTTGATTGTTACCATATGAACCATGGTGTTGAAAGTGAGGGTAGTGGTAGAAGAATTGGTTGAGGCCATAAGATCGGTTGGAGGTAAGTCCTATAAATGCTTCTGATACCAAGTAAAGGTTTATACAATATTGAAAGGATGAAAGAAACCATTGCACTCTACATATTGCTGGAAATTCACTTATATAAAAACCTTTATAGACTCTATTTAAAGACACACGTGTTATACAAGGAAATATGATTATACATTCTATAACCAGCACAAATCAATTCCTATATTTATGGTCTTTTATATTGCAGTAATTATTTTCTTAATATATATGATTCAATAATTATCTGCTTGACATATTGTTTCTTTAATATTAGTCTTGATGCTCTATGTTATTGCCAACACTCTCTACCACACACAAGCTCTTGCTTTTGTCTATAATTTTCAGTTTCAGCATCTTAAATTTATTTACTAAACTAACTGAAGTATCGAAAGGACCCCTAAAACACATATGAAATTGTTTTTGCTGGTAACAATCATCCATAATGTCCTAGTTCGTTGTCAATAGTGGAAAGCTCCTGAAATCATTTGAAGTTTTTGAAAACTAAAATCCAAGAAACTTTGGAATAAATAACTCCAAATATCCACTAATTAAAGTATATGGTAACAAATGAAACCAAATTATAACAGTAAAATATCTTATCTTCTCCTCTAATTAGAATCTTCAATTGATCTTGTGTATATGATTTTCTTGATCTCCTCTAATTTGGAACCATGATTGGTTTGTTTCTAATTGCCTCACAATATTCTTTATATTATATTCTTTAATAGTAACTTGTGCAGAAAATGATTTAAAGCACAATTAATGAGCTAGAATGATAGCTTGGCAGCTTTCGAATCCTAACAGTGTAAGAAAAGAAATTGCTTTATTAGGAATACACCCTGAATATTTCAAGCTCAAGTTATAAACATCTTGAAGAGATGTTATTCTTTATGGGAGAATGGAAATGATGATCAACAATTCAGGCATATGGAACATGAGAGAGAGAAAGTGCGGAGACATGAGTACGAAGTTAGCAAGAATTAATCATAGCTATTGGGATGTGGTGGCCACTCTTGCGATATTTCACGTTTCCAAATCTAGAGCAAGAGACCATACAAATTGTTGAGTAGTTGTCAAACAAAGGATAAAAAGGTTTCCCTTGGGTAAGTCTTGTTGTCTCAAACATGGTTCCGTACGTAAATGGAAAATAATAATGGCTCTTGCTTTCTTGTTGAGTAGCTTGCCTAAGCTAAAACAAAACTAGAAAGAAGATAAAAAAAAAAAAGATAAAAAAAAGGAGAGATTTACACAATTTCATTTGAAAATGGAGAATGATTAGCATCTTTAAGGAAAGCTTTGTTTCCAAAGACAAGGCACCAATAAAAAAAGAGTTTGGTGACATGGTTTTAGATTATTAGAGAAAAGTGGTATCTTGAAAGTAATACGTGAGGTGATCTTGTTGATTGGTAATGAATCCACTTTAATTTTAATTAAATTCCTTTACTTTTTGTTTGATTGTTAAGAAAAATCGAAAAATATGAATGGAGATTGTACAAAAATAATTAATATATCAAGACCAAAACAATAACACGTTAATTCCTATTAAAAATCGAGTGGATGCTTGCTTTGCTTTTTCCAACTAAGTAACGAATTGCTTTAAAATTGTGGTCGCACATTGTGAGAAAAATAGCCCAGCACTCATATTATTCATGTTCCTGATTTCCTTGCAAGGAAGGGAAAATATTATGGCCATACACAACCAGATTTAATAGTTTTACCGGTAAAAATTTATATTGGTATTTACACTCTTAGTTTGTTGGTACGTATTTTACCGATGAGCTCACGGACATAAATGCTCCATTGAAAAAACTCTCGTCGGTAATTTATAGTTTGTCGGTAAGTCCATCGGTAATAAATATACTGATGAATTTACCAATGGAAAAGGCACACAAAAAAATTATCCGCTTCATTCCGTCGGTATATCCATCGGTAAATTTAACATATCACCGACAGGAAAACTGTATGTAATTCCATCAATATTTTTTATTTTTCCGTCAATATATCCATCATTAAATATAACATATCACCAACAGAATATCATCTGTAATTTTATCGGTAAGTTAATAGTAGCAATGATATTTGCAGTAATTCTTTTTCAACTCTCTGGAATATATCGACGGACATGGTCAGTTGATAATACTGTTAGTATTATTTAAAAATATATTGAACAAAAGTAGAAAATAAGTAAGATAAATTAAAATAATGTAAAAATCAAATATTTATTACATATTTAAACATTTTTTCATTCAAATACAATAAATTTAAAATAGAGGTGGCGCTGGAGGAGGAGGAGGAGGAGAAAGAGCCTGGTCATCGTTGGGACCATGAGGCTAATTAGGGGGTGCACATGTACCACTCATTTGTAATCTCATCTTCATTACCACTTAACAGAGTTCTTCATAATCAACAGTGAGTCATTCATATTTTTCATCAAGATGGGTCATCTGATCCTGTACTCGTTGGTCTAACATCGCTGCAAACTCCGGAGTTTGAGTACTCAGAACCAATTGCAAGCACCCAACAGTCAAAACATTACGGGTCATTCGCAACTTCTCAACCATAGTGTTAGAGAGTCCGTACACCCTATTTCTATCGAGTCCACTGAACGATTCTGCCTCCAACCACAAATCCAAATCAAGATCCGGATGGGTTAAAGAATCTTCCTCGTATCTCTCCTTCAACCGGCTATTATATGTATCCTGGAAAGAAAAAATAAATTCATCAAATTCAAGGAAATAATAACTTAAGAGAAAAATGGTTGAAAACCAACATACCACAAAGTGTTGAGCTTTGCTTTCCACGAACTATTGCACCCTTTTTTTGTGATCATCACTCCGCACATATGTTTCAACAAAAAGCTCTATTGGACTTGGCTTGCATCCATGAATCATAGCCTGCAAGATAAAAATATTGTCATATAAATATATTTATAAAAAAACAACAAAAAATGGATGTAACAAAAAAAATCTTATCATCTGCTTTACATGTGAAACGAATGGAACAAAGTCGTCAGTGTTCGTGGTAATAAAACTATGAACACGCCGGTTTTAGTTCTCTATACTGAACTATGACCGTTGTGTGAAATGCGCAAATTTCACGTATTGAATGTATTTTGCTCATATAGCCTCTAAGATGTATGGCGGTCTGAAATCATTCCAAACAACCACGTTATTCCAACTTGGAATTGCTCGTTTTCTTTCATATATTTTTTTTATTTTCTTTTGCGTCTCGTACCACAAAATCATGCAACCTATATGATACAAATGAATTATATGTTAGTAAATGAAAAATAAAATTTTGATATTTTGAATAAACAAAAATCATTCTGATTTTAATCTTACCTAGTAGCAGTGTGATTCTCTTAAACCCTCCTCGCAACATTATCATCAACGCTCTCTCATTCAAATTTTCTCTTGTAGTAAAAATTTATACATTTAAAATTTCAGTAATTTCAATAAACTAACTAAACTAACATAATAATAAAAATATTTAAGTTAATCTAACATTAAACCTTGAAAATCATGCATCAACTTGTGGTTTCCTTTCAGGATGTTTGGAAACCTGGCTCAATTGAAACAATAGAATTTAAATAGACAATTTAAAGACCGATGTTATTGTTCTCGCAACTTCAATGTTTGTAAACTTGAAATTGAATTCGTTAATCAAATTATTATTTCAAAATTATTAAACATGTCATTGAGAAAGCAAAACAAACTTACATTGAAATGTCATCTTTCCACTAGGCCTTGTACTTGCGGGTAGATGGATCTTACTATGAAGAGACCCCCCTTGATCTTACTTGAAGAGCCTGCATCGTGAGTTGATGTGTGTGCCTCAGGTAACTGTTCTTAGTCAGCAGCTAATGACTCGTGGTCATCAGCATCGTTGCTAGAAGAGCAAGCAGCGATCTTGTCCTTACAATGTGAAATAGAATTTTCCCTAGACATCTATACAAATTAACATATACAAAAAAATTAAATAATTTCTATTTAAAAAAAATCAGCAGCATCTCTCCTATATGGGAAGCTACTTAAAAATTTTAAACTTGCAAATACACAACATATATGTCACAAACCAGTTGATTTTATTCAATTTCTTCTAACAATTTAGAATAATTCAATTTCATAGAAAATTCTCATTTTCTATATCATAGTATTTCGAATCCTAAATTTACAAAAATTCAAAAATAATAATTAAAATGAATCCTACACATTTAATTGAACAACAAAATTGGAAAAACAAATAATTAAAATTCCACAAAATAATGCAAAGATTATTTCAATAACAACAAAAATTCAACACAACTATTAATTCATAAAATTATTGAGAACACAAAATTGAACAAAAATAGTGACAAAAAAAATAATGCAAAAAAAAACACAATAAAAGAAGAAAAAGGAATGAAAAATTCTTACCATAATGACATGCTTAATTTAGGCTGAGAATTAAAAATAAAAAAAATAAATGAAAAGAGATTGTTCAAAAAACCTAAAAAATAAGAAGAAAAATGAAGAAAGACAATATACCTTAGGATGAGAATATAAGAAGATGCTTGATTTCGACTCATGAACAATTGAGAGACATAAGAGAAGAGAAGAAGAAAGAAGAAGCCCTAACTATTCTGCACACAGTCTTTTTATATTAGGTTTTACAAATAGAATTGTTGATGGAATATTAAATATAAAAATTTTTAAAATTTTCATTAATTTCGTCTATAAAGTTAAATTGAAAATTTCAATTTACACGAAAATTTTGAGAAACCCCTCCAAATATTATCGATGGTTTTTCATTTTGTCGATGATTCTGTTAGTAAAAGAGTAAACAGTCAACAATAAAAAAGAACATTAATTGTCAACGCGTTGGAATTTTCATTTTGTCGGTGATTCCATTGGGAAAAAAAAAGCATTAATTATCAGCACCTTGAAAAGTGAATAGTTTCAATCGACACTGGAATATACCGACGGACACATTTCATCAATATACCCGTGTGTAATAAACATCATAAATAGTGTCAGGAAGAAAGGGAACAATTCATCGCTACTGGAATATACCGACAAACACATTTTGTCGGTATACCCATATGTAATGAACACCATGAACAGTGCTAGAGAGAAGGGGAACAGTTCTCATCACCATTGGAATATACTGATGGACACATTTTTTTGGTATATCCATGTGTAATGAACACCATGAACAGTGCTAGAGAGAGGAGGAATAGTTCTCATCACCACTAGAATATACCTACGGACACATTCTGTCAGTATACCTGTGTATAATGTATATTATGTCGGTATTTCCATCAGTGTAAAACAGTGTCTAATGTCAAATTGCATATATATTCCCTATTTATCCATCCTGCACATACTTAAATTCACAGTTGCACGCACAACACAATAACATCAGTTCACATCATAATAATAAAATAAATATTTTCTTGTCATTCAATTATAATTTAACATCATTTTTATTACATGAAAGTGAATTTCATCCATAAATATTATATTATAGTTTATGCCATTACACATTCCTGTTTTGCAAATTAATCAGAATTGTCTTTTTCTTCTTCTTCTTCAATTGACTCGTCCTCATCTCCATCACAATCTTCTACGTTGATTTCATTGCTATTATCTTCATAGACTTGTCCATGTCTACTGGAACTCAAAACATCATTCAACTCCTCAATTTCAACATCAACAAAAATATTCTCGGCGACACACAAATTTTAATTTTCTTCTAAGTCATTAGACGAAGTAACTCAATATGAATTAACTAACAAAGTTGAAAGACATCATCTCCCACATTTAATTCATTGTTCCCATCCTGAATAACCTCAACATGACCCCTAAGTTTGGTTCTCATTATGGATAACCTTTCAACTCTTAAACGATCCTTTCTAAAAAAAACAAGTGTATGTGTAATAAACTTGTTGATATTTCTTAGTGAAAACAAAGACATCGTCGACATTGCAAAGTCTAGCCTTTGAATTAATTTCGACCAAACCATAATGAGAATCTACTCTGATTTCTTTGTCAGTGGTGTCATACCAATATCATTTGAATAAAAACACTTTATTCTGCTTATTATGATATTACAATTCAACTACCTCTTTTAACTTCCTATAATAGTCAACTTTAAACTCATTAGAAGTCGATTCCTTAACACAAACTCTATTGTTATATGTCTTTCTACCCTGCCCATATTCTTCAGTATGAAACACATATCCATTGATGAAATTCCCTTTGTAAAACTTCACCTTTCTTTTAGGACCCAGATATAGTAAAGAGAAAGTAACACTAGCATTCCCTCCTAATTTATGAAACTGGTACATGAAGTATAACCATGAACAGTTAATGAGAAATGTGTAATGAAATTAAGTATCTCGAGAGATAAGAATAATTAAACAGTATTTACATGTGTTATGAACCACATGGAAAATTGTTCATCTTGATTCCACTAAAAATTAAGGATGGACACTGTTAAAGTGTTTCCAAACTTCACCATTGGAAGGGTGTACCATTACTCCATCCACCACATCATATGATTGGTGCCATATCATATGCTTAGCAATCTTTAATGACATGAATAACCTCTGCAGTCTAGGTGTGATTGGAAAGTATTTAAGTTTTTTGTGCGTGAAAAGAGTCCTTCCCTTACCAATTATGGGTTTATAACAAGAATGCTTATATGTTCTACACTCAGTCAACTCTATATTTTCAAGGTAGTACAACATGAAAAAGTTTGGAAACATGTCAATTTTTCTAGTATCCTAGACCGAGGGGTTTCATCATGGACTTAGCAACATAAAAGTTCTCTTTCAGCCTGTTCCCTTCAGGTAAAATGCTTCTCATCCATTCAACAATTTTGTCATAACTGACCTCACTCAACCCAAGATCCGACTTGATGGTGAACATTTGTGCAACGGCTGATAATTTACTGTGATTTGTGCAACCATCTCATAATGATTCATTATAATCTTTCAAAAGATCAAAATATCTGGTTGCATTTATATTAGGTTCTTCATTAACAATTGGACATTGATTGACATGATCCTGATTTATTCTTATTGCATCCATAATCATATTCCTATAAGGATTACTATTGTCATCTAGAACACTATGCACGTTGCTTACTTAAGGTTGTGTTCAAATAAAATTTTTAACATTGTAAAATTGTGTTCAAATAAAAAAAAAGGTAGATTTGCTTACTTAAAGTGGAGAATCCTCAATAAATTTTGAATCAGAACACGGATGCTGACAAACCGAGTGTTGTTGTGGGAGGTTGAATTCTGTTGAAATGGGAGGGGAGGGGGTGGCTGTTTGTTGTAAAAAAAAATGCATAAGAAAAAAGGAGAAATGAGGGAGGGGGAGAAGAGGATCGATCGTCAGGTCATAAATTAAATATTACCGACAGAGTTACCGACAAAATTATTCTGACGGTTACTCCATCGATCATTCGGTTGGTACAAATATCACATCACCGTACAATGTGTTTTTTTTTAATCCCACTGTAATACCCTTTGTAATATACCAATGAAAAAATTTCATCGGTATATTTACAAACATACTTTACCGTCATGTTATTAATTATGTTGGTAACGTTGTCTGTAAAAGTTACACATCATCATATTTTTTGGCTTTTTTTATTCTTTCTTTCCCCACTATAGTTCCCTCAGTATATACCGAGGGAATACTTCCGTTTGAGAATATAATTAGAAAATGAGATAATCCGATATGTTTATATGTGAATGTGTGTGAATGGATTATTAATATTTATACATGGATTATGTAATCAATGCTCAGTCGATAAATATTCCATGACTTGGTTTGAACCAGGAAGCAGGCTAATCATCATGTATATTTGGACCTAACTGACCCAATATTGTCATAAAATACTAACATAAAGCACATGTTATAGGTTAGCAAGCGACATATAGGGAATAAAATGAAAAATGGCATTTAATAGATTTCTTGGGATACCAATTTATTCAACTTAATTCCATCAACATGATTATATCTATTGACTAGAAAGTTGGAGAAACAAGGAAAAGAGAATAGTGTTGGTGTTAGCTACAGCACATCGACATTGTAAAGATTTCATTGATAAGATATGAAAGGTATATTCATTTGAAAAGGTTACGGCTTTGCTTGCATTTAGTCGACAATTGACATTGATAACTAGCTTTCTACTAAAATGGTTTTCAAAAACAAGATAACAAGATTCTGATCGCTTAATATGTCATTGTTTGCTTCTTCTTGTTCTTCTTCGTCTTCTTCTTTTTCTTGATTTAACAACTCACAATGACAGGGCTTGAAATCACAGCGGGTTCATTAATCGATTTTTAAGTAAATTACACTAAAGCTACTTAAACATCCATTAAAAAAAATTTGGTAAAACCATAAACACATTTTTGCATCTACTACAGTTTATGAACTTGGTGTGTTTAGTATTAATTATAGTGCATTATATTTTTTAAAAATACTTTTCAATTAAAAATATATTAAAATAATATTTGTTTTAGATTTTTATTTTTATTTTCAATATCAATATATCATGATAATAGAAAAAACTTTAAAAAATATCAACCTTTTCAAATGAAAAATAATTTTTAAAAGTATTTTGAAAAATAGAAGCAAATGCAATACTAAAACTCTTAATTCTAACTTTTCTAAGGTAAACTATATATAGTGAAAATAAATTAAAGAATGGGTAACACAAACAAAATAAAATGTTTTTTCTTAAGTAAGCATATTGTATGTAGAACAGTTGATAAATCGTCCACGCTCATCATAAGATCCCCGGGCCCAATAATAAGTATTTCCTTAGCACAAAGGAAGGAAAAAAACGGTTTTCATGCCCACGATTCTGCATAAATATTGATCCAACAAAATTTCTTGGCCATTCTTTCCTTAAGCCGCTGTTTATTTTATTTATTTATTTATTTTTAATAGGATAGATCCTTAAATTCTTGGGTAATATATCTTTCTTTTGGTGAAAAGATCGTTACTAATTAATCCCTATAATTAATATGGCACTTTGTGCTGTTAGAATTACACATGGTACCTTCAAAACATGGACAGCTTATCTTGAATACAAAAGTTCGGAAAGGCTGAAGAGATCACTCTCAAAGCCATATACAGAGAATTTGGGCTGGCAGTGATTGAGATTGATGGATACAAATGTTCCTCCCCCTAAAAGCAAGAAATTTTTGCTGTGAACATCTTGAGAATTGTGTGATCAATGAACGATGTGCCATCAACACCACTTATACTTGTGGACCCTTTTCCCAGTGCCATAATTAAGCCTTTCACCTCGCTCTTAAATCAATTGCAGTACATGATGTAAGAGAACTGATGGTGTTAATGCCATGCAATTTGTCAATCCATGTTACTTGCAGATTATACAAGATGTTTTGGCGATGAAAAAGTAATTCTCTTCTTGCAAGACAATTCATACACTAAGAAAACGATAGTATATAGAATAAAGAAAGGCGAAAAAGAAAAAGTAGTCGCAGTCATGAGGAATTACTAGAACAAGGGACAAGAAAGATAAAAACAAAAAAAAAAATAATAAAGAAGGATAAAGTCTCTAAATGTGCTGTGGATTGTAGAATAAAGGCAGGGATAATGAAGAATAAAGTGACTCGGATAATTACATTTAATAAAGGTGGGACTAGAATTCATTTTTTTCCTCCATAGTACGTAAAATGGGTAAAGGTAACCAATATTATATCAAAGTCATAAGTATTATAATATATATTCTTTTCTCTTTTTTCCTAAACCCATCCTCAACACCAGAAAGTTACCTTCAATTGTGACATCTACAGCTAGCTTTGCATCTTGATTTTAACAATTTTTTGAGGGGAGTAATTAACCGTTTGAAATAGGGAAAAAAGTAAATTTGTTTAATTTCAATATAACTAGATTATGACTTTACAAAAACCCAGAAAGATCCTGCAAGTTGTCGTAAAAAATAAAAATTACAGTGATTAATTACTATTTTATTAACTGACCAAGATAAGAAAGCAGTGGTTGAGAAATCTTATGATAACCTAATGAATGATGACTTGATTAATTAATGGAGAGTGTTTTATTATGTAGCCCAAGGTGATCATCTTGCAATTCAAATGCCGAGCTATTAGCTAATTGCCCCACGTACATCAGTGAAATCTTTGCATGAACATGGTATATTTGACCAAAACAATTTTAATTAATTGATACAGGTCGTGATCAGTTTGATCCAATAGATTTGCTCTATATTATAGTTTTTAAAAAGATGTTTTAAAATAATGATGGATCTTTTTGCTTCAAACTAGGGATGCTTGAGTTCAGGTATGATTACAAAAATTCTTCTATAATTTTACTTTTCCTTTATAGTTTTATAAATTATATTTTTTTATCATGGACATATCCTCTGATCGCTCCCTCCCTCCCCACCAAGAAAAATTGGCCTTCTAAGGAAGCATCGTTGTCCTTTTGTTGAGACAACAGTACTACTACGGGAACAAATTAATATTGGCATGAGAACACAACTTAATTGATTTATTTTTTATATATAGTTATAGTGTTTCTCTCTGCAGTAATTCTGCCCGGCGAAGCATCACAAGACCACTAATAAAGCCTTCTATTCTTAACCA
>Ga0307514_10002545_pt1 | contig 18787 bp, 15 predicted proteins | sample 16_EM_MG_FD_203088 | JGI IMG/M metagenome (GOLD analysis project Ga0307514, IMG submission 203088) | Populus trichocarpa ectomycorrhiza microbial communities from riparian zone in the Pacific Northwest, United States - 16_EM | ecosystem: Host-associated > Plants > Roots > Unclassified | place... | reverse complement strand
CAATACCCGCCCCCTACACTGCCTCGGTCTACAACGGATCGACTCGCTTCGCGTCGCCGATCTCAGACCGCTCCAGGCTCATACCTGAATTGGAAATGACTATCTGGCGGGCACCATGCCAGCAGGCGCCAAGCTGCGGCGCGAGAAATGGACTGCGCGCTATACAACAGACTACTACCTGGAGAGCGCCAGCGTTCTGCAAGACTCATTGAGCACATTGATCTCCCTCTACCCGAACCCTACATCCCCAACGGCAGCCAACACGCTGTCGCTCGGCTTGGCATTCACCACAACAGGCTCCTGCATCAACAACGTCTGCCCTGGTTCGAACATGCGCGTCTCATTCGACACCGCAACACAGTCCGCCCGCTACTACCGCTGCGATGCCAGCAATACACAGACCAACGTCTCCAACTGCCAAACCATCAGTACCGGCAGCTACACCCTTGGTACTTCGAACGACGGTCTGACGCCACATATGCGCTTCAGCGCACCCATTGGTCTTATCAGTCCCGTTCGCGGTCTGGTGGAACGCAACGGCAAGGTCTATTTGATCAATGGCTCGTCCAACAAATTCAGCGCTGGCACCGTCACGCGAATGAACCGCATCGCCTACAACGCCCTGGCGGCGGCGTTGGGCATCAGCCCCGCGCCGACACTGACCACGGTATCTCCGTTCATGGGCATATGGCAGGCCAACTACACAGGCAGTGAGACAGGCGATTGCCCATGGTTGCTGATCGATGCGCTGGGCAACTTCGGCGGCCAGTGCACATCGGCGACCCGAATCTTCACGTTGTTCGGAACGGCCTCCGACCAAGGCATCACTAGCATGACCGCCAGCTCGGGCGAGCAATTCAGTGGCAATCTCGTGGGCACCAGCGCTTTCGGGGTATGGAACCACCCTTCAAGCAGCGCCAGCGGCCGTTGGACGGCCACCGCCAGGCATTGAGGCTGCGACCCGAAACAGCCAACAGCTCATCAATGCCTTGCCGGTTGGCACCGCGGGCAGATGTGCTGGTTCACGAGCGCGATGACGTGGTCGCTCCAGTGCGTCTGCCCTTCGGACATCGTGAAATTCATTTTCATCTCCACGGGTGATGCGGCGGAGGCGGCTGCGGGCTGACACCAAGGGTGTGAGCCGCCGTTCCTGGGCGGATTGAGTTTTCTGAACGCGGGTAGCCCTGCTTCAAATCACGCCGCTCGGCGCATGTCGTTTTTATAGTTCAGCCGGGCCACATGGCGAGTCCCGCCTACGACAAATCGGCATCTCCGCGGGCACATGCCGGTGCCGGGCCGGCCGGCATAATTCGAAGCTTCCCTCACATGCCCGCCTGCAAGCCTGCTCCATCGATGTCCGCGTCGGCATCTTTGCCAAGCCTGAGCCCACCTTGAGCCAGAACCCGTCCCGCATCGTTCCCATCCGCACGGTGGCACTTGAAACGCCGGCCGATCTGCAGGCGTTCCGCAGTGCGCTGGTGAAGCGCTTCGCGCTGCCACGCGTGCGCATCGCGCTGCGCATTCCGCAGCTGCGCGGCACGCAGTACAGCGAAGACGAGCGCCGCATCAACCGCCTGCTCTCGGGCAACGGCTACCTGCCGGCGATCTTGTCGGCGGTGGTGCTGCTCGGTCTCGCCATCGCCTTTCCGCTGCGGCCGGCTGGCCCTGAATCGGCCACCGCCATCGGCGCGTGGGTGGCGCAAGGGCTGCTGGCCGTGGTGCTGGGCATTCGCGGCGGCAGCCTGGTCGGCCTGGTCGTGGCCCGGCGGCGCTTGCTGAGCCTGTGCAAGCGCATCGAAGCGGCATGCAGCTGAAGCACATCGAGGTCTTCAACGCGATCATGCTGACCGGCTCGGCCAGCGGTGCGGCCCGATTGCGCTGACGATCAGCGGCACGTGGTCCTGGTCGAAAGTGGCCGGCGTGGCAGCCCACACCTTGAGGATGAAGTTGATGGTCGCGAGCGGACCCATGCCGCCGAGCACACCCACCAGCCCCAACACGTCATGGTCATGGCCAGCGCGCTCGCCGTTGCGGGCGTCGCAGGTCGGGAGAGTCATGCTCACATCGCCGGCTTGTCGGACAGGGCCTTCAGGTTGTCCTGCAGCTCCTGGCTCATCGGCGCGTTGAGGTTGATGCCCTTCGGCGGGATGGGCGACTGGAACCACTTCTTGTAGAGCGTGGCGAACTCGCCGCTCTTCATCAGGCCGGAGAGCGTGCCATCGACCAGCTTCTTGAAGGCCGGGTCGTCACGGCGCAGCATGATGGCGTAGGGCTCGACTTGGATCGGCGCACCGACGATGGCCAGCTCGGCCGGGTTCAGCGCGCTGGCCTTCAGGCCGTACAGCAGGATGTCGTCCATGCCGAACGCCACGGCGCGGCCGCTCTGCACCATCAACGTCGACTCGGCGTGGTCCTTGGCGCCGAGCAGGTCGATGCCGAGCTTCTTCTCTTCGCTCAGGTTGCGGATGACCTTGTAGTTGGTGGTGCCGGTGGTCGACACCACGGTCTTGCCCTTCAGGTCTTCGAGCGACTTGACGGGCGAGCCGGCCTTCACGAGGAAGCGCGTGCCGGTGTAGAAGTAGTTGATCGCGAAGGAGACCTGCTTCTGGCGGTCGGAGTTGTTGGTGGTGGAGCCGCACTCGATGTCGATGGTGCCGTTCTGCAGCAAGGGGATGCGGTTGGCCGATGTGACGGCCTGGGTCTCGACCTTCAGGTCGGCGCGGCCGGTGGCCTTCTTCACCTCGTCGACGATGCGGCCGCAGATCTCCCAGCCGAAGCCGGTGGGCTGGCCTTTGTCGTCGAGGTACGAGAACGGGATCGACGACTCGCGGTAGGCCACGGTGATGATGCCGCTGGCCTTGACCTTGTCGAGGGTCGATGTCTGCGCCATCGCGCCGGCCGACAGAGCACCGGCTGTCAGGCAAAGGATCCGAAGGGAATTCGTGTGCATGAAAGGTTCCTCATTTGATGGTGGCGCCATCTTGCCGGCCGCAACGCGCGGGCTGTCATTGCAATATCCCGGCCACCCATAAGCCTTGCTAATGGGGCGCGAAGCGGCAGGCGCTACACGGGAATGCCGAAATACTTTTTCAGCAAGACCGGCGCGAGTTCGACTTCGGTGACCGCCACGTTGGCCGTGAAGCAAAGCGGCGCGGTGGCGTCGGGGTTGCTCATCAGCAGAGCGAACACCCAGTCGCCACCCGAGCGGCGCCACAGCGCGATGGCCACCGGGTACAGCCCGTCGCGCTCGATCATCGGGTAGCGCCGCACGATCTCGGCGGCCACCTGGAAGCGGTCAGGCTCGTCGAGCAGCGTGCCGCTGTCACCGTTGCGGTAGCTGATCTTGTCGCTGCTGACGCAGCTCTCGATCACGGTAGGCACCGCGCGCTTCTTCGCGGCCCGCTTGTCAGCCGCCTGCGCCTGGGCCGTCACGAACACCAGGCACGACAGGGCAATCCATCGAATGCTGTTTTTCATGCTGTCTCCTCTTGCTCTTGTGCAGGCAGCATGCGCTGACGCTAGGCCTCAGTCAATCTGCGCCGGCAAGGCCTCGCGGCGACCATCGGCATGCACCGCAAAGCGCTGATGCGCCGGGCCATGCACCGGCGCCGTGTCGGGCCAGGGCCAGCCGCCGAACTGCGTGCGGCGGTAGTCGGCGAAGGCCTGCTCGATCTCTTCGCGCGTGTTCATCACGAAGGGGCCGTATTGCGACACCGGCTCGCCGAGCGGCCGCGCCTGCAGCATCAGGAACTCGGCCGTGTCGTCGCCGTTGACGAGCTCCACCGCTTCGCCGGCACGCAGCTCAATCGCCGAATGCTGCGCAATGCGTTCGCCACCCACGCTGACGCTCGCGCCCTTGAAGAAGTAGAGCTTGCGGCGCGTGCCGTGGCCGCTCGCGGCCGGCAAGGCCCAGCGGGCGCCGGGCGCCATCTTCAGGGTCCAGATCGCCAGATCGGCATCGGCCTGCGAGGCCCACGAGTCGGGCGGCGGCGGCAAGGGCGCACCCGCCTCACCCAGCCGGCCGGCAATGCAGACGACTTCGGTGCGCCGGCCCTCGGCGTCTTCGGCCATGCGGTGCGGGATGTCTTCGGACCAGAACATCGTGAAGTGCGGCGCGGCCATCTTGTTGCGCGCCGGCAGGTTGAGCCAGATCTGGAACAGCTCCAGCGGGTTGGGCTTTTCCTGGTCGAGCAGCGGGAACATCTCGGCATGCACGATGCCGCGGCCCGCGGTGAGCCACTGCACGTCACCGCCACCGAAACGCGCGGTGGCACCGAGCGAGTCGGAATGGTCGATCAAGCCCTTGCGGACGATGGTGACGGTCTCGAAGCCGCGGTGCGGGTGGGCCGGGAAACCGGGCACCGTGAGCCCGTGGTACATGCGCCAGCCGTCCTTGCCGGCAAAGTCCTGCCCCAGGTCGCGCCCGGCCAGCGAGGCCGCCGGGCCGAAGGCGGCATTGGCCTTCGGATAGGCGTCGTCGTGGTAGACGCAGAAGAGAAACGGATCGATCGTTTCCCACGGGAAACCGAGCGGGCCGATCTGGACGATGGGGCTGGCGGACATGGCGAGTTCTTTCACTTTCAGCGGGTGCTGAAAGTCTAGGCCCGCTTCGCATGGCCCCGCAGCCGGCGGGGTGCCAGCCAGTTCAGCCTTTGGGCGGCAGCTTGTCGAACACCTGCTCGCGCATGCGCTTCATCGCGTCGCCGTCACCGAACTCCTCGAGCTCATAGACCTGGCGCAGCTCGAGCTGAACGTTGCCGCCGCCGTCGAGCACCGGCCAGCGCCGGGCCCACTCGACGGCTTCTTCCAGCGATTTCGCCTGGATCATCGTGAAGCCAGCAATCAGCTCCTTGGCCTCGGCGAAGGGGCCGTCGATCACCGTCGGCTTGCCGTTGCGAAAACTGACCCGCGCGCCGTGGACGCTGGGGTGCAGGCCCGCGCCGTCCAGCATGGCGCCGGCCTTCACCAGCTCTTCGTTGTAGCGGCCCATGGCCGCAATCAGCTCCTCGGGCGGGAGCGTGCCGGCTTCGGCCTCGGTTTCGGCGTCGGCCTTGCGAATGATCATGAAGCGCATCGGGATCTCCTGATGAGGTGATGGAAAGGCCATGGCTGCCTGCTGACACGACGAACGAAACCGGGCGGAATCGACCCCCGTTGTGATCCCCGCGTGAAAGATTGCACCCGGCCGCGATCCACCCAGGTGCGCACGATCCTTGCCCACGACCACCGGCGGAGGAATCTGAGCCTGGCAAACCGTCAAAATACCCCCTGTTCCGTTGAAACACAGGGTAAGTGCCTCTATTTAGAGCACTCAGCCCTGGGGAATGGCACTTGCATACCGTTTTGAGAGCTTGGTCAATCCACGGTTTGCAACACTCCAAGCCAGCTTCGTGTCACTATCACTGTTTTGCAGCACCTAGAACCCCTGCTGCGGCTCGGGTTCTACCGTTTTTGGGGAAGAAACCTTGGCAAAAGACGTCATCAAAACCAAGATCCAGGCCGATGGCCTTCGCTACAAGGTCAAGGAAGGCGGCTCGCCTTTCGCCAGCGCTGGTGATTTCCAGGCCGGCACCATGTCCTGTTTCCTGTGCGGCAAACACCGCCCACGCAACACCTTGAAGACGCGGCGTCTGCTGGGCAAAGCCCAGCACGTTTGCGCACCTTCATGCAAGGAAGCCGAAGCGGCCGGGGGCTCCAAGCCCACGTCGACCGTCGCGGCCTGACCTGCCCGACAGCCGCTATGCCGCTCGCTTGAGTGGCATGGCGGCAGGTTCGGAAAGAAAGTCCCTCAGCCGGCACTCGGCCACCGTGAGACCACGGCAGCGCCGGATTCCGCCGGTCGCCAGATCGGTGAGCCCCGTCTCCGCGGCCACCGCCAACAAGCCCGGGTGCACATACGACTTGCGGCACACCGCCAGCGTGTTGCCGAGCCGGCCCGCCACCTCGCGCAGCACCTCGTTGGCCTGACGCCGGCTCACCGGGCCCACTTTTGGCAGCGTGCAGAGCAACTGCAGTGCATGTGCGCTCGCGTGCCAGGTGCGGAAGTCCTTGGCCGTGAAATCCGCCCCACTCAGCTCACGCAGGTAGTCGTTCACGTCGGCCGAGCCCACGCAGTGGGACTGACCAGTTTCGTCTTCGTACTGAAACAGCTCCTGCCCCGGCATGGCCTGGCAGGCGCGCACGATGCGGGCGACGTGCGGGTCATCGAGCGCCACCTCGTGCCACACGCCGCTCTTGCCCTTGAACCGCAGGTGCAGCACGCTGCCCTTCACCGCTGCGTGGCGGTTGCGCAGCGTCGTCAGGCCGAACGATCCGTTGGTGCGCGCGTATTCGTCGTTGCCGATGCGGACCAGCGTGGTGTCGAGCAGGCGCACCAGCGCGGCCAGCACTGAGGCACGGCTGCCAGCCGGCGCCGCGAGGTCGCGCTTCACCTTGGCGCGGATGCGCGGCAAGGCGGCGCCGAACTCGGCCATGCGCACGAACTTGTCGGCGTCGCGGGCCTCGCGCCAACCCGGGTGGTAGCGGTACTGTTTGCGGCCGCGCGCATCGCGGCCGGTGGCCTGCAGGTGTCCATCGGGCAACGGGCAGATCCACACCTCTTCGTACGCGGGTGGGATGGCGAGGTGGCGAATGCGTTGCAGCTCGCGCGCATCACGCAGCGCCCGGCCATCGGGCCGGCGGTAACGAAAGCCGTCGCCATGGCGCAGGCGCTGGATGCCGGGCATCGCATCGCTCACGTACAACAGACCCGACGAGGCGGCACTCATGACACGTCCTTCTTCGGGTCGAAGCCGAGCGCCTTCATCGGCTTGACGAGGCTTTGGCGCGCCGCGGTGTAGCCGTCCCACGGCGCGTTGCCGATGGCCAGCCGTTCGCCGATGTCGAGCACCGTCCACTGCGCCGCGCTTTTCAGGCCGGCCAACTCATCCCAGGCCAGAGGCACCGACACCCCCATGCCGGCCCGCGCGCGCGCCGACCAGGCGCACACGGTGGTGGCACCGAGCCCGTTGCGCAGGTAGTCGATGAAAATGCGCCCGACGCGGTTCTTCGGCCCGCTCTTGGCGACGAAGCGCTGCGGGATCACCTCGGCCATGTGCACGACGATCGCGCGGGAAAAGGCCTTCACCGTGTCCCAATCGAACTTGGGCGTGAGCGGCACCACCACGTGCAGGCCCTTGCCGCCGCTGGTCTTGAGAAAGCTCTTCAGGCCGAGTTCGTCGAGAAAACCTTTCAGCAACTGCGTGGCCTCCCGCACCTGCGGCCAGGCCACGCCTTCGCCCGGGTCGAGGTCGAACACCATGCGATCAGGCCGATCCATCGCGTGCGTGGTCGCGTTCCAGGTGTGGAACTCGATCACGTTCATCTGCGCCGCCGACAACAGGCCCAGTGCATTCGAGATGGCCAGCAGCGGCTCGTGCGCCGGGTACAGCCCGCGGTCGAGGATGTTGACGTTCGCGAGCGCCCTGCCCTCGGCGTGCTTCTGGAAGAACTGCTCGCCTGCCACGCCGTCGGGTGCGCGCATCAGCGACACAGGCCGCGCCTTCAAGTGCGGCAGCATCAGCTCGGCCACCGTGGCATAGAACTCGACCAGCCTGCCCTTGGTGATGCCGCTCTGCGCGTCGACCACGCGTTCGGCGTGCGTCACACGAAGCTTCGCCGGCAGCTTGGTCGATGGTGTCTCACTCGCAGTCTTGTCCACTTTCTTCGCGACCTCCTTGGTGATGTGCCCGGGCGGCTTGTCGCTGCGCAAGCCATGAAAAACCGCCTGGCGCACGTGACCACCTCGCGTCCATTGCGCGAACGACACCTCGGCGATCAGCTTGGGTTTCACCCAGTGCGGCTTGGCCAACTTGACCGTGCCCACACGCGCCGGTGCATCGGCAAACGCACTCGCATCGACTTCGATCTCAGCGAGCTGCGCACGCAGCTTGGCCAGAGTCTTCTCATCGAAACCACTGCCCACGTTGCCCGCATAGCGCAACGCGCCCTGCTCGTCATGAATGCCCAGCAGCAGCGAGCCGATGCCGGTGCGCGACCCCTTCGGGTCGGTGAAGCCACCGATCACGAACTCCTGGCGCGCGCTGACCTTGAGCTTGACCCAGTCCATCGAGCGCTGCGCGTGATAGCGCGAGTCACCACGCTTGCCGATCAGGCCTTCGAGCCCGGCCTCTCGCGCCGAGGCCAACAGTTTCTTCGGGTCTTCGTCGAACGCAGCGCTGAACTGCACTGCGCTGCCTTTCGTGTGGCCGATCAACGCGGCCAATCTGTCGCGGCGCTCGCGCAGCGGTTCGTCGCGCAAGTCCTGCCCGTCGTGAAACGGCAGGTCGAACACGAAGTACTGAATGCCTTGGGTCTTCTGCGTGTCGAACGCGTTCTGCAGGGCCTGGAAGTCGGGCGTGCCCTTCTCGCCCGCGGCGATGATCTCGCCATCGAGCCAGCCCCAGCCGATCTTCAGCGCCTGGATGGCCTTCACCAGCGCAGACAGGCGGTGCGACCAGTCGTGGCCGTTGCGGGTGAAGCAGCGCACGTCGTCGCCGTCGATGCGGGTCAGCAAGCGGTAGCCGTCGAACTTGATCTCGTACAGCCAATCGTCACCGGGCGGCACCTCGCTCACCAGCGTGGCGAGCTGAGGCGACAGCGTGAGCGGCAGCTTGGCCTTCGTCGCTCGCCGGCGCTTCGCCGGCTCGCTCTTCGGCAGCCTCTTGCCCAGCACGCTGTCGGGCAAGGCCTCCACCACATCGAACTCGGCGGCCGGCTTGGCCTCGTTGTCGTGCTCCTTGATCAGCAGCCACGCCGTCTGGCGCTCGTCATCACGCTTGCGCATGCGCACCAGCGCGAAGCCGCCGTGCAGCTTCTCGCCGTGCAGCTCGAACTTGAGCTTGCCTTCGCGGTAGCCCTTGCGCGCATCGCCAATGGGCCACCAGGTGCCACGGTCCCACACGATCACCGAGCCGGCGCCGTAGTGGCCTTCAGGGATCACACCTTCGAAGCCGCCATACGACAAGGGGTGGTCTTCGACCTCGACCGCCATGCGCTTGTCGTGCGGGTCCAGGCTCGGGCCCTTGGGCACCGCCCAGCTCTTCAGCGTGCCGTCGAGTTCAAGGCGAAAGTCGTAGTGCAGCCGCCGCGCCGCGTGCTTCTGCACCACGAAGCTGAGCTCGTCGCCCGAAGTCGCGGGTTGGCCGGCCGGTTCAGGCGACTGTTTGAAGTCTCGCTTGCGGTTGTAGGCCGCGAGGTTGCTGGTTCCCATGGCCGGCCCGCTGCGTCGTCAAGCCGCGTGCTTCTTCTTCGCCACCGGCTTGCCCTTGCCGCCGCGCAGGCTGCGCTGCAGCAGTTCGGCCAGGTCGATCACGTCGGCACTCTTCGCCGGTGGCGCTTCTTCCTCGGGTTGCAGCACGGTCTCAGTGTCGCCGGCTTCGGCCTTCTTCTCGACCAGTGCCATCACCTGGTCCTTGAACTTGTCGGTGAACTGCTCGGGGTGCCAATCGGTCGTCATGTCGTCGATCAGCTGGCCGGCCATGCTCAGCTCTTTCTCCGACAGGCCCGCGCCCTTCACGCCTTCCTTGGGCAGCTTCAGGTCTTCCCACGAGCGGATGTCGGCGCCCCAGCGCAGCAGGTTGAGCACCAGCGCCGGCCCCACCGGCACCAGCGCGGCCAGGTGTTCCTTGGTCTGGATGACCACGCGTGCGAGGCCGATGCGCTGGCGCTGAAGCAAGGCCTCGCGCAGCAGCGCATAGACCTTCTCGCCCTTGCCGATGGGGGCCAGGTAGTAGGGCCGGTCGAGGTAGACGAACGGGATCTCGCTCGCCGACACGAAGGCCTCGATGTCGATCGACTGCGTGGACTTGGGGTACACCGCCTCGATCTCTTCGGCGCTGAGCACCACGTACTTGCCGCTGTCGTATTCCACGCCCTTGACGATGTTGTTCTTGTCGATCTCCTTGCCGGTGCGCTTGTTGATGCGCTTGTAGCCCACCGGGTCCATGCTGCGCTTGTCGAGCCAATCGAAATCGACGCCGCTCTCGGTGGTGGCGGGGTGCAGGCTGACGGGAATGTGGACCAGCCCGAAGCTGATCGCGCCCTTCCACAAGGCGCGTGATGCAGTAGCCATGGAGAGCCTCGTTCAAGGTGGAAACCGTGAAACGAGCTTAGGAGCGGCAGTGCCGCGGCGACCAGTGCGTGCCGCCGTATTTCTCTGTGGGAATGCGCCTACGGCGCGGCCCGCTCGGGTGGCCGCTCAAGCGGCGATGAGCTGCGTCGGCGTGGTGACGATGACCGGCGCGCCACGGCCGGCATCGTCCAGCGGCCTTGGCTTCTCGACGCCGTAGCCCTGCACGTAGTCGACGCCCAGGCCGCGCAGCATCTCGATGGTGGTGTCGTTCTGCACGAACTCGGCCACGGTGCGCAGGCCCATGCGGTGGGCGATGTTGTGGATGGCTTCGACCATCGCGAAGTCGACGGCGTCTTTCGACATGTCTTTCACGAAGGCGCCGTCGATCTTCACGTAGTCGACGGGCAGGCGCTTGAGGTAGGTGAACGACGACATGCCGGCGCCGAAGTCGTCAAGCGCGAAGCGGCAGCCCAGCTCGCGCAGGCCGTGCATCAGCTGCACCGCGACGTCGAAGTTGCCGACGGCTGCGGTCTCGGTGATCTCGAAGCACACCAGCTCGGGTGGCACGCGGTGTGTCCTGAGTTCTTTGCGCACGAAGTCGACCAGCGAAGCGTCGGCCATCGACGCGCCCGACAGGTTGATGCTGAAGCGCGCCGGCAGCTTGTAGTTCTTCGCGAAGGCGGCGTGCATCGCCAGTGCCTTGGAAATCACCCAGCGGTCGATCGATGGCATCAGCCCATAACGCTCGGCCGCGGGGATGAAGGCCATGGGTGCGACGATCTTGCCTTCGTCGTCGAGCAGGCGGATCAGCACCTCGACGCTCTCGTAGCCGCCGCCGTTCTCCTGGATCGAGGCGATGCGCTGCGCGTAGAGCACGAAGCGGTCTTCGGTCAACGCTTTCTGCAGGCGCGAGAACCAGTCGAGCTCGTCGTTGCGGGTGGCGACGGCGGTGTCGGCATCGTCGTACACGTGCACGCGGTTGCGGCCGGCTTCCTTCGCCACGTAGCACGACGAGTCGGCCACGCGCAGCAGGTCGGAGCGGGTGTACTGGTGCGCCGTGAAAGGCACGATGCCGATGCTCACGGTGAGCTGGAACGAGCGGTCTTCCCAGAGGAACTGCATCTCGTTGACGCGCCGGCGCATGGTCTCGGCCACACGCAGCGCCGGCTCCAGCGGGCACGACTCGAGCAGCACGGCGAACTCGTCGCCGCCGAGGCGGGCCAGTGTGTCCTGCTTGCGGATCTCTTGCGAGAGCAGCTCGGTCACCTGCTTGAGCAGCTGGTCGCCGGCTGCATGGCCGCAGGTGTCGTTGACGACCTTGAACTGGTCGAGGTCGAGAACCATCACCACGCCGGTCGACTTCGGGTCGGCGGTGGCCAGCACCGAGTCCAGGCGCACCTCGAAGGCAGCGCGGTTCATCAGACCGGTGAGCAGGTCGTGGCTGGCCTGGTACGACATCTCGGCCGCGAGCTTCTTGGCGGGGCTCACGTCATGGAACACCAGCACGGCACCCACGGCCGCGCCGCCGCGGCCGAGGATGGGCGCGGCCGAATCTTCGATCGAGCGGTGCACGCCGCTGCGGTGCACCAGCACCGAGTCGCGCGCCGGGCGTGCCGCTGCGCCGGGGCGGGCCAGTTCGGCCAGGCCGTGGTTCAGGCGCTCGCGGGTGTGGGCGTTGACGAGGCACGCCACTTCGGCGAGCGGCTTGCCGATGGCTTCGGCCACGGACCAGCCCGTCATCTCTTCGGCCGCGGGGTTGAGGTAGGTGATGCGCCCCTGGTAGTTCGTGGCGGCCACGCCGTCGACGATGGAGCGGAGAGTCACTTCGAGCAACTCCTTCTCGTGGAACACGCGCAGCTCGGCCTGCTCCTTTTGGATCACGGTGCGGCGCAGCCGGCGCGACTGGCCGGTCAGCACCAGCGTGATCGCGATGACCAGCGCGCTCGCGGCACCCAGGGCGATGAGCGAATGCGTGCGCAAGGTTTCGTAGCCTGCCATCGAGGTGGAAGCAGGCACCGACACCATCGCGTACAGGTCGTAGCCGGGGATGGCCGACACCGAGTTGAAACGCGCCACGTGGTCGGCGGGGCTGACGAAGGGCTCCATGCTGCGGCCCGCACGCTTGGTGTCGCGCAACAGGCGTTCGCCGTCGACCAGCTCGCCAGAGGTCTGGCCCTTGTCGGACAGGCGCGAGCGGGACACGCCGTCCGCACCCACCACGCTCGCGATGTTGCCGCCGGATTCGTTGACGGTGAAGCCTTCGGTCATCAACGCTGCGTCGAAGGCCAGCAGCACCGCGCCGCCGAACGAGCCGTCGGCACGCGGGATCTGCCGGCTCGCCGGAACGAGCCAACGCTTCAGCTGATCGGAATAGATGGGCTGGGTGGTGACGAGGGCGGCCCGCGTCCACGAGGCCTGGAAGTGCGGGTGGTTGGCCACGTTCGCAACCTTCTCGGGCACGGCGCCGAGCGCGGCGGTGCTGGCGAGCACCTGGCCCGTGGGGTCGGCCACGGCCGCCGACACCCGGCCTGCCGGGGCGAGCAGGCCGCTCTTTTCCAGGTTCACCAGGTCGACGCTGCCGCTCTGCTGCACATGCTTGACCAGCGACGCGGTCTGGTTCACCTGGTCGAGCAGGCGCTGCACGCGGTCGCTCAAGCGTTGCGAAGCGCTGTCGACCTCGCTGTAGGCGAGCTGCACGCTGCTGGCGTGGGCCCGCTCCAGCATCAGCCAGGTAGCACCCGCCAAGCCCAGCAACAGCGTGCCGGCCACGCCACAGGCGGTGGCGTACAAGCGTGTGTTGGCTGATCGGAGGGCAGGTAGGCGCATGGCTCGGAGACGAGGGATACAGACAGATATCGGGCAACGGCCACGCAGCTTGAGCCTCGCGGCACTTTGTCGCGCCGCATGGAGATGAAAACCGGGCCGAGCGTGATGAGTTGTGCATTTGGCCGGCCTGCCGATGGAGCCGGGCGCCGCCGAGGGCGGGCCTCCCGGCCCCGCTCATCGGCGGTTTGTCACCGAACCGGTGCAAGCCGGCTCAATGCAAACGTCAGTCCTTGAGGAAAGCCCGCACCTGCGATGCGAAGCGAGGCACGTCCAGCGGCTTGGAGAGGTAGCCGTCGCAGCCGGCCGCGAGCATGCGCGCTTCGTCGCCCTTCATCGCATAAGCGGTGAACGCGATGATGACGAGCTTGCCCAGCGTTGGGTCGGCGCGCAGCTGGCGGGTGAGTTCGAGGCCGTCGGTGTGCGGCAGCTGGATGTCCATCAACACCAGGTTGGGCCGGAAGCTGGCGACCTGCGACAGCGCCGACTCGGCGTCGAGCGCGGTGGCCACGTCGATGCCGTCACGCTGCAGCAGAACCGAGCCCAGTTCCAGATTCATCGCGTTGTCGTCGATGATCAACACTCGAGGTTCAGTACTCATGAGGTATCTCCTTTTCTGGGATCGGTCGCGTGCCAGTTCAAGCCCCATGCACGGATCTGTTCGGCCAGCGCATCTGTGCCCTCCTGGCCTTTGCTGGCAACCGCGGTGGCTGAACGCGTGAGCGCTGCCAGCTCGTCGGGCGTGAGGTTCATGCTGGTCCAGATGAACACCGGCAGCTTTGCAAAGGCCGGGCGCTGGCGCAAGGTGTGCAATACGTCGAAGCCGTTCATGCCCGGCATCATCAGGTCGAGGATCATCGCGTCGGGCTGCAGCTCGTCCAGGCTGGCCAGTGCCGTGCGGCCGTCGTTGAGGCACAGCGCGGTCGTGCCGATGGCCTGCAGCGTGGCGGCCATCAGGTCGAGCGCCGCCGGCTCGTCGTCGACCACGAGGATGCGCGGCGCGGTGCGGGTGCGCAGGCCGGCGCGGTGCAAGGCGGCTACCACTTCATCGGCACGGATCGGCTTGGCCAGCACGTCGCTGATCTGGAAACCGGCGAGCGCCGACGTTTCGGTGACCATGGTGATCACGACCACCGGCACATCGGCGTTCTCGCCGCTGCGGCGCAAGGCGGCCAGCACGTCGAGCCCGCTGCGATCGGGCAGCAGCAGGTCGAGCGTGATCGCGTCATAGCGCTGGTCGCCGGCCCACTGGAGCGCCTGCTCGCCGCTGCCGGTCACGTCGGCATGGATGCCGGCGGTGTTGAGGATCTGCATCAGCCGCGATTGATCGGCCGTGTCGTCTTCGACCACCAGCACACGCAGCGCGTTCGCCGGCGGCGCCGCTTCGTTCGGCCTGGCCTGCGGTGCCGCCCCGGCACCCGACTGGCGCGGCAGCACCATGTAGAACACGCTGCCCACACCGTAGGTGCTGCGCACGCCGACCATGCCGCCCTGCAGCTCGGCAAAGCGCCGCGTCAGCGCCAGGCCGAGGCCGGTTCCCTGGTGCCGCTTGGCATAGCCGGTGTGGATCTGCTGGAACTGGAGAAAGAGCTTCTGCTGGTCGGCTTCAGAAATACCGATGCCGGTGTCTTCGACTTCGATGCACACCCGCGCCGGGCCTTGCGGCAGGGCACGCAACACCACGCTGCCGCCACGCTCGGTGAACTTGATGGCGTTGGACAGGAAGTTGTAGAGCATCTGCTTGAGCCGCGCCGGGTCGAGCACCAGGTCGGTCAGCGCGGGGTCGATCTCGGCGATGAGCGTGATGCCCTTGCGAGCGGCCTCCGTCTGCAGCACGCCCATCACTTCGCGCGTCAGGCGCGGCAGGTCGATGGGCTCTGGAAAGAACTCGAACTTGCCCGACTCGACCTTGGACAGATCAAGCACGTCGTTGATCAGCTGCAGCAGGTGCCGCCCGCTGGCGGCCACGTGGCCGAGGTACTCCTGCTGCTTGTCTTGCGACGTGGCACCGGTGCGCATGATCTCGGCGAAGCCGATGATGGCGTTCAGCGGCGTGCGCAGCTCGTGCGACATGTTGGCCAGGAATTCGCTCTTCAGCCGGTTGGCCTCGAGGATCTGCCGGTTCTCGGTTTCCAGGCGCACGCCGTGCAGGCGCAGCTCTTCGTTCTGCTTGCGGTCGGTGATGTCGATCACGATGCCCAGCATGAAATGCGGTGCGCCGTTCTGGACCAGGAAGAGCCCTTGCGTGGCGAGCCAGTGGACGCTGCCGTCGGGCCACAGCACGCGGCAGTCGAAGCGCCACGGCATGCCGGTGTCCATCGCCTCGGCCATCCGGCGCTCGACCTCGTGGCGGTCGTCGGGGTGCACCTGCGCATAGAAGCGCTCGATGCTCCAGTCGGGCACGGCCTGCGTGTGGCCGAAGCACTGGTCGTGGCGCAACGAATGCCGCATCTCGCGGCTGCGCAGGTCGAGATCCCAGTCGCCGATCTGGCTCGCGTCCAGCGCCATGCGCAGGCGCGACTCGTTGTCGCGCAATGAAGCCTCGGCCTGCTGGCGGGCCTGCTCGCGCTGATGAAGCAGGTCTTGCGCATGCTGCAAGGCGCCGCCCAGCTCGGTGGCTTCGCGCAGCGACGAAGGGGCGATCGTCGCCGTCTCGCCCTGGCCGATGGCCAAGGCCGGCGCAACCAGCGCCCGAATGGGCTCGGCGATGCGGCGCCCGATCACGCTGGCCAGCAGCAGGCCGACGACCATCAGCACCAAGGCGCCCGACGCGTTGACGATCAGCTCGCGCTTCAGCTGCGCATTCAGCACCGCTTCGGGCACGCCGATGGACACGGCCCAGCCGTAGGCCCCGGAGCGGCTGTAGCAAAGGATCACGTCGACGCCGTCGCGCGTGCGGCCGCTGAAGCTGCCCTCGTCGTGGCGCTTGAATTCTTCGAGGAACCGGCTCGTGGACAGGGTGCCGACAAAGCTCTCGGGGTTGCGGTTGCGCGCCACCGTCACGCCGGTGCTGTCGACGATGGTTGCCGTCCAGCCTTCGGTCAGCTTCTGCTGCGCGAGGATCTGCGCGATGCGCTCGGCCGAGACCACCATCTCGAGCCGGCCGATGGCCTTGCCATTGCGCATCACCGGCACCGCCTCGACGATCCGCGCCCGCTTGGAACCCGGTTCGACGAAGTAGTTCGAGACAGCGGGCCGGCCGCTCGGCATCACCGTGGGAACGATGTCTTGCGGCAGGCTCACCGCGCCGGGGGGATCGGCCGTGTCGAGGTTCACCATCACGCGAAGATCGGTGTCGACCCACAGGATGGTGTCGCCCGAGCCGTACTTCAGCGCCTGCGCCGCGCGCTCGCGAAAGCCGCGGTAGTCGCGCTCGTCGATGCGCGAGGCGGTGGACAGCGTCTGCAGCACGACGATGTTGGTGTCGAGCTCACGCTCCACGGTTTGCATCAGCGAGCGTGCAGCCTGCACGGTGGCAGCGGCCAGCGTGTCACGCTCGCGCTGGTACCCCAGGTAGGAAAGTGCCACCGCCAGCAGCCACGCCGGCACGATACAGGCCACCACGAGAAGCTGAATGCGCGCCCGAATGGTCGTCGGCCCCTCACCTCGAAACCATCGCATGCGTCTGCTTGCTCCCGGATATAGCCGGACCACCCGCTTGCCGCCCGACTACGGCACCGCACCTGTACGAAGAAACCACCTGCTGGCCCGGACAGTGGCAGGCGCAGCAGCTCTTGAAAGTCATCGTGTTTACCCTTTCTCTTCGCTCGGCCGCATCATCAACATGTACTAGCTTTCAAAAGGGCTTGCGGCCTCGGGGTCATGGCAGGGCTACCTTTGCCGAAGCGATTCGCCCCGCTCGCGGTGCAGCGTTCGGCCCCACCGGCGCCGTTGCAAGGCACGCGCTGCGTGAGAGGTTTCACACGCAGGTGTTGCGCGCAAGACGCAGCCGTTACAAGCGCGGCGTTGCGCACTCCCCGTATCTCGGTGGAACTGCACGTCGCGGCGTTGTCTGACATGCACGCGAGGCTTCGTTTGTCTATGCTCTCGCCATGGACGGCATCGTTGTCACCCTCAAGAACCTCACCCTCGCACAGATGGTGCTCGCATGGCTCTTCGTGGCCTGCTACGCCCTTGCGGTGGGCGGCATGCTGGGTGCCAAGGGCAGCCTCCGCTCCGGTGGTGTGGCAGCGCTCTCGGGCGTGGCGTTCGCCGCGCTCAGCGACGACTGGGTTCATGGCGCCTTGCTGATGGTGTTCGCGGTCGGCGGCATGGCCTTGTTCGTGGCCGCGTCGTGGGCGCTGGCTCACGGCCTTGCCTGGGTGCTCACCCGTGGCGCACGCCGGTCGGCCGCCTTGGCGGGCCAGCCCGCGGCCGCTGCAACGCCTGCCCATTCGACGGGCGTGTGGCGCGCCCTGCGCCGTTTGCGCCTCGCCCTCGACTGAGAGGGTTTCAGTCCGCCAGCGAATAGTCTGGCTCGGCTTCGTTCTCGGTGGCCACGTCACCGCCCGCTTCACCCAACAGGCCGTAGCGCTTGAGCAGCGTGCGCAGCGTGTTGCGCGTGATGCCCAGCAGCCGCGCGGTCTGCACCTGGTTGTCGCGGCAACGCACGAACGCGCGCCGCACCAGCAAGGCCTCGACGGCATGGAACAGATCGGTGTGACCACTGCCCATGGCGCCGTCGAGCGCCTGCTCCAGGCCCGCCAGCGGGTCCACAGGCGCTGCCGCCACCGGGGCGGGCGGCTCTTCTCGCACCGGCGGCTCGGGGGCGCGCGCCGCGTTCAGGCTGGCCAGTGGCGAGAAGCGGAAGTCGGTGGCGCGCACCAGCCCGTCGCGGCACACGATCAGCGCGTAGTGGATGACGTTCTCCAGCTCGCGGATGTTGCCCGGCCATGCACAGGCCAGCAGCGCGGCCTGCGCTTCATCCGAGAGCTGCGGGTCGCCCATCTTCAGCTTGCCGGCATACACCTTGATGAAGTGGCGCGCCAGCGGCAGGATGTCGCCCGGCCGGTCGCGCAGCGGCGGCAGGCTGATCGAGGCCACGCTCAGGCGGTAGTACAGGTCGGCACGAAAGTGCTGCGCTTCCACCGCCTGGTGCAGCTCGACGTTGGTCGCGGCCACGAGCCGCACGTCGATGGGTGTTGCCCGCCGCGACCCCAGGCGCACCACCTGCCGCTCTTGCAGCACGCGCAGCAGCTTCACCTGCAGCGGCATCGGCAGGTCGCCGATCTCGTCGAGAAACAAGGTGCCGCCGTTGGCCGACTCGAACCAGCCGGCACGCGCCTGCGCGGCGCCGGTGAAGGCACCGGCTTCGTGGCCGAACAACTCGGCGTCGACCAGCGTCTCGCTGAAGGCACCGCAGTTCACCGCGACGAAGGGGCCGGCGCGCCCGCTGCGCTTGTGGATGTGGCGGGCGATCAGCTCCTTGCCGGTGCCGGTCTCGCCGATGACGAGAGCCGTGGCGTCGCTCAGCGCAATGCGTTCCACCTGCTCCAGCAAGGCCACTGATTTCGGGTCATGGAACAGCAACGCCTTCGCGCGGATCGACAAGGCCATCGACGCGGACTCGGGAAATGTCAGAAGCTGATCGGCAGACATGCAAGGCGAGGTAGGTGCGAAGCGGGTGCTGACGATAGGTTCGAAGTTCCCTTGCACCAACACATGTTTTCGCGCTTGCATATGCGCAAGACGGCTGGTGCATGCATATTCGCTTTTCCATCTTGGGTTGCCCTTGCGCGCTCGCTACATTGCGCATCTCTCCATCGCCCTCACCACCAAAGGAACGACCTCATGAGCCGACTGACCGCCAAAGACTTTCCGCCCGAAGTGCTGAAGCTGTTCGACCAGTACGTC
>Ga0307514_10002544_pt1 | contig 18808 bp, 19 predicted proteins | sample 16_EM_MG_FD_203088 | JGI IMG/M metagenome (GOLD analysis project Ga0307514, IMG submission 203088) | Populus trichocarpa ectomycorrhiza microbial communities from riparian zone in the Pacific Northwest, United States - 16_EM | ecosystem: Host-associated > Plants > Roots > Unclassified | place... | reverse complement strand
AAGAACACCCTCTCATCTACTTCCCTGTACTTATCCCATCTATCCAACCCATCCTTGCTCCTGATCGAGAGAGTCTCGTATCCTGACTTGATAACTTCACTGACTTGTTGTGGACTCAAGTTCTTCGACTTTGACTTGGTGGGTTTAGATGTGTAGTCTGATATGAGACGGTTATAGTGCTCACTGACCGATATGAGCACTAGAATGGATGAGTCAGGGCGTTCAGAGAGTTTGTCTATAGTGACCGACGTCAGTAGGGTGGCCAAGCTGAGGCTAGGTAGGACAAAGATACTGTCACATGACCATGCATGCCACAATATACCTGCCAGTACCAGGTGCGCAAAACAGGAATTGGGGACTGTAAAAGAGGCACAGTTGGGGTATAAGAGAATGAATGTAGGGGAAAGCATGGAAAAGCCGCATATAGCCTAGGGTATGAAGGTTCAACATGGAGGGAGGTATGCAGCCAAGGAAGATTAAGACCGAAAACTTACATGCATCAGAGAATTTTGTCAGAATGTCCCCTGTCTCAACCAGTTTATAGAAGAGGTCGTCATATTCTGTTGCACCAGGAAGAAACGAATCTCCAGATGATAAGGCCAGGGCAACCAGGTTAACAAGGTTGTGGATCAGGTCATGGATATGAGGGAGTTCCTGGAGATCGGCGGAATAAACGGTTAGGAAGCGGATGAAGGAGAGAATGCTCCGCCAAAGCTCAGACCAGTGGTATTCTAAGACATATAGTTAACCACAAACCCAATAAAGGAGACGGATCATATACTCATACCTAGTCGAGTACGTGCCCGGATAAGGTAGGAAACTGCACGTTGCAAAATGGCAATACACAGTCTGTCGACCTATCAGCATATTCGCTAAACCATAGTGGTTGTATGAGCTGACTAACATGTATAGATCCACATCCAATTTCTTCTTTAGGTTGTGGTTGATAGCATCAATCACTGTGTCAATAATTGCCGTGATTAATACTCTACTATTTCGCACTATCGGTAGATATGGCTGTCTCTGGCGGCAGAGCCGTACCCGCCTCTTGTCCTCTTCACTAGTAAGATGCCTGCACGAAGCTTGGTCTTCAAGCAGTATTCGCAATACCAAAAGGTTCGTGCGGGCGTAATATGTAGTTCGAGGTGATCGATGTGCATGCTGTAAGAGATAAGACGTAAAGGATATGTAGGCGCAGATTGGAGATTCTGCCACAAATGTTAGACATACCATGCAGTACTACGTAGGCATGCCCCCATACCTTCAGTACCAGGCTCTTGGTATTCTATTAGTTGATAGCAAAACAACTTATTTGCATTCGCAAAATCGTAGGTAGGTAGCAGAATAGCAGCTTTCGAGCTTGGCCTATTATTTCAAAAAGTGGTTAGAAATACGAATTATTCCTGCATCAATGTATACCCACAGTATATCAAATGCAAGTTTGATTGCTTCAGGATTTGTTGGGGGCGGCGGAGTTTTGGGCTTCTGGATCCCGGATATCGCGCTCAGGCCCACGTATGACAGTACGCCTCCGAGTGACCAGCCATCAGGTAAGTCGTCCTGAATCGCAATATAATCTGCACGGGCCTGAGAGCTTGCTATGCCTATCTCTCTAACAATTCTCTTGATGGTGGCATCGTTCACAAAGTCGGCAAGTCGTAGTTGATACGGATTCTGAAACTCAAACTTGTTATCTGCAATTCGAGGCATGGTTAGCAGAGAAGACTACCGATGATCCTATATGCCTACAGTTTGCCAGTATACCCAATAGTACGAAAGGATCATATGTAATCAACTGCGTTTCAGGATCATTGATGAACTGCATACTCTCGTGTCAACATGTACCTCAATCAATGTTGCGAGGCAAAGCCAGAACGCTACCTTCACCAGAGCTGGAAAGAAATCCCTATGCGTGAAATATGACAACAATCCGGTCTGGAATCCGCCACAGGCTACACACAGTGCCGTCTGTATTGCCTTGTATCGTAACTCAACTACTCACTTGCACACTGCCCATCAATAAGGGGACCCCACTCTGCATATAAAAAAAAAAGGAGGCCCTGCCAGGATTCGTGACTATCTCGTACCAGTTCGGCCATTTTTGATGATATTATCCAACGAAGCAACAAAGCTGGTGAAGGTGCTGTCAACATTATCTAGTCCGGTGAGTAATGCTATGATATCTGAGCTGATGTTTGTGTATCGTTTCCAGAGAATTTCGCGGAGGAATGCATTCAGGGTCTAGAGATATTGGTAGTTAGGAACTGCGTGAAGTACAAAATGGATCGTTTTCTCTCACATCTAAAGCAATCTCATCCTGTGGGCCTACTCCACTTCGAATGCCATTCACGGCTCGTTGGAAGAGCTCCCTTGTTTGTGGCTATGCCTTGCAATTAATCCCAGTGGCTTGTAAGATGTTCTGGACAGACCTACTTGTAGATGTAGTAGATCGTCACTGCTCAATGGCCGTAATAATTCTACCATCCCTGGAGGGTGGCACTTGAGTAAAAAGAATTCCGTCCAAAAGCCTTCGGATTTCTCTGCTTCATAGCCTTCCTGAAATGGAGTCAGGCCAGTGTTACTTGTCAGTTTTAGTAGGTTCGGCGGGATGGACCTTGAAGAGGCTCTCATATAGAGATGTTATCTTGGGCTGGAAGCTCGGGCGAGCCTGTTGTGTAAGCGGCGACTGTTCCATGATATGTGAAAGGCTTTGAAGTTTACTGTAGATTAAACGTTGCATGGATGTTGGGGATGGTTGCCCTTGGCGCTGTTGACGATAACTGGAGGCATTTATGCAATCGCGTACTGATAAATGGGAAAAGATGTACGGAGTACTGTATGTACCTATATATAGTATGATTGTCGCGACAAGCAAGACATACATGAATAGCATTGTACCATTGTTCTTTGATAATTGCACAATAATATTAATGCAGGTCTTGCACGCCAAAAACTGTATCTACTTACGGTATCCCATGGGCTGGTGAGACACCCACCACTCTTGCATGAATAGTATTGTTATACAGAAGTTCACAACAAAAGCTCCGTACGGAGTCTCCGTATTGTTTTCCAATTGCCCTGAACAATAGATTTACCCTTGTTACTGCCATTCATGCAAGAGTGGTGTCTCACCGGCCCAAGGGCTATCATAGCAATAGGAGTTACAGTAGGTAATACGGAGTACTGACAACCGAGTACGGAGTACTAGTACAGGCTATAGCCAAAAAGTGAAACATAGAAGGAGAAGGTACTGTTACGCTGCTACCACAGCTTCAAAAAGGGGCGGGAACGGGGCCGTCTCATAGCCTATGGCTCCCTTTAGCCTCGTTCCCAGTCTCTTGTCCTTGAGAGGGTAACCCGGTGAAGTGGATAACTGTTGTGTTGTCATGTGATGTTGCTTAGTCAGTAGTTCAGAATTCAGAATTTGATTGGTGCTACCGTATCCCTCTCCGCCCAAGACGGCTGTATAGAAACCCGTGACTTGATGTTTTGTGTAGGTAGCATCAGCCGAGGCAGAACATTAGGTATATAGTACTTACACTTAAATACTTAACTTCATGTAGTCTAGTATAGTTGCACCATGTCCCAGTAGTCTGGGAAATCTCTCGCTTATTCGTGGCTAACTATATTGGGTTCGCGTCAAGCGCGGCTAGGCTCGGTTTGGTACCCACTTCTCAGCACAGTTAGTCTGGTTGATGTACAATACTGTCAACCGTCAACGACCATGTGAACATGTTCGACGTAACTGAATTTTACACATCCTCATGATTTCACAGGTCAGAAACAACAGAGCCTTCTTAAGGCCACCCACTTCCACCTTCCAACGTCAGGAAATTTCACTGTACTTTTGTCGACGCTGAATTGCAGGGTGAAAGTTCTCACAACTTTGCTTGCGCTTCATTTCTTCGAATGGGCATCTCATTTTGACCATCGAGCATTGCCAGAGGCCGTGTGTTGATGGATAAACATATGGCACTGGGGCTCTTCACCTTCACCTCTTCGTGCATTAATACCTGCACACATCCTGAAGTCAGATAGCTGCTAACAAAGCGCTCGACACAGACTCTGGGTTTACGTTGAAATATCTATTTGTGCTCAAATTGAGTCCTCAGTCCCGGACATGTTTCACCAGTGGGTGGCCACAGTACCTGCAGCAGGCCATAGTATTTAGTACCAAGTACGTAAGTGCACTAAACAATCCCACCGTATCTAATCGCGGTTATCTTTCCTTCGGCTATGCTCCGTCAATTAACTAGGCATCAGATAGAACTGTGAACTGGGTTTGGATACTGGCCCCTCCCGACGCCGTTTGCAAGACCCTCACTCTGAAACCGGCATCTCTCTACCAATCCAGGCTTCTCGTCAAACCCTTCAATTTGAGCACATCCCCTCAGCCCTATCTCACTCGATACTTCGCGTTGCTCTCGTAAATGCCACTAGCAATTCTTGGACCAGTTGGAATCGACACCTCATAAGCGGTGACTGCTGTGCTAGCTGTCACTATAGGCATCAGGGTCACTCTAATTCAACAATATCCTTGAATTGGTGGCCGAGACACCACTGGTCAACTGCAGCCACTAGTTTGATGGCAAATATCACTGTCCCTCAAAACCACAAAGAGTCTTGTTTTGGGCACGAAAGGGGTGGGGGAATGCCCAATGTAGTAATGGGATATTACGAGAAGCGGTGGTGTCACTCCTGATGGTGGGAGTTGGTTTTCTCTGTGTTCTCACTTCTTTTGACTCTTGCTGCACTCCATGCAACTATACTCTGCGGTGGTTTTCTGAGTAACCGCCACTGTTAAAGGTAATAAAGTATAATTAAGGTAGGATTGGCAGAGCTTTTTCCTAGGCTTTACTATCGCTTGGCCAGGTGGGCGAGAAGGCTTACATTCACGTCACCACCCATCAGTTCATGTCCACTCCGAAATATCAAGGCTAGCTAATGATACCTATGTACTTAGGTTTACGCAATGGACGTCACAACTAACAGAAGAACTAACCAGCCCATCTTTGGTGTTATTTGTTGAGTGGTTCAAAACCTGTAAGGTTTCGGTATACCGCGGACGCTAAGCATAGCCCGACCGTCTGGCAGTTCGGGCCGATGAAAGTTTTTGGCGTCTGGAGCCAAAACTCAACAGTCAGCATACGAGATTGCTACTCGATATATATCACGATGCCAGATCGAGAAAACTCAACTTTAAACTTTAATCTAATCATGAGGTCCAGTTGCGGGGGATTGTCCTCTATGAGGGGTTGTGCAACCAGACTACCTCTAGATAGTAATATGGCGTAGAGCTGAACGAGAATTTATTTCTGCTATGGTAACTAGGTGATGTAGCTACACTCCAGTCCTTTCCGCAAGGTACCTGCTAGCACTTTCTATTGGAGCCCGTAATTGTTGAACTTTATCCTACTCGGGGGCCCTGGGGACAGAGGGGTCTTGAGATCCGCAGCCGAAATGTACCTTGAACGTAGACGCTAAGGGCTGCAGAATTAGGGCCACCGGATGAATATATAATTGCCTGAAGCCGCCCTTGTGAGAGCACACCACTCATCCAACAGCATACCCCAGCATTGCATTGGCACATTGCATTGGCGCATTGCATATTCAGACTGGAATAAAGCGACATACGCGACATACGCGCAAAAATATACGAACTGTGTGCATAGTGCTCTCGACATCTTGCATTTTGCGGACCTCGACTCAACAGTGCAACTGGATATACAGCAGCCAATTCGCTCGACTCTAGTTAGTACCCTCTCAGCCTCGAGCTGTGTGTGCAGGCTCCGAGCTCCACACAAACAACTTACCCCAGACTTTCGATTCGGGCGTGCTAAGAAAGCACCCTGCGTGCCTTCTGCTACCACCCATCCATCGTCGAGACGATCCTTAACAGTTATCCCACTCTATTCACTCACTCGGTGCCCGCCGGTCGTTGTTCCTTGACCCCATCGCACGCTGATCATACACCCCGCCCAAGCCGAGCTTCCTGTCCCAGCCGCCACCTCTCTCTCCGGCGAGGGTCGCATCTCATCATCTCGACTCCCGGCTTCGTGCCATCTGCCCCCCACCTCGCGCCCACATTGGTCTTGAGCCAGGCCCAACCTCCGTGGTCGACACCTCCCACTCCTCTGAATTTGTAGCCCAGACGTTCCTTCAGGCCTTCTTTCCGTCGCCTTCTTTCCGTCACCTTCTTTCTTGGTGTATGCAGTTACCACTTCACAATCCTTACCGTCCTTAGCAGATTTCACAACACCCCACAGCTTCAAGACATTAGCACCCCTACGCATTCAACACACCGTCTGAATTCACCCTGCAAAATCCCTACCCCTCCCTCTGAGGATTCGCTTTAGTCTCCGAAACCTTCTCCCCCCCCTGCACCCACCACCGTTTCGTTTATCCTATGGTAGGTGCGCAAGCGACACACACTATATACATTACCACGAGCCAACTTGGTTGAGGCGGGGTGTTTTCTGTTTATATTATTCAGTCAGTTGGAAACACGCACGGCAATAGCGCAGTTCAGGGCTCCAAAACGTACCAGGGCCTCGTTATCTGGCTAGCCAAAGCCGGTGAGCCTGAACGGGTTCCTATGTTTACACGATACCTATAATCTCTCTAGATCTCCCCAGGACTTGCTTCTTTCCAATGAATTATACCCCCGATCATCTTAAATACAGTCATCCCCAACCTCCACCTGGCACTAGCGGCGATCAGAACCAACGAGACTATCACCAGCTTGCGTCCCCCATCACACTCGACGACGACGACATGCCGCAAATGCAAACCACCTCACGGCCCATGCATCAACTCTCATTTGGCCGGAGCAATAGTGAGTAGAATTTTTTTTTCCAGGGTATGCTGATGAGGCCCAGTGTTTAACAGCGATGCTTGTCAGTGTACGATACCATGTTCTTCCCGTATCCAGCTCCATCACCAGCAGCACCCGCTACAGGCCCATCACTACTAAATGCGCAAGAATTCAGCACACTTTATGGATTTCTCGAGACAATCACAGAGGGGGGATTCGATCAGGTCGGGACCACTAAATACCCTCAAATAGATTCACTTGGATGGCTGGCCGACGAGGAACCTCAGTTCCCCCAGATGCCTATGGGCCAACCGCAGCATCTACAATCATATGCTGGGAATGTTTTAGCTGGCAACAATATCAATACTCTGAATAGCAGCTCAAGCCGAAATACACACGCCAACTCCGTGCAAAGTAATAGCATACCGTCAACGCCCCCCCAGCCCCAGCATGACTCGCCAGTCATTGTCAATCCATTCACTGGCCATGGGTTAATACCGCAACCCAATCCGATACATATGCCATCCGATGAAGTCATTTTGGGCAGCCTGGCGTGGGGCTCCGATCCCTCATTTGGTAACTCTGGATTTCACACTGTCCTTCAACCTCCGACACATCAAGATCTTCAACGTAAGGTACTAGCAATAATGGTACCAAACTCCCCGGGAGATACAACAGCTAATTCGCCCGTGGAGATAAAGTTCGAACAAATCGGACAGGACATTACGGGTAGCGACACAGGCAGCAATTTCACAGCTGGTAACACACAGTCACCAACACTTTCAGCAACCCAGACCGCAGGTGTTAAAAGACGAGCTGAAGATGAGGACGACGATCAGCACGGGCAGCCCCGGAAGTCCCGTGCGAGAAAGGACTCCTCGACAGAGGCGACACCCAAAGGGAAAAGAGGAGGGAAACGTGAACACTTGTCTGAAGCTGAAAAAAGACAAAATCATATTCAAAGCGAGCAGAAACGGCGGAATCAGATTAAATCCGGATTCGACACGCTAACCGAGTTGGTCCCTGAGCTGAGGGGCGGTGGTTACAGTAAGAGCGCCGTGTTACAGCATGCCGCTGTATATGTTGAGAACCTCGTGGGAGGAAACACTGCATTACGGAACATCCTGAAAAGCCTCCAAGAGAGGTGTAATAGCGGACTCTCCTCTGGACCCGACGGCTCTAGGCATTCATAGGACACATCGTTTCTCATGCTCATATGGCCACGAATTTCCTTGATTTCATCCGATATTCTCAGGGAGGAATTATTTTGACTTACGCGCACTGGGTGGATTATTACGGTTCAATGTGTTAGAGCAGCTACAAAAGGAAAAAACCAAGTTTCTTTACATTTGCTTCCTTAGGTCGATGTCGGAGTTCAGGGGGTGGGTCTATCTTTCTTGTTTGATCTTTATATATTGGGACTTCGCTTTTTCTTCTTTTTTCTTTTTTTTTGTTCCTGGTATCTTACCGACGCTGGGAGCTTAAATGCGTTTGCATCTTTTTTTTTCGACCCTTTTTTTTGGTTCTGCCAGGCATGGGCGGAGGGAGTATCAGTAGCTGTTTATATATCCTCATGACTACCAACATTGCTCAACTTTGGAGCACTCACTGCCAACCTGCGTTGCCTGGAAGGCGGGGTACATGTTTGCTCTATGGAGTAGGGAGAATCTGGCTCTATGGTGGGTGCCTGGCCTGTTTCGTGTCCTGACAAGCTTTAGCACTTAATCACCCTTTCTCTCACTGTTGCTTGCGGCGTATTCGCATGGTTTTATGCAGTTGTGAGTTTACTGAGGAAGCGGCATACACTCTGCATTCATACATAATGATATCCTATTTGATTACTTTGTTTGACTCCGCGTGCATCGTTTGCTTCGGTCCCAGGGTTGAACTGGTCCGGAGTAGAGTGGCATATATGAGCCCTGCGAAGGATACATACCAACTATTAGCATATCATTGATGCATGAGCCTGCACCTGAGAATTCATGTATAGTAAAGTACTTTAAGCGTAACTGGAAAAAAAAAATGATGGAAAATATAAAAAAGGTGAGCACAACTGTGAGGGTCTTTGAACCTAATTTTATGCCAGTATACCTTGATGTGTGGGCCTGATGAGCAGGATGGTACGCTACTATACCGTTACAGACACTGGCACTTGCATGCATATACAGAGTGTATCCTGTGATATTCTAAGTGACTGCCGAGAACATATATATATACTCCGTAGACAGCAGTACTGACCACTGGTTAGTAACCAGGGTTGGTTCGGCCATTCAATTGATCTTCAGCTCAATTTAGCTAGCTCATATGTACAAACTCTGTGGGCAATTAAAACAGGCATTTCTCCATTATATATCCATATATACCTACTTTAACTCACACCCCCCTTTAGCCAGACTGGGTTAAATATTGAATGGGGTTCCCCAAGAGGCCTTTCCTCTCGGTACTGGCAGCCAGCCATGCCCATGGGGAAAACGGCTTTTTCGATGGGGATGTGGATAGCCCCCATCTCTCTGCAAGGGCCGCTTCTCAAGAAAGCCGCGTTTATTTTTCCCTGGTTTGATGCGCTTAGCTAGGTGATAGCTGGATTTTATATATCGAGCTTGAGTATCATATGCATGCGTATAGTCCCAGCTGGACTTGGACTGGAGGCTCAAGAGTATACATTTATCATGAATGGGTTATTCGTTTATTGATTAGATGCCAGTTGACAGCATTGCAATATGGTTAGTAGTGACCACGATGATTACTTTTTCTTGTTAATACCCACCATTGCATCTCGTATTCTCTCTGGGTCTAGGACTATCACTTGGATTTAGATACTTAGGGAGATCAATTAGTTGCAATTGAAATGGAGGCTCTTAGAGGTATCTAATAACTAATCACCGTCAAGCTTCCTGCTGTTCCCGGCGATTTTAAGCTACCACACAAAAATAAATCGGTCTGGGCACGAGAACAGCTTCCTGCATAGTTGTCGCAGAGTGGTTGAATAAATCATAACCCTGGAGCCCAAGTTTTAAATTTCACCGCCATTGTTGAGACATTTATACGAACCCTACATCTTATTTAGCGGGTGTTTTGAGGATTCAACGTTTTGCGCGGGAAAAAGTGCTGTTGTGGCCAATTAGCTGAGATACTGGTTGGCACAACAGTTTAGCTGAACGGAGACTCAAATTGAGGGTAACTGTAAGCGTCTTCGGTATTGACAGAACTTCTCCGGAATCTAATTTCCCGAAGGATGTCGGTGCATTCGAGCACCCTGTGACTTGCAATTAACTGAGCAGTGGGGAAAAAAATTGACCCTGTATATAATACTCAACTGCTTAGTGTGAACTCTTTTGGGTGGGTATCTCAGTGTCAGCAGCCGAATCCCTGGCCCTGACTTATTATGGGGTGATATGCCACATCGATATATTCGGTTTATCATGCTGGTTCAGTTTGCAAGGGTGTAGGCTATAACATTCACCAATTGTTTCCTCGAATGTCATGTACTTGGCTGGTATACAACACTACAACACACGATGGGCAGAATAAAATACCCTTTTTATGCTGGCAGTCACCATGCCCAAGTGGATTATGTCTGGTTATTTCGTACAGGCAGGCGTATTCACGAGCTAGGATCGAATGCAAGATGGGTTCTGCTAGATATCAATAGGAGACTTACCTATAACTCGTATGGCGTTCTCCATTCATCGGCATGCCGAATATGTGGCGCAGACCTGTGGCTGAGTGCAGTGCAATAAATAACACCTTACCTTGAGTGCAAGTGGATACACCAAACCCAAAAAGCAACGAACATCACCATCAAGCCACCTTTTCCACCCAACGTTACACCTAGCAGCTATTTGTTCGTCACCCCGGCCTAACCAGGCCAGTTCTACGGAAATGGATTCCCCAGTAACGTCCACAGTCGCATCACCATCCTCTGCCGCAGAGCAGGCTCGAATCCGAAGAGAGCGGCGGCAAGCAAAGCTAAGAGTGGAGGGAGGGTCGCGATTGAATAAGATTACAAGCACACAAAGTAACTCGAGGCTGTATGAAACTGCTGCTACGCAGGCAGAAAATGGTTTGTGCTACTTTCGCCTGTCTATTCACTTCTAGCCTATCTGGGTCATTCATCTGTTATGCTATCCAGTATACTTCCCTCTCTGCGGACTGCTCCCGGTCAGCTTACGCTGCACACTATACCCATAGCCTCAAACTGTCAAAATGTGCTAGCTTAGGACATTAGTTGACTGGTTCATTTGACAGGTTCGGGAACTAAAACACCAGCTGCAACCCCTGCCCCTGTTGTGGAATCTGGCAGCATATCATCATCATTACCGGTGTTACCTCCTGGAGCCAGTGCACAAGTTCACGGTGATCCACCAGATGTGATCCTGTCAGAGCACTATTATCAACCAGCACCCAAGCCTCGCTCATCGACACCACAGCAGCAATTACCTGGAAAGGAAGTCAGCACTACTTCCTCACCGAGCCCGCTGGGTCTCAATGGCCCCCGGGGTGGGCCATCGGAGGAGGAGTTAAGAGAGATGTTGGCTCAGTATGGTGATGGCGGTGGACAGGATGGACAGCTTCTGGGTATGGGCGGTGTGAACGATCCGGTGATGGCTTTACTACAGCAAATGATGGGTATGCCTCCCATGGGAGGCCAGGGGGAAGCGGGAGTGAGTGGAACACAGCCATTACAGCGGAGCCAAGATAAATGGGGGGGGTTGTGGAAGCTGCTGCATACTCTTGGGGCGTTGTTCCTGGCTATTTGGAGTTTGAAGGTGGCTGGACTGGGGTCACAGTTCGATGGGAGCTTGAAGCAGAGGGAGGCGGTGATATATACTAATCCTGTAAGTTCCCTCTGTGACTTCTACGGATATTATAGGAAGTATGCGTAGGGATTATGCAGATAATCACAGTATGGCGACTAACTTTGAGGCTCCAGAATTTCTTTTATTACTTTGCTACGATGGAGCTAGTGCTGCAATCTTCTAGATTTGTCATTGAGAAGGTAAGAACATCCTATTTCGTATCCTCAAATGCTCAGCTTGGGAGCGAAAAAGGGAGAATGCAAGTTTTCTTTACAAATTCGCGCCAGAGTATGGGGGTTTAAGCATACAAGAGGATGAAGGCTGATGACGAATACGTGCACAATAGGGACGACCTCCCCCAGGATCAATGCTAAGCATGATTGGGCAAATTCTACCTCCGAATATCGGAGACTACTTCATTACCATTGCTAGGTATAGTGTGATCTGGACGACAGTGATGAGCGATGCATTTGTGGTGGTTTTTGTTTTGGGGATGGTGGCTTGGTGGAATTCCTCCCTTATGTGAACGGGGGATGAATAATCCTTTTTGCTTTTTTGCTTTTTTTTTTTTTTGCCCACACCCCTTGGGTAATGAATCAATGAATTTAAGTGCATCTATATAATAGGTATTATAAATATGAATCACTCTCGCCGTTGTAAGATGAGAAACCTTAGGATGTGAGTTTGGATGTGATAGCAAATAGCTGGTAACACAAACGAGATATGTATGACTTATGTAGCATGACTAGGAATTCTGGGATAAATAAAAGTAAAAAGAGTCCAGGCTAAGCAACTAAGCACATACAAATTGCCTTTACTGGGACCCGCTGCAAGATCACCGAACTTCTTTTCAATCATTCTTTGAGTTGTTTTGTTTTACTGGCGAGCCAGAAGGGCAGCCAGTGGTGGGAACGGCTCTCTGAGATAATGCATAGTGTTACCCTGGACTGGAGCGAAATTATGCTACATGAGAGCTTCCCCCATGTATACTTGGTACAGACGATGTTTGAAGCTGCGGGAATCCACTCTCTCACTGGCTCTGTATTGAAAACTACTTGCATGCCTTTATCATTCATGTTTTGCACGATATGGTAGTATGCACAAGTTGAGTTGTTTGTCGTTTATGGATTGGCTGCGATCAGCACCTATTCACGAGCGACGCATATAGTTCCTAATATAAACTCCAACCTGCCTTTTTTGCTCGGGAGGGCGGAAGGATGTACTCGACGGTTTATTCTCACTCGTGTAGATCACAACTCAGGGTAACTCTACTAGGTAAAATTCTGTTGAGGCAAGTCTGGTGTGGTGCAGTGACTCGAGGTAGAGACTGTACTAGGAGCTCATATAGTTGGGCCGCAAAGAATTTCTAGTGTTTAATGTACAGTGCAGTAGGCTGTATCACTCTATTGAGTTTTAGCTCTTCCCTTGAGAAAGAGTGCAATAGAGCCAATACATCCATCTATCCACTGTCCTGAAAACTCATATGTTCCGGCCACTACCTTGAGCAATTATTACCGTACTAGTATGTAGTATTTCCTAGCAACTCTATAGCGCCCGGTCCCGAGATTAGGTTACTCAGCCGTACAAAAAGAGCAATCAAAGCCCATAGCCCCAAGAAATTTTGTACAGACACAAAGCACAAGCACAAGCACCTTAGAACTCCGCATCCCAACCACCCATGATAGCTACGAAGAGAAACAAAAGTAACAAACCAGCCTAGAGCGTTAGAGAAAATATGCCACCCTTTCGTCCATGCCTTCCTCCTTCTCATGAATCTCAGTCAAGTTCAGGCCCACAGTCCCTCCACGTTCGACCCTGGCTTTCTAAAAACCGTTGCCCCCCTTGCCGATATCCCCCTTCCTTTTTCCTTATCCGAGCATATAACCCATCCATCCACCCATACCCATTTTCGCACCCAAATCTACACCTCCATAACCTCATTCACCACCTCCCCTCCCATCCTTCCCAAAACCTCCTCCACCACCCCTCTCACCCCATAAATCCTCTCTCCAAATCCCTCCAACGGCTTAAGATTCGCTGCCACACTCCCCAAATGACTTTCCAGCCTCCTCTTCAACTCGACCACCTCAGGGTCATTACTCGGATCATATGTCGAGTTCCTTTCTCCCCCGTCCTTCATACTACCATCCACCACGCCAACATTATCCCCCCTAAACCTCTCCTCCACCTCTGTCAACGGCCTCCTCAGTACCTCAATTACTCTCCCTACCCTCCCCCTCCTCAACACCTCCTCACTCTTCTCATTCCTCTTCAACTCACTTAATTGCCCCCTCTTCACCTCAACCAATCTCCTAAGATCATTAATCTCCCTATCTAGCGTCGAGATCTGCGCTATTTCCGGTCTGACCTGTGCCTCGATTCCTCTATTCATTTCCTGCAGTTTTGGCAGATCGAAACCTAGATCTTTCATAGGGATAGCAGGAACAGGGATTTTTGGGAGTTGAGAAACTAGCTTCCGCTTAACGTTGCGCAGGGTAGTATGGGCTTCTAAGCGGCGCCTTTCGGAGGTAAATGTAGAGAGGACAGATGACTCGATTGTGGTGAGGAAGGTGGTGATAAGGGATTGGGAAGGTGGGGGGAGGTGCGTCCATTTGGTGTCGACGGTATGAAGCGGGACGCGGAGTTTGTGGGGGAGGAGGACAGGGTATAGGTCGTGGTCGGAGTCGGAGTCGACGTCCATGAAGTCTTCTCCTTCTTCTTCTTCTTCTTCTTCTTCTTCTTCATCGTGAATGGGTGCAGCTTTGCGTTTGCTGCTGGCTTTCGACTTTCCTTTCCCTCCCCCTTTGCCGCTGACACTCCCACTTGGGGCTGATGCTGATACTGTTCCAGAAATCCTCCTCCTCCCCCTCGAAATTACGGATTTTTTTTTTCCTACCCGTCCTGAAGCTACTGTCCCCCCCCCGGAGACTGGCGTTGCAGTTGCACTCACAGCTTTGCCCTTCCCATTTCCTGCTGGGGCATTTGATTGTCTTCTTGTTGCTACTGACACTGTTGCTCGACCCGATCCCGTTGTAGCATCTCCTGTCGGAAATGATCTCCGTGACGTTTTTTTCGCTGCTGCTGCTGCCACAGTAGTAGTCTTTGGCTGCTTCACAGTCGTACTCGCAAGCGCAGTCGATGTCCGCCGACCTGGTGCCTACCCATTAACAACATCACATCAGTCAGCCATCTCCTTTTCTCCTAGCCTGCTGTCAACTCAATTCCAAGATTCTCTCATCTGATTTATTGGGAAACGCCAAAAACACACCATAATAGCTCCCGTGCGGTGTTTCGCGAGCTACTTTGATGCTCGTGTCCACAAATGTGCTCCCGAGTGGTGAAATTAATTTATGGGAGACGGTGCTGGGGGTACGTGACGGAGTTGTTTTTGTTTGGGATGTGCATCCTGTACCATGCAGGTGATTGCCGAGATCTGATAAGATCTATATCTGGCCGTAATGATATTTTATCTCTCCCTTGTACTCCGTACCCTGTTTCTATTCCCATACTCGAGTGATTACAGTTGATTCCGCGAGTGGCAGATGAAGATCGCTATAAGTACATGAAGCCGCTCCACAACCCGACTTTAGCCTCTTCCTTCCCACTCCCGAGACCGAACACAACACCACGAGAGCGTCGAGCGCAGATATATCAGTACGAAAGCATCTAGGCAGTGAGCGGAGCTGGTACCTGAAGATCCTCAATCCTGGCCTTCACCTCCAACACTTGGGCTCGCCCACAATGGTCAGCATAATACAGCGTATGAGGGTTTTGCGGGGGGTACGTCAATATATATATTCGCATTGATTCACCAATTTCCATCGACAACTCCGTCACTACACCACTACTCAATCCTCCACTCAAAAGCTAACTCTCGCTACAGAGACTAGCTGCCCTCCGTCACGGCCCTGGCGCAGCCATCCTCCCCCCCAATGTCGAAAAACTCACCCTCAACTTCCCCAAGCGAAATAAAGGCGGGCACATGGGTACCCGGTACCTACCCTACACCCCCTTCCCCCGTTCACATCGCTAAAACGCCCTGGTAGCAAATTCTGGCAACTCTACCTCCCCCGAATAAAATACTACAACCCCAACTTCCCCATAGAAGTCACCCGCCGGGCTGGCTCCGACCCTGCAGGGCCCTCTACTATCACTGTTCACTTCAGTATGCCCTCTCCCTCACCCCTACCCACCCCAATCCATCTCCCCACTCAACGCTCAAGCTAATCACCCCCCCGCATACACATAGCCGATAAACCCCAGTACATAATCGACTCAAAAGGCCGCGCCCACCGCGAACTCTTCATGCAGTTCCTCGACCTCACAAAAGCCCAAGTTCTCCCGCAGAACCCAGAGGACGCCAAGGAGGCGGCAGAGTATGCGGAGTATGTGAAAACTGAGGAGGCGAGTGCGAAGGCGAAGGAGGCGAGGAGGCAGGAGAAGAGGGAGGAGAAGGAGAGGCAGAGGTTGGGGGGGGTGGCGGCGTGAGAGTATATTGAGCAGAGGCTTTTGCAGGAAAAAAAAAGGACAAATCGTATCATGTTTAGTAATTTGGAGATATTTTGGTGAGTATGTAGAGTACAACATACATGCACCAAGACTAATACGTGCATACCCAAGTATGTAGTGTATACAGTGTTGGAGGGGGAGATGGTATGGCATGGAATATAGATAATACTCGACCCAAAGCAACTCTCTCCCAAGTACAGTACATAATTACTGACTCAATAAGTGCTCTACTTTTACAGCTACTAAGTGGTCTACTATACTTACCTCCCAGCTTACCAGGCGGTTATACGAACCAATAATCTACAACACAGCACCCTACCTTCCAGAAAGAGATATAAGAACGTCATAAGAAACGGGTGCCGAGACCAATAAACCACATTACAACCTTTCCTGTGTGTTAGGGTGGGTTTTGCGCTGGCATACAAATAGTTGAGTAATGTTGACAGTTGAGTCAGTTACTCAAGTGGTTGGGTTACAAGGTTTCAGGGTAATGGCTCTAACACACTTTTTCTCAGTGGGTATGCGGGATGGGTATACTATTATTATGTATGCTTATATATAGGCTGTAACTGGCGGTTTGGAATTTAGCTTGTACTGCAGGAAGTGGGGTTTAATTCTACAGAGGAGTGGAAATTGGGCTTTTGTGATTTGGGATATGATAATTTGTAGCAAGGTTGACTTGGAGATGCTGCTGCTCACCTAGAGGTGGTAAAAAGAGGTTGATACCTATATCATGGGTAGGTGGGTGGGTGGGTGGGTGGGTGGGTGTTAGGGACAGCATATAGGGAAGGAAAATGTCGCTATGAATTTACTCCTATTCTGCAAGAAACCCAGAGGGGAAGTGCATGCTGTTGATATATATTTGTACTGCACTCAACGGAGGGGATGCCGAATAAATGGAGACGTGGAGGAAGTCTTTGTGTGTGTGTGTTGGGGGGGGCTGGCATATTCACCAGATTATTCGCTATTGTGCTTCTGTGTGCGGCCTTATGTCCGGGCCTGAGACAGCTCTGGCCATATTTAGAACATTATAGGCTGCGAGTGGGTGACCGAGTGTTACCCTGAACATCGTTGCCATGGAGATGGGTGTAGTTTTTTTGATTCACACCTTCCCCTGCGTAAACTCTAGAAAACGATAGGTCCAGCAGGGACCCTCGGTTATTCTGCATGCAGCAGCCTGCTTGCAACTTTAGTCGTGCTAGAATCTTCTCAACTATTTTTTCCGGCTCTTCGGCTGCGGCATGGGGTCCGCATGCAAGACCCGAAATGCATAATCGGGAGATTCCGGGTGCATTCGCAGAGGCAGGAGGTAAAGGTGCGCGCAGTACTTGACCCTCAATAGGACGAGTGATTATCATTTTGAACTGTTGAAAAAATCCCTCTTGCCGAGGTCAATAGCAATGGGCATGTTGAGCATTTGAAATTCATATCCCCCTTCACCTCAAAAAACTATATCAACAAAAAAGCTCAAAAGGCGAAGAGGGACTCAAAATGCTGATGCATATGTATCTTGAAATGTGCAGTGACTATAGGTCCTTAGTCAAATTAATTACTTTCCTTAAATGCCTGATCGTATCGAGCTGCACGCCCCCTGCAGAACTTAGCAGAGCCACCTTGTTAACTAGGCCCTCTGTTTGTATCTCGAGCAAGCAGATCGCCGTTTCTACCTCCACCAGAGCATCCAGGGGTGTTGCTGGTTATGACGTAGATTGCGAAAGTTGTCCCCGAGACTTGGGGGGCCCATGAATACTGCTCCATGGTGATATCGATGACCCTTGAAGGAGCTGAAACCCCGCGCACACAAACTCTCCCTGCCGCATAGTCAATCTTTTTTGGCTATAACAATATTTCTTTTTTACTCGGTGAAGCGGAAGAAACAAAATGGATACACGTACTCTCCAGTACAAAGAAGCATAGATCTGCAGCTGTTACTCCATGGTGGGACTAGGTATGTTAGGGTCCGTATGTAGTGTACAGTACATAGAAGCAAGCTGATACACCACTCTGACTGGCCAACCAATTGGAGATATTACCTCATGCCATTTATTATTACGTTGCATTCCAGAGATGAGGTCTGTGTAGTTAGCAAAGATGAGGGTAATCCAGAGCCTGATGTTGGGGGATGCCCCTGCAACCTTCTAATTTAGTTTCTTTACCCAAGCTATGCTTAAAAGTACTACGTGGTACAGATCGGACTCTGATCCACTATAAATGTCCGAGAGGAGCCCAGAGCGATCTGGTGGGACGTATGCATGGAATGGAAGCCTGCAAAAGATGGGACGTTGCCAGCCTCGATTGTGTCATGGTGCATGCGTGTTGGGTGTTGGGTGTTGGGAATTTGGAGTTGGATACCAACTAAATTGTTTGCTTTTATTTTGTTTTGCTGCTCCCCCTTCGGGCAGATGCGAGACACAGAGCGATGAGACATGGAAGTCTGGGTTTCCTTGCTTGCCAATGGGCGAATAAACGTTGCCTGTGGTCAGTATGATGTGTCTCATGAAGCAATGTATCTTCCTGGCCAAACATGCATCCAGCGGAACCAAACTCATGCTTGGCACAGGGGTCTGGCCAACAAAAGGGAGGTACATGTATGTACATACAAATTTATGAAGTTGAGTGGATAGCAGCATTTCACCTAGGAAAAATATATATAGTTATATGTACTGTACAGGAGGCACCTGAAGAC
>Ga0307514_10002543_pt1 | contig 18811 bp, 32 predicted proteins | sample 16_EM_MG_FD_203088 | JGI IMG/M metagenome (GOLD analysis project Ga0307514, IMG submission 203088) | Populus trichocarpa ectomycorrhiza microbial communities from riparian zone in the Pacific Northwest, United States - 16_EM | ecosystem: Host-associated > Plants > Roots > Unclassified | place... | reverse complement strand
AGGGCCCGGCAGTCCATAATACAGTCACCTGTATTTTCACAGTCCGTCCAGGTGAAGATTGTGAGACCTGCAGGCCGGTCAGGTCAATGTGAAGCCGGGCCGGACTGGCCGTCTGAGGACACTGGTGGGTGCTGCCCTGCCCTGTCATCTCTGGGGGTTCCTGAGCTGTATTTGAATCGAACTATATTCTGGCTCTCAGACAGCGCATGTATCAAGAGTTTCTGCTTTCACCGAGTGGCTGATCATACCTCGAATGGCCGAGCCCGCGTCGGCTTGTGCTGGTATTTGCCAGTAGGTGGAATTCACGGTTCTAGAACGACGCATAAACAAAGCATCAAGCTCCATTATTCAATACATCGAGCGCAATCTCATGAAATACAGGATCATCCTAGCCCCCTAAACGCGAGTCGTTCCTTCAACCTATTCAAATCGAGTAACTTACACCCTCTCTAAAGAACACTTGTCTTTAATATCGTCAACCCCAAAAAAGTTCTCAACCAACTCCACAAATTCCGGACCCAACTTGGTTATCTCGCTCAATTGGCCCTTCGTCTTCCACAATTGCTCCACAACCTTCTCAGCACCACCAGCGATCTCAATCAATTTTTTCACCTTTACAACCAGATTCGTGTTTCCGGCGATAAACAGCGCAATAGCGGACGCGCATTCCAAGTGGTTCCAAAACTGGCGGGGCTTAACGGAATAATTGTCAGAGTTAAAGTGCGCGAACCAAGAGGAGACAGCTTCATCGCCGGCCTCAATGACATCCTCCGGGATCATGGAAATAGTCGTGACAGCGTGTTCGAGCGCAGCGACGCTGTCGTCTGCAAGGTCATGGGGGGCACGAATTTTGATAGCAGGATGTGCACCAGCACCGGCAACGTCTGGAATTGCTGCGGCCGAAACGAACGAGATGAAAAAAAGAGCAGCGAGGAAATGGATGATTTTGAAGGACATGTTCGGAGGCGGTAAACGTTTGGAGGTGCAAGTTAATGTATCGAAGTTGCTGGGTTGTTTGTTCCGGTAGTTGTGAAGCTGAACTTGACTGGCGTTTGAGCGCAGGTCTTTATACCCACTTTCTGCAGTACTCATGGGAAGACTTGTGAGGGGTGTTGTGACTGCTTCCTCCATTTCCAGCACCGCCCCAAAATTGTTTGATATATACTTAGATCACCGGTTAAAGGCTTTTATGAGGTTATGGCTTGCATGAGCGTATAGGCTTGTATAAGGATTGTGTATCAGGATCTGCTAAATACAGAGGTTTCAGGCGCGGTGTTCAATCACTCGCGGGACTTAACGGAATGATTTTCGGAGTTAATGTGCGCGAGCCAAGAGGAGACGGCTTCATCGCCAACCTCACTGACGTCCTCAGAGATCATGGAAACGGTTGTGAGAGCGTGTTCAAGCGCAGTGACACTGTCGTCTGCAAGGTCATGGTGGGCACGAGTTCTGATACCTGAATGCGCACCAGCCCCGGCAGTTTCTGGAATTGCTGCGCTCGAAACGAACCAGACGAAAAAGACAGCAGCGAGGAAATGGATGATTTTGAAGGCGATTTTTTGAGGCGGTAAATGTTTGGAGTTAATTTGTTTTAATCATACTGTATTCACTCTATCTAGAGAATGACAGAACCTTAATCGCCTCCGCCTCCGGGCAAGCCGGCTAGATGGCGAAACTCCACTCATGCTACCCATCGTTCCCTATGACAAAAGAAAGCAAACTGATTGATGAGAACAAAAGAAAAGACCCAAACGAGTGACCGCCGAACCAAAGGACCCTCGAAGAACCTCACTCCTGACTCTTCCACTCTCTTGGGTCGGAACTTCCCAGCCTCAGTAGCTGTCAGGAAGTCCATTACCGCATGGTCGCATTGCTCTATGGAGAACAGCTCAGAGACCTGCACATGTCGGCACCTGCCCACTTTCCAAACGTTTGGAGTTGCAAGTGAATGCGTCGAAGTTGCTGGGTTGTTTGTTCCGGTAGCTGTGAAGCTGAACCTGACTGGCGTTTAAGCGCAGGTCTTTATACCCACTTTCTGCAGTACTCGTGGTAGGACTTGTGAGGGTGGTAGAGACCTTCCTCCATTTCTAGCACCGCCCCAAAATTGTTTGATATATACTTAGATCACCAGTTACAGGCTTTTATGAGGTTATGGCTTATATCAGAGTATAGGCTTGTATCAGGATTGTGTATCAGGATCTGATACATTCGGAGGTTTCAGGCGCATGAGGTGCATACGCATACGTTCACAAGACTGTATATAGACTGCTCCTGCAGCCTCTGGAGATACAATCAACCATTGAAAAGCAACAAGAATCTTGTGAAGCCATTGTACAACAATATCCTAGAGATCACCATGATGCTACAGGTATACGAGTCGGGAGAAACAACGGATCGATCACCGACCATGTACCTACTGGCCACAATTCCTGGAGGAGATATTTTGAGACCTACGTTATGATGTTTCTCCAAGCCGCAGTATGAGATATACGAGCCGCTAGCACGGTCACCAGGCTCGAATCTTCAACTCCGCCTTAGAGCCTAGCCCAAAATTAGGAGAGCCGACCGAGACGTGCATGTTCGCCTGATAAGACATCGCTCCTTGGCCGCCAAGGGCGTTTATATTTATCTGTAGCTAATCAATACCAGAAGGTTCCACCAAATAATTCACCATCGTGTAACCTCTGCGGCCACGGGTAGACGCATGAAGGGAAGGTTGTGTACATATTAGTCTATCATTTTGGTTCTTCTGTGCTTTATGCGGTGGAATATAACCCAAGCTTTTGCCTGGATAGTGCTTTGTGTCTATGAGAGCAGATCTTCTCAAGTTGGTAGGTGTTAAAAAATCTTGGCAACTGCGAATTCTAGATAATTCGCCCCACTGTTATCTGGCTCTTCAGCACCATTCGGCGCTGAGAGATTTTCTTTGTTTGTAATCTTATTGTATTCGGCCGCTTGCAGCCATGACATAATCCTACTCCCTGATGCTTCTACGGGAGAAATTTATGCTTTATATACCCAAGAAAGTTGAGGTTCTGTAGAGAAACCATCGCGAACATAAATTAAAAATCGACCAGTGTATTGCATAGATGCGTTTCGTCTACTGTTTCCAACCTTGTATGAGGTTCATGGCTTGTATGGGGTTTATGGCTTGTATGAGGTTCGTGGCTTACGATGTGTAAGCATGAGTGTCAGATTGTATGTCACGCCGTATATAGACTATAGATATCTGCATAGATTTCATAGAGAATCAAGCAACTATTCAACAGGTTATGAACCCGGCGGTTGCTACCATCAAAGTTTTACTCTACTCTATTTATACCTCACGAACTACAAAGAGCCTCCACAACCCTAACCCTCACACAACTATCCTTACTCATTGCCACAGCAACACTCGCATCTTGTTTTTTATTCATACTGTATTCACTCTAACTAGAGTATGACAGAGCCTAAAAACACCTCCGCCTCCGGTCGAGCCGGCTAGATGGGGGAGCTCCCACCCGCCACCCTTCGTCCCCCCTCACAAAAGAATGATGTCAAAAGTTGACCGCGCCCACAAAACAGAAGGAATGAGAAAAGAGAGACCGCCACCCCCGCACTCCGCACCTGCGATCACTTACCCGGCTATCGGTTCGATCAATCAGGTTGCGTGCATCCAGCCAAGACATCGATGCAAGCAAAGCGATTGGCTGTCTTCATACCACCATTCATTTGGGCGAGAACTTCCGGACTTCAGTAGCCGCGAGGAAGTTCACCACCGCTTGATCGCACATTTGCATGGAAAACAGCTCGGAGACCTGCACGTGTCGGCATCTGCCTGCTTTCCAACCCGTCGCCATCCCCACCGCTTTCAAGAGCACTTTCTGCTTGTCTTTTCACCGGCTGCAGTGGCGGAAGAGGTGCTCCCGCGTCTGGGCCACTATCTCTTCGCACTACCACCATTTGTCGTCCTCTCAGTGACTGAATCGTTTCAGGTAAATTCCCGTGGGTGCATGCCCGCACTTTAGTCGGTAGAACCGGCAGCCAGCGATTTCACGCTCGTCATCGGGATCGGTCTCTTGCTCCCCGCCTTGCCCCTGAGTCTATAGCCGAAGTGCTTGCTGCATTTGTTGGCCTCCCACTGTGCCTTGGCTACTGATCGTCCCTTGGAGATCCGTCTAGCTCTATTCGAAGCCGAGGTGTATGGCCGCTCTATTGCTGTGCTTCCGCTAGCATCTCAGGCTAAGTTCGCCTGACGGTCAGCTTCATCGTTCCCAGGAATGCCGGAGTGTCCCAGAACCCAGTGAATCTCCGTTATGATGCCATGGGCGAGGAGAGCCTGCGCCCTTCAATTGATCCGCCTCGCTAATCGCTGCCTAGGGCCCGGCTCCAGGTGTGCCGTCCGTCGAATGGCGGCTTGTGAATCGCTAATGATCGCCACCGTCTTCACTCCATGCCTTTGCAGTGTTTCTCTCTTCTTGATCGTCTCACCGAGCGCAAGTCCGGTCGCCCACAATTTGGCATCAAAGACCTCTATACATGACGATCATGTGTTTAAGTGGTCAGACGAGGATCAGCAAAAATTGAAGATGCTCGCATCAGACTTTATCATGGATGTCGTCTTGCTGCTGCTGACTCTTGCAGCCTTTCCAAGATTTCGAGCCCATTGTCATGATGCTTGACGCTTCACCGGGAGTATAGCGTGTGTGTTAGGTCAGTTGGAGAAGCGTTTGTTTGAAGAGAAGGAAGGAGTGGAGAGAGAGCAAGAAAATGAAGAAGAGTTAGCCGAGGAGTCGAGGCGGGAGGCGGTTGATGTGGGAGAGTTCGTGGAGAAGGTTGTGCAGGAGTTTGATCCTCAGAGTGGTTATGTGTTTGAATGTGTTGGATAAGAAGGAAAAGATGAAGCGGAGGGAGTCAAGAGAAGGATGAACAATAGAGATGTTAAAGCTTACGTGAGGCGGGCAAAGCCAGTGGTTTTCCTCAGCAAAGTTCTTAACAATACGCAATCTAGATGGCATCAGCCCGAGACTAAAACATCACAACAAACAACCTAATTCGAACTCAACACCACCATTAAGAAAACCTCGCAATGTCTGCTTTTCAAACTACCGACTCCATGACTTTTCATAGAACCAAATGGGGAAGTATCCCCCTGCTCACTCGTCTTAACTATAATTTGTGGGTAGAGAATATGATAGGAATTTTTGAATCTATGAACACATACAACATCGTCACCGGAGAAGAAACCGAACCCCTAGCTCTTGACATCGATTATGCCAGCTGGAAAACTAGGGAAGCGTAGGTAGCTACCACGATTAGACTCTCCTGCTCGCTTGACACAAGAAAGTATCTCAAAGGCCTTAGAAGCCCACAATTGATATGGCATGCTGACTTGATACTACTATATCTCACATCGGTCGAACCACCATCCTCCGCAAATTCCGTGCTACTCGCCCTCGATCAATCGCTTGAAGATTATCTTTGTAAGCTCGAAGATTACCGCCATCAGTTAACTGGATCGACTGAAGCCATCTCCGATGACGAAATGCGCACACACATATACAACTCTCCCAGAGAAATATGCCAAGGTGGTCAAAATCTTACAACCTCGTACTCCAGTACCCACAGTTGATCTCTGTACGGGTGGACGATGGAGTTGCGGCCATCACCAATGAAATCGGAGATGACACCACCGGATCGGCACTTTACACACAACGAGGCGGCTACCAAGGCCGAGACCGTGGCCGTGGCCGTGGCCGTGGCCGTGGTCATGGTAACTGACGAGGCTGCAGAAATCGAGGGGGAGAAACCAAGGATAAAGACGGTAATGAATACTCCTGCACACACTGTAAAATGAATAACCATAGCACCGAGAATTGTGGAATCCTCAAGCGGCGCGGCACATACAGCGGCAGTGGCGGCTTCAATAAGAAGGACGACAAGTCATGCTTCCATTGCAGTATACAAGGCCATGTTAGAGCCGAATGCTACATGCGACAAAGAGGCCGTGGCGCCCAAAATAAGGTCATGAAACGAAACAACGGCGGCGAAAAAATGGCAGAAGCGAATGCAGCACTGGCACAGCATGGCATCTCCGCTGGAGAAGACCTTTTCTGACTATCCGACGACACTGAGCTAGCCACCATCGGCCACACCGCATATGTCGCTCTTTCCACCGCAAATGCTCTATCAACAGTCACTTCCACAACCTGGATCGTAAATTCAGGCGCTTCTCATCATATGTGTACCGATCGCAATGCCTTCATTTCCTATAAAAGGTTGGCATCTCCGACCTCCATTAAACTTGGAGACGAAACAACGGTAATAGCCTCTCACCATGGCCTCGTTGACATATTACAGAAATCGACTACTTTACACTTAAAAACCCTCTATACACTTACCTTTCGTCTGTCATTGCTCTCAATCAACCAGCTCGACCGCTCCGATGACAGTACTACTTTCCGACGTGGCGTCTGCTCCGTATCTATGGACTCAATCACACTTACTGCTAATCGAGTCGGAGATCTTTATTTTCTTCAATCACACGCCGATGCACTCAACTTCGAAATTGGCGTAAGCTAGCCCACAAGTGGACCTGTCTCAACTACCCCCGCACCAAACAAATACCTGATTACCTCCCGCCTGTGGCATCGTCGATTGGCCCATCTACACCCTACTGCAATGAAAGGCCTTATTGACGGCTCCGAGATCTGAAACTCCAAAATATGCGACGTTTGCACCCAGGCGAAACATAAGCAAAAATTTATACGCACCAAGGTTCGACGAACAACCAAACCATTCGAACTAGTCCACTCCGACACACATGCGGCCCATTTGGAACTCCAACAAAGGCTGGTCACCTCCATTACATTCTCTTTATTGATGACTACACATGCTGGGCAACCGTCTACCTACTCCAGATAAGAAACAAGAAACTTCCATCGCCGTATATCAACATTTCCAAGCCAAAGTCGACGCACACAACAAAGGCTACAAAATAAAACGATTCCGATGCGACAAAGGCCGAGGAGAGTTCAATCACAAGCTCTTCCAGATTCTTCTAGCCGCACGTGGTACCGCTTTGGTGTTGAGAGCAAATCAGAGGGAAAGAACGAATGTGCTGAATTGTCTCAAGTACATAGAAGAGAAAGACAAAGCTTATATATGAGAATGGGCGTCATGCCCGGAAGGTGCCATATCCGGGGCCCGCCCGGAACCATATCATACCCGGAGCCGAGCATCCGGAGCCGGATGTCGTGCTCAGATCCGGGTTGATGGCCGGGGCTCTCGGCTCGATGCCCGAGAAGGCTCCCGCCACATCTCCGAATGACGTCGAGATACTCCGGGCTAAACCCCGAGCAGTGACATCAGTCATGTAGCGTCAACATTTAGAAGTTTGCCCTCCATACGCTCATCATAAAAATGGCGTCGCGGAGAGAATGGTCAGAACGATCACAGAGAAGGCTAGAGCAATGATCCTGGACTCCCAAGAACCACACGTATTCTGGGGGGAAGCGGTCAACACGGCCGTATACTTGCACCAACGTATGCCAAATGAAGAGCTCACGAAACGAGATGACCGCGAGAGGTATAAGGCTCCATATGAGACTCCGCACGAAATGCTCAACAGTTATGGGAAGCCGGAATACGATAAACCACCCATTGATCTCACACGTAAGCCAATAGATTATACAGCTCCACAAGATCATCTTCGTCGTTTCGGATGCCATGTCAGTCGATTGATACCAGAGCGCCAGCGTATCGACAAGAAGCTCGGCCGACGACCTAAACCCGGCTGCATGATGGTCGGTTATGTACACGACAGTACTACTACTTGGAGGATCTGGGATCCGGAGTTTAAACAACAAGAGCCCAATCAGACGTCATCTTCGACGAAGAAAGAAATGGATACATATCATGCCCACAATCACTAAAAAGAAAACATAGGCTGGAAGAAACTACCGAAATTGATATATTCAATCTACCACAAGATGAAACACACATTGAAATACTAGATCTTGGTGGAACGGATGAGGAAATGGCTCACGGCCGCACTCAAAAGAGTAGAGCGGGTGATAGCATTTCTCACGGCCACACCAGAAGTGGAAAAGTCGCCCCCGATCATACGGCTGGAGCTGACGCCGATCTCCCATCACACACAACTGGGCAAAATCATGATGGGCAGGGAGACCAAAGCCCGCCTGCTTCAGGTGCGAAAAACACAGGCCTTACACATATGGCTCCTAACGAGGACGCCCATACACACACACATACTCTCGATTCTCATGACCAAGCTATTACATATGTACAAGGGTCTGATACAGCTGACTGTAACCGGGGCTGATGCCTCTTGTATATATCTCGAGTCTCTCTCCTTCTCACTCTCTTCTCACTGTATCTTCTTAGTCTATACACACGGTTCTCCTCATACGGTAACACAAGCCCCATCTAGAGACGAGATAACCACTAATAGAAACATACGAAGACAGATAAACTTTGTGCGACGAACTGTCGCGGCTACACAGAAATCAATAGCTCCAGCAATTATATCAACTGATAGATTTTCTAGAAGCTCGACAAAAGCAAACGCACAAGTCAATGTCTCTGAACGGATACACAGTGCTCTGGCATCAACCGCAGTCAATGATGACCCCCGAATATATGATGAGGCCATGCCAGGGCCACTAAAACACCATTGGGAAGCAGCGATCCTCGAAGAAGCCAATTCGATTCAACGAAATGAGACCTTTACAACAGTCGATGATCCACATCACAATTGCAACGATCCTACTCCAACCAAGCCGATTGACTCCAAATTGGTGTTCAAGACGAAACGAATTCCCGATGGGTCGACACATTACAAAGGCAGGTTAGTACCGTGACATAAAAGCAATTTCAGGGGTTATTACCAACTCGGCAAGCAAACGGCGAATTAAGCCAACAATGACGACAACAACTGAAAAGCGGTCAGCGGCAATCGATTTTTAACGTTGAACTGACCCCGGAACGGGACTCTCAGGACCTCAGGACCGCCGGAGGAGGAGGGCGGGCACAGCAGCAAAACAGCGCGAACAAGAAACCACGCAATAGTGTGGATTCGCAAAAAGTCATGGCGCAGAAGAAGACAACAAAACGGCAAAACAAGTCAACAGCCATGGCAGTAATCAGCAAACCGACACCGGCAAATGATTGTTAGCGGCGAGGTGACTCCGAAACGATTTCCCTAGCACCTCTGGATCGCCGGAGAAGGTTGTGCACATGGACAGCAACGCAGTCACCAAATCAGGAACGATGGTGACCCTGGGAGGAGACAGCCTCACTGGGGTCCTTGAGGTGATTGGGACGCCAATTGCGGCAGGAGACATGGTTGCGGGATGAGCAGGAGGAATAGCAGCACTCAAGGGGGTGGCGGGCATCACGTCGATGACATGCGCCCCCCCTACCACACGCACTGCAGCCGAGCCGCTGGAGTGCAATGAGAAGTGTTAGCAACGGGTCCGGGTAACCGGCCAGCGGTCCGGGTTTGGACCGGAAAAATGGTAAAGTACGGATCCACACCCGTCCAAAAACCCGACCCGCTTTGTCTCTGCGGGGTTGTTACCCGGACCCGACATAGAAAAGTGGGTTTTTGGCCGGGTTGGAACCGACCGCAGTTCCAACTTTATAGTTCCTACAGTTTTGTCTGGAATGCAGTTTTTGAGTTCTGATTGTATCATGACATCAGGAATGCACAGATTGTATACAGTCAGGCTGTTGCTCGGGTGAGGGGAAAATGTCTTGGCCAAACAGAAACGGCGTGATATGTCGACAACAACGATAGCAATCACAAAACGGACGGTGGCAATCGATTCTGGATGTCAAATCGACCCCGGAGCGAGAGTCCCAGCACCAGCGAGACCGCATGAGGAGGGTGCGCACAGGAATCCACACAGTTGAGTGGGTTCACGCGGAGTCTTGGCAGAGAACCCGATTGACCCAACGTGCCAACCAACGTGCAAGCGACAATGAGGAGTACCCTGGGCAAGGTGTGTGACTCACCGCAGTGATGACCGAAGTCAGAGTGAGCGATAGAAGAGGCCTGGACACTGAAGAGGGGGTGGAAAGGAGGATTGATGCGCCTATGGATATGGCGATGGAGGTGGCGACGGCAGTGCTATGCATTGCCGCAGGGACTGCAGGCAAAGCCACACTTGAGCCGATGGAGAGAAACGAGAACGGAAACGGGAGCAGGAGTGTGGGCCAGGCGACGGCCTGGGCCCTCGGAGACTTGAGGAGCAACATGGAGCTCGTGGCTCAGCAGCAAGCCCGCAAAGTAGCACAGCTACACCGAACCATCGCAACAAGGGCAAACATGCTGGAGACGCACACTACACTGCAGGAGGTGCAGTGGCGAGGGATGAAATCCTGGTTGAGGGGAAAAGACAAAAAGCGGGACACGTATCAGCAGGATGACCCACTGTGGGGCGAGGGCATCAAGGACATGGTCGCAGGAGCAGTGGCTGCTACAGAACGGGGCGAGAATGAGGACAGGAGAGCGGACACCGAGGTTATTGGCCTGGAGGCCTTGATACACCCAGACGGCCTGACCCAGACAGGTGGACTGGAGAAGGCGGAAGAGGGCCAGCAGCCGCAGCTTGGAAGGCAGCTCAAATCAATGCCAACGCCGAAACCGAAACCGAAACCAAACCCCAACCGATCCCCAAAGCCGAACCCAGCACCAGCACCTACACCGGGACCAGCGCCGACACCGACGCCGAGAGCCACATATGCTCCAAGACGGGCAACGACATCAGCGCCGACACCGACAGCGACAAAACGATGCGAGACGGTCCCACCACGAAACCGAAAGAATGCGACCAGCCCAGGCCCAGCACCGACGACCGGCTCGAGCATGGCAGACTGACGCTTAATCCTCAGGAGAGACAGGATTGTGCCACTCCCCAATGAGATGGACCAGAAAATTGCGTCAGCGATCAACAGAGCGCTCATCCACCAGCAGGCCCCGGCCCACATAAGTATCATGAACGCAGGGAGGAATGCGATGGGCTCGATCACGGCCATCACGCACCAGAATCTAACAGAAGAGATGGCTATCCAGTACCGCGACATCATCATCACGGCAGCAAGGACAGTTGTCAGAGGAGTGGTAGAGGTCGAAGAAAACGAGACCTGGGGAAGGCCGAAGATCCATCAAGTACCCCTCGTGCGGTAGCTGCGAAAAGGCACAGAGGGCCTGCAGAAGACAGTAGATGAATTTGACGCGGAGAACGAGGGAATAGCGCTCCGCACCTAGGTGCGATGGCTGACGATCCCTCGCACCATCAGGGAGAAGAGGTAGAACGGAGAAATCGCCGCATCATAGGTAGTCTCGGTGGTCAAGGGAAGCAGGCGGGCGCATAGCTGAATCCGGAAAGGCATCAAGGTTGCGGGAGAACGGTACCGAGTCGAGGCGTTCACGAATGCGGGCCCTGACAGCAGGTGTGAGCTCTGCTGTGGATCAGGGCATATAGAAAAGAAGTGCGGCAGCAAGCCCAAATGTGGCTACTGCTCTGGCAATCACCATATGAGCGACCACCAATGCAATGTATTGGGGCGTATGGCAACGCAGGGATCACTCTGCGGCCACACGCTGGAAAAGTGCCACAATTTCAAGGGACATCATATTGCGTCCAGCAGCAGGTGCACGAATAATAGCGAAGCTGCCAAAGCGGCGCAGCAGAGCCGAAAGACGGGAACAGGAGGACGGGCTCCCACGAGCGACGATATGCACACGGCAACGGGGACAAACAGAGTGGTGCTTGGTCGTAGACACAGGGCAGGAGCGGCAGCAGATGGGGGGAGTGAAGAAGAGGAGATACACGGTGTGCAGGGAGATGAGGCAACGGGGGAGGGAAGAGACGTCGTGATGACTGAGACCCTGACTGCCACCACGGCCGCGACTGCAACTTCAACTGAATCCGAAACTGCAGCCGGAGCCCGGGCTGCCATTGATTAGAGTGATACAGCATAACTGCGGGAGGTCATACCAGTGGACCATCGTGGCGCTGGAGACGGGAGTTGAACGCAGGGCAGACGTAGTGTACTTGCAAGAGCCACCGAGAAACAGAGAATCATGATGTATTGGGATCGGCAATTCAGCATACGAAATAACAAAAAAAACTCGAGTTTGGACCGCGATACAGGGAGGGAGCGGCTTGGTGGTTGATCAGCGGACTGATTTGAACAGAGGCGCGAACAAGGATGTCATTGCTGCTGAAGCCAGGAGGAGAGGGGAGAGGATACCGAGGATCGTCAACGTTTACGACCAAAAGAACCAGCATTGGGGAGAGAGACGGGCACAAAAGTTGGACAGGCGGAGAGTCATTCGGCAGGGGTGCACCGTCCTTGTCGGAGACTTCAACGCCCATAGCCTACAACGCGACCCAAGATGCCAAGTGCATCGGAATGCTGCGTTCTGGGAAGAAATGATTGAGGAAAACGCACTGGAAATTGGAAACGATTGTGCAGCCACCCACGACTGGACGAGAGAAGGTCATGAAGGCGAGTGGGTCATTGACCTGACGCTGGCGAATCGACCATGAACCAAATGGTCCAGAATGGCTGACGACCACGCCACAGGATCCGACCACGAGGTCATAGAGTAGGCGGTGGATGGAGACAGGCAGGAGGAGGCGGCCCGTGAACTGGTAGTGGGGTGGAACTTAGCTGCGATGACTGAGGAGGACGTGAAGGCAGCGGAGAAGGTATGGATGGAGCTAGCAAAGGGGAGAGCTCACTTGGACGCAGATTGCACAGCAGACCAGGTGGAGCCAGAGGCCGCATGGTGACAGGAAGCAATGGGTAACGTTGTCGACTCCACGACAAAGAAGATCAAGATCTGCGGCAAATCGAGGAGGTGGTGGAACGCCGACATCAGGGAGAGAAGGAAGGCTGTCGGAAGGGAAAGGAGGAGGAGACGGAACTCGGAAGAGGCCGGCAAGGCGACGGCAGAACTCCAGAAGTCACTTCGACAGTCCAAGAGGAAAATGTTGAGCGAGTACTTGCGAATCCGGAGGGGGGCCAATGTTTGGAGAGCCGAACGATACGCGAATCCTCGGGCAGGCATGACCACGGATGGATCAACAGACAGAGAAGGCAAGCAAGCAAACACGTCACAGGAAAAGGAGGAGATGCTGAGGCACGAGTGTTTTCCTCGGAATTATGACGACTAGTCCTAACAACTACCTCCCACAGGCAGCACACACACCTGCATCACAGAGCAACAAGTTGAACGAGCCCTATTTTCTCAATCGTTAAAAAAGGCTCTGGGGCCGTACATGCTGTCTTTTGGCGCCATACAGCAGCTAAGGACGTGGGACAAAGAGACGATCGTGAGGTTGACGAAAGCGGCTATTCGCATGGGAAGAGACCGATCGGTATGGAAGCAGTCTAGCGGCATGGTGATATGCAAGTTGGCAATGACGACTACATTCAGCTGAACGCCTATTGCTCCATATCGCTGTTGAGCTGCAAGGTAAAAGAGGTCGAAAAAGTAGTCGCTGAGCTGCTGTCAGATGAGGCCGTGGGAAGAGGACTACTGAGCGACTGACAATTCGGATGCAGAAGAGGCAGTTCAGCCATCGACTCAGCAGCCATCATGGTTGACACAGCTCATGCAGCCTGAAAAGGCGGCCACATAGCAGGCGTGCTTCCCTTGGACATTAAAGCAGCCTGTCCAAGCGTGGCAAAATGAAGGCTAGTCAACCTAATGAAGGTCAGGCAAATGGATGGAGACCTTATACGATGGACGGGGAGCGTTCTCTCAGAACGCACACTGGAGATGATAATCGAGGGCAACACCATGGGGAGAAATCTGCTGGAAGCTGGGGTCCCGCAGGGCTCACCAGTGTGATCAATCCTCTTCGTAATGTTCACCTCAGGACTGATCAAATTGGTCGAAGTGTATTGCTCAGATGCTGAAGGGCTGTGCATGGTAGACAACCTCGGCTGGGAGCTGACCGGAAGTGATGTCAACCATGTAGTCTCGATACTCGCCAGATGTGCAGCAAGGAGCATCGAGTTGGTTGGCAGCCGAGGGCTACAGTTCCACATGGCAGAGACGGAGGCGGCACAATTCACACACAGATGAGGCCACAGGTAACACCTCCGGCCAAAACTGACAGCGAAGATATGAGTCGGCAGCAGTGTCATACGATTCAATACACAAGGCTGGGCGTCTGGATGGACGCACATCCAAAGGTCAAGGAGCAGCGCAACCGATGCATTGGAAAAGGCAGGGAAGCAGAAGCGAGACTCCGAACCCTGACCACGACATATGGCATTGTTCCTCAGAGCGTAGGGGCCATCCAGGTGGCATAAGTCCATGCGGTCGCACTGTATGGGAGTGAGCTCTGTTGGGATTCCAAAGAAGCGGGCAGGGGGGATGACCTCCAACTCCTCCTGAATCGACAAACAAGGTCCATCCTGGTCACGCTGTACACAACTCCACGGGTTGCACTCATGAGCGAGTCAGGGCTTACACTGGCGCCTGTTGCCTCCGACTTTCGACAGCAGCAATTCGCCGTTAGACTGGCAGACGCATGCAGCCGCACGCTGAAAGAGTTAAACCACAACCCTTCCTCCGGTGCACCGGTATGTAGAGTAGTCAAGGCAGAAAATGAGCACGGGTGAATAACTGACAGCCTGATGTGGCCGGCCTCGGGCGAAGCATCAGTGGTCAGGACCATCATACTCGACGACACCACCGCTGCCAAGAGAACCTCGCAGCACTGGGCAAGAGCGAAAAATACCAATATAGGAGATGTGGTGGACAGATGCATCGCGCTCAGACGATGGTCGAGTGGGAGCCGTAGCATTGTGCAAACATGGAAATCAATGGAGGTCCCGCCGCAGGTTTCTGGGCACTGGGCGCATGGAGGTCATTCATGCCGAGCTTTGGGCGATTGGACTCGGGCTTGGTGAGACGATTGATAAGAGAGTAACATTGCAAAGGCATGGAGTCAAGACGGTGGCTATCATCAGCAACACGCAGAACAAAACTGCACGGGCGCCACACCAGGAGCCAGGCGCGGGGCAGCGACTATGAAGGCAGATCAATCAGACAGCACGGGCACTTCTCGCACACGGCATTGCAACCGAAATTCATAGAGTCCCGGGAAGCTCCTGTATCCCTGGAAACAAAGAGGCGGACAGGCAGGCAAACCCGGCCCGAGACGCCAGCAGAGAGCAGGTGATAGAGCGGCCATACTCCTCGGCCTCGAACAGAGCTAGGCGAATGTCCGAGGGGAGTTCAGCAGCGAAGGCAAAGTGGGAGGCCAACAAGTGCAGCAAGCACTTCAGCTACAGACTCAAGGGGAAGACTGGGACCAAGAGACCGGTTCCGATGACAAGCGTGAAGTTGCTGGCTACCAAGTTCTGCAGACTCACGTGCGGGCATGCACCCACTGGTGTCTACCTAAACCAGTTCGCCGACCTAGCGGACAACAAATGCTCGTGATGCGGCGGCAGAGGCAGGACAGCCCAGACGCAGGGACAACTTTTCCGCCGCTGCAGCCGGTGGAGAGACCAGCAACAGGCACAATGGAAGGCGGTGGGAAAAACGACGGGCTGGAAAGCAGGCAGATGCAGTCATGTGAAGATCATTGAGGTGTTTTCGGTGGAAGAGTGCGACCAAGCGGTGATGGACTTCCTTGTGGCAACTGAAGTCGGCAAGTTCTCGCCCAGATGATGGAGTGGTATGGAGCAGGCGCAAAGGCTGACCCAGGGGCCTGGAGCGGCGGCAGTGGGCGTCTACATTCTTCGCCTGTCATTTCTGTTCTGTTCGGCCTTCGGGTGGTCGATCATTTGTCTTTTCATTTGTCAGCTGGGATAAACGGAAGCGGGAGGGAGCTTCGATATCTAGCTGGCTCGCCCGGAGGTGCAGGGGATATTGAGTCCTGTCATACTCTAATTAGAGTGCATACAGTATGAATAGAACAAACAAACAATGCACAGATTGTGCTGGTTGATGAGCAGTTTCAGCACTGGCATTCACATTTGCGATCTAACTGATATTCAATCAGTGGCAGTGATATAAGGGAAATTGTTCTGCGAAATTCGTACATTGTAGATGGCAACTCCACAATTCTTGGTTGAATTGGAAATATAACTCTGCGAGACGGAAACAGTGGTGAAAACATCCCAATCAACCTACTGATCAGATTATGATATGATCTGAACTCAAAACTTATTTCGTGCTCAAGTTGTCCAGTTAAAATTGAAGAGTTTCAGTAATGTAACAGGTCCAAGTGGAATGTTTTGGGTGTTCGTGTGGTACAACCCATTGCAAAAGGTTGGTTCCGGTACCCTACCTCACCACAACCTCTCCAAGCACGTTGGAACTGTTGCCACAATCAACAATGAGAGTGAGAGGAGGCTTGGGAGCGAAGACCCGAAGGCTTCGAAAGCCTCCAGTGAACGGAGGGGCACCAGTAAGAGAACGATTTCGCAGCTGGCAGAGGAGCTCCCCCAGCTGCACTGAATGGTTGGCCACAGAGCAATGTTGTTCGGACTCCAGACCACACGCTAACAGGCAGCGTGAACAACACTGCCGTGGTTGATGAAACTGAGAAAGTAGAGGTCGGATGCCAGTTATGATGATCACAAGCTACTGGCAGCAGCCAGCTTGTTCATCATCAGCCAGTCAATTCCGTCTGGGTGGAATGGCGCGGTCACAGTCGATGTGGTTCATTGAAGCCATCACAAATATCGTTGTGGCGGCCAACTCTGTGCCTGGGTGTTAATATCATGCATCCGATTGCATATCACCCTGGCATCCCTCTTGCATGGTTCATTCTCACACAGCCAGTCCCCTATTTCAAAAGAACACTCTGTCGTTGAAGCCCAACTGTGACCATATGTCGGAATGGGTTCATTGGGTATGCACGTGCGTCGGGATTGCGATGGGATGTGTGACACTACGACAACCCCTCCTTGCATTCCTTACACCTGCGTGCACAATGCCATTATCACTTGACTAATAATACAGCTCATTCGGAGTAGCCAGATCTATGGTGGTATAGGTGATCCATTATTCTTTCTGTCCGTTTTCTGTCTTGCTACTAGTATCTCCCTCAGGACTTACGTACCCGCAGCCGATGATGATTTCCATGCTGTAAACTTGCAATGCAACTGCTGCCACTGCTGATGTTACTTGGACAAATCGTGAGATGGCACTCATGTCACCCGAGTCTGCAGGTTGTGCAGAGTGTGGCAGGGCTAACCCATACTCCACGAAAGCTCCATCCTTATTTAGGAGTTTGTATTTGATCAGTCATTGCAGTTGCCACAGGAAACACCCATTCAGTGCACCATACCATCTCCCTGGGCGTTGGTTTACCAACACCCAGCCGTTCAATCAGTCCTCTCCACTTCAGCTCTGGCTTCCTGTGTATTGACATATATGAGATAAACATTCACCTCCTAAACCAGCAACTTGAACCATAGTACCATGGTTATTGCAGGGATCAATTGCGAGCAGTTGTTCATCCAATATATGATTCTTGTCACCACCCATATGCTCGATCAACTTCCACCTGCCATGCTATGTTGTCCTGCGGTGCGTTGCGTCATGCGTATTGTCGAATATTGCTCTGAAGTCTGAGATCGTACAATCCAAATGCATTACATTGTGGCGGTTTTGGGGTCCCATAAATTTGGGCTTCGAATATAACTGGGAAGTCAGGGAGGCAGCCGGATCAACACCGGATTGGAGGACATTCTTGCTGGAAATGCTGTTCTCTCAAAACTGAGCGTTGTCGGGTGATTGAGCACTCGTATTCCGAACCGGAGAATGCAATGCTGAACAGTGATTACGGGTGGCAGGGAGTTGAGATTGTGATTGGGGGTGTTGCAACAGTCCCTAAGATTCATTTCATGACCTTGTTGATGTCTCTTGGCAGAATACTGTTGCAAGGCTCATTATCAACATATCAGTTTGACCCTGTGCGACACCACGTGCATCCTTGGCCAGTTCAAGTTGGCATCTAACTTCTCAAAAACATCAAACTTGTGGCTGATATAATCCTGGCAAGTGATCATTTTGTGCCGCATCTTGGATGCCCTCCAATATTTATCATTAGTTTCCATGTATACCATTCTCTTCTTCACGCGCTCGGTTCTCAGGGAATTGAAGTTGGACTGAGCATTTTCGCCCGCTTGCCTGAGTAAGGAATGAGCTTTGAAGGTGCGGATAGGATGCAAGGTGTTTGCCATGTATCTCAATGTTGCATCATCGTGAGTTTATATTAAGTATACATATAGCATTGTAACAATGCCCATGTGCACTCAATTGTGCGATTGAATAGGGGACCCTGAGCTGGGCTGCCTCCTTGTAGAGATTGGTTTATAACTCAAAGTAGTTACTAGCCCATTTAGTTCATCTTCTTCCCATTCCATTGAGAAAGTTCCTGATATGACTAAGTTATTGGTGTGAGGTCATGCTAACCAGGCATGGATAACCATATCACATTGGACTTGTCGAGCCGTTCATGAGTCTTCATGAAGTGGAAAATGCACATCAGGAGGGTATCAAGCATCTCGATCACCAATGTATGAAGGAGGTCCTAGGTCTATGGAGTAGTGCAGGTCATGCAACCTGCAACTGCATGCTATGTGTTGCATGCACGTTACACCACCATAGCATGCAGTTACAGGGGGTGCAAACAAGGGTCTGACCTGCCATAGCATGCAGTTGCAGGGGGCCTGACCTGCTGCCATAGCATGCAGTACAGGGATCTGACCTGCAACCATAGCATGCAGTACAGGGGTGTGAACTACTCCTGCCTATCTGGGA